>ERZ791603.2511-NODE-2511-length-11600-cov-3.625639_pt1 | contig 11600 bp, 10 predicted proteins | sample MGYA00509966_ERZ791603 | MGnify/ENA primary metagenome ERZ791603 (study PRJEB30046, sample SAMN00791931) | human gut metagenome | study: EMG produced TPA metagenomics assembly of the A metagenome-wide association study of gut microbiota in type 2...
CGAAATCATTGTGAATGTCGTGCATAATCGAGATAAAATGAATGAGATTGCTAAAGCTGAAATGTGTATTTTCCAATTAATGACATTATAGCCGAATATTGACTGCATTATTAACATTATAAGCAGCATGATTGTATATTTCTGTCGCTTCGAATGTCCATCTTGCCATATCTTGCTTAAATACATGCCGATCATGGAAAATATGATGGTTGATGCGCCGAATGTCGGTTTTTCAGAGCAAAAGATTGCAGAAGACAGGATTACAGATATTGGTATTACTATAATTGGGGCTTTGCGTCCATAATATTCTGCAATCACCGGCTTATATATCAGGTATCCGATTGAATTGAAGAACATGTGCATAAAGGTCAGATGTATGAAATTGTATGCAATCAGTTGCCAATATCGGAATCCGGAGGACAGTCCGTAATCGCTTAGATCGTAGTATCGTGATAGGGAATAAAAAAGGATAAATATGAATACCAGGATCATTTTCTTTTTAATTTGTCATTAATAATGCGTACAAATTGCCTTTTTTCGATATAGAAAGAAGGAGCTTCATTATTGATGATGGTTTCCAAATAGCTATATCCCGGATATTTTAGCCCTTTTGCAACAAATTTCCTGAAAATACTGTCGTACATGTCTATTTTCATGGGGTTGTACATGTCCGGTTGTATCCCTCTATACATAAGCGATATGTTTCTGATAGCGACTTCTAAGGTGATGTAATACCTTGGAGCCGGATAAGACATCGCTTTTTCTATGATCGTATTTTTGGGAACCCGGCGTGCGACATCCCCCAATTCTTTTATTGCCCTTTCGTATGCCTTAAATACATCATCTTTTTTTTGCCAGTTCTCTGTTTTTGCCATGAAAAAATGCTTTGGTTTGTTATAATGGCTCAAATATATAACATTATAACATATTAAACCACAAAATAATGTCTTTACTTTGCTAAAGTAATACTTTAAATATTATTTCATGGATAATAATGTAGGAAACGAAGAAGAAAAAGTACCTGTGGAATCTTCAGGGGCGACAAATAAACCTTCCAAGAAACAGGCTTATTTGGATTATATGCGTTCTCGTATGGGAGAGTCTTACGGTGAAGACGAAGACTCTGTTTATTCTGACATGCTTGATTATCGGCAAAAGAATGACGAATCACAGGAACGCATGACCGAAATACTTTCAAAAGATCCGCGCCTTGCACAAGTCCTTTCGGACATGGCTGGCGGCAAAAGGGGGGCAACTTCGGCTCTTGTACGATATTTCGGAAAGGATATTTTGAGAGCAGAAGAAGGTTCGGACGAGTGGAATGATTTGCAGAATGCCGAGAAAGAGCGTATGGAGGAATTGGAATCCATGCGTAAAAGCAAAGAGGAATACGATGTAAATATTGAAGCAAGTTTACCGGTTCTGGATGAATTTGCCACATCCAGAAAAATCGATATCGATGAATTTCTTGACAGTGCCTACAGCCGGATACTTGAGCCCATTTTCAAAGGGAACTACACTACCGAACTGTTGGAAATGTTGTACAATGCCATGAATTATAAGACAGATATTGAAGAATCCTTTCAGTCTGGTGTTGTTGCAGGGAGAAATCAAAAGATTGACAGGATGAGAAAGGATAATGCCGGTGACGGATTGCCAAGATTAGGGGCAAGCACCGCTTCAACGGTTAAACGTGCCGAAAAAAAGCCTTCTTACAAGTCGAGCGTATGGAATGATTAATCAATTTTTAATAAGTAAAGCGATGGGAAAATTTGTAAATTATGTGAGAAACGAAAAGGGATTTATTTTATCCTTGGTGTTAATGATTCTTGGGATTGCGTTTGGAGATGCATCTGTCCTTATGGCTGAAGGGGTGACTGTTGCTCCGCCAGCACCAGAAGGGGGTACGGCTACGGAAGGCCATGAGGGTTTGCAAACACAGTTAGGAGGGCAGGATACTTCTGTGACCACTTTGGAAAGAGGTGGTGAAACGGGCGATATCATAGCTGAAGACATAGACGAGGATATTGCGAAATTCCGTCCTGATTTTTTCCCGATTGACACGGTTGCCCGAAAAGCGGCAAAGAAAAAGAGAAAAACGAATTATGTTGTCAAGCATTATAATATCGATGCTTCCCGTATCACTTGTATCACGAACGCTGAACATACGGAGTCTGCAAGTAAAAAACGTGTAGCATTGCCTATTGATGCAGCGGACGGCAGTGTGTTTAACGTATATGACACAATCAACGTTCGTGGAGTGGACGGTTATGCAAGCGACGGTTCGACGGTCACTCCCGGTGTGGATCTGATGCTTTATGTTGTGGCACTGGATGCTTCGTCGGGGCTTCCAGTAGTTGTAGCCATTAATGGGAAAAAGCAAAACCCGGCAGACGTGGAATGTTATGTTCCTTCTATTCCGGAGGGCACGGCCTTGTATTGTATGGCCAAGGCCGGCAGCGAAAGCCAGTTGTTCTGTCCTCCGACCAATCAGGCGCCTACGCCTCGCGAAGTCTATATGCAGCGGAAGATGTCCAACACCAAGTTTACCGAATATTTTGAGAATGTAAAGAAAAAGGTGGCCTGGGATAAGGAAGATGTGATGGAAAATGACCTTTGGGAATTCCGTCGCAAATGCGAAGTGTCCTATTTGCTGGGTATCAAGGGTAAGATCGCGATCAAGGATGCGCAATATCCGAATCGTGGAATTGAAAACGTGTATTTTCAGGAGGGTATCATGTGGTCCATCAAGAAACACTATGAATATACGAAAGGTAAGTTCAGCTTTGCGGATTTTATCGGTATTACCAAAATGAAATTTACCGGTAACAACGGAAGCAAGGAAGCCTTTGTAGGTGTCGGCAAGGATTTGTTGGAAGATATGATGAAAGTCGATTACACGTTGACGAAAGATATTAACGTGAAATCCAGAGAGAAATGGGGTATCAAATTCCAAGCCTTCGAAAGCTCTTTCGGAACGATGAATGTTGTCCATTTGCCTATTCTGGACGAAGTCGGTTTGTCGGAGATCGGTATTTGTCTTGATCTTGATATGTTGGTTCTCTACAAAATGGAGGAGGAGCGACGGAATATCAATATGGAAACGCAGGGCGAAGCTGCTGAACGCAATGTTACGATTCAGACAGACTGTTTAACGTTGAAAGGATACAGTCATCTGCTGATCAAGCCGAACACGTCCGGTTTCAATGATGCGGAACCAGATCTTGTAAAGGCAAAAACAAATGATGGTGCGACTTTGCCAAGTGAGGGAAATAAGGAAGGCGCTATCCTGTACTTGAAGAAGGATGTCGCATCGACTGGAACCAACGATGAGTTGAAGGCCGGTATGTTGGCTCAGTGGAATGGAACAAAATGGGTAAAGTATGATGGAGATGTCTATATCGGAGCCTGATAATTAATGTTTAATTAGAAAAGGGGGATTCTGCATTTTTTAGATTCTCCCTTTTTAGATAGAGATAAGGTTATGTATAAGAAAATATATGGTACATCGTCTGCCGAACTTTCGACGATTATTAATGTAGGTGGTATTCCAAGACGTATTGAATTTACAGGAGGTGTTCCATCTGGGGTATCACGGGTATCTGCGAGATTTGGAACTTCTGACAAACGGTTGCAAGATGCAATAGAGTCAGACCCAAGGTATGGTGAGCTTTTCTTTCTTGAAGTAATTTCGCCTATGCAGTCTAAAGAGAGAGTAGCAAGCAACGGTAAGGTAAAAGAGTATAATTACATTACGCGTGTTCAGGATGCTATAAATGTGTTAGTCACCAAGCATGGTGTCCAGTTAGATTCTCTGAAGAGTAAACAGGACGTAAAAGAAGCGGCCAAGAAAAAGAGTGTATCATTCCCTAATATGAGATAATCATGACAAAGCAGGGTATAATAGATAAAACCAGAGCGATAATGAATGAGATAGGCGAGGAAGAAAATCTCTCATTGTTATCAGAAGATACAGTAAAGCTGGCAGAGTATATAGAATCTGTTATACCTGATGCTATAAATCTCATAGCACAGGATGAAAATGTCTCTATTGCTTTGTTGAACACCGGAAATATGACATCTGGCGGAACAAGTAGTGAAGGTTGTACGGTAATTCCTTTACCGCAAGATTTTTTACGTTTTGTGTCTCTACGTCTTTCGGGATGGAAAAGAGAGGTCCAGAGAGTTTCTCCATTTGGAAGTGAAGACTATAAAATTCAACACAATGCCGTTACCCGAAGTGGTGTAAATAAACCTTCATGCGTTTTTTCTCATAATAAGACAGGGCTGTGTATAGAATGTTTTCCATCCGGTGAATTACAATATTTCAATTATGTAAAAAGCATGACGGACTTATCTGATGATAGTCTTTCGAATTACGGTGAATCATTAATGCCCGCGATTTGTTACGCTTGTGCTTATTTGGTATATAATATATTCGAGATGCCTAATGTCGCTGAGCGAATGTTGAAAATAGCAGTTCAAGTCCTTCCGAAAATACAATGAGATATCAGTTAGATGAAGATAAGGGTGATTTGTTGTATGAGGTTGAAAATGACAATCTTATACTTAAAATTAAGCCAGAAGTAATCGCGAGTATCGGTACTCCGGGGACTGGTGGTAGTGGCAGTGGTATTTATCATATAAAGCTGAACGATGATATCCGGCCATCGGATACGAATGCTTTTACGGCACTTCGGGCACTGAAGGAGATAGAAGACGCTATACGTGGTGCCATTATAGAAATGGATGGCATGTTTATCCGTAAAGATATAGACGATTACGCATTAGGAAACATCCGATTTCATGAAAGTATCGGTTCACCTGACTTTTTGACCGGTATTGAAGGGGGAAATGGTTGGAAAATTACGGCTGATGGTGGTATTGAAGGTGAATCGGCTGTGATCCGTTCGGATGCAATTATAGGAAACTCCATAGGCAGCCGTGATTTTGCTTCCGGTATGTTCGGTTATGGCTGGCGTATTGATTCGCCTACAGCTTCCGGTACGGTGGACAACTGGACGGTGCGGAAGACATTTAAAGTCTACGAGCTGGTTTATTCCCAAGTGTTGGGGCTGAACGGTTCCCATATCGTGTCAGATTTTAACAAGATAAAGACGGTCACTCCGCTCGGAACACGTCGTTATCGCTGTGAGATGGACGATATGGGGGGCGAAATGTTCATGAATCTTCGGGATGGTGACCTTGTTCGTATCCAGCAACGGGACGGGAAAGGTGGAATCCGTTACTTGTTTGCCGAAGTGGAAAACGTGACATCGGAGAGGTTCGACCTTAAAGTGATCGAGGGCGGGAGCGTGCCAAAGGCAGGTGACGTAGCGTTCCGTATGGGGAACCTTGAGGAGAAGAATCGCCAGGGGCTTATCTATTTGACTTCTTCCGACGATTATGCTCCTTATATAGATGTGCTCGATGAAGTAACCAGTCCGCAACTCATAGCCGACAATACGAAGGTCCGCATCGGGAATCTGGGGGGGCTGACGGTCAACGGGCGTACCCTTACAGGGCATGGCATCTATATTAATGGTGGTATCTTTCAGCATAGCACCTATTACCTGGAAGACGGAAGCACCATTGAGCAGACATTCGAAGTGATGGAAGGCAAGCTCCGTAGCGAGATAGAGGGTGTACGAAATGATATATCTGGGGAAAAGGGGAATATCCTCCGGAACCCTTCGTTTGCGTCCAACACCTATTATTGGGATACGAAGAGCCTGGTGCATTACATCCCAGTCAAAGATGGATGGCTTTGGCTGCCGTCCTCTTTCTATGTGGATAAAGAAACGTATGTTGGTATGTACCGTGACGGAAACCGTCGTGTCTTGAGGATTCTGAACAGTAGTGCCGGTCAGGCAAACGACTTAATGGATATCCCGATGCACTCCAATCCGAGCGAGGATGGAAAATACACCTATTCTTTCTCTTTCCATTACCGGGTATTAAGGGCAGGTACATTGCGTGCCGGGGTGTCCGGATCGGAACTTTACAAAGAAGAAAGTTTGCCTCCTTCGGGCGGTTATACCCTTTATTACCATACCGGTATGTGGGATGAGAAAGGTGATTTCGACATTGCTTTTACAGGAGAAATACTGATATACGGCGTGACGCTCCGTAACGATAGTGCGGCTGACGCGTTCCTCTACCTTGCCACCGGCATAGAGCAGAGCGAGGAGCGGATCAAGCTATGGGCCACGAAACAGATCAAGGATTCCGAAGGAGTGATCACGAGCCGCTATGACAGCCAGCTTAGTATCATGGCGGACGATATCAATGCCCGTGTGACCTATTCAGAATACCAAAACGGGACTAACAGTCTTAAACAACAACTGCAAAGCCAGATCGACATCCAGGCGGATAGTATTGAGGCGGTAACGACTGACGTGAACAATTTGGACCGATATGTAAAGACCTCTGGTTTCATCACCAAGTCGGGATTCGCTTCGCTTTTTGCGGAAGAAGTTAACGATAGGGGGCTGGTGACTCAGGCTTATGTTTCCACATATGTAGGCAAGCAGTTAAGCACGGTCGCAATAGGTGCAGACCAGATACATTTGGAAGGTTATACTACTGTTAATAGTGGCTTCAGCATAGACGGATCTGGAAATATGACTGCCAAAAACGGGACGTTTAGCGGGACAATTACGGCGAACGGTGGCCAGATTGGCCTTTTCAAGATAATAAATAATCGTCTTGTATGGGAAGGTTTGGATTATTTCGGGGATAAATCCCGCACTATAAAAATGGGTTATGGTAATAATAATGACGGATTGGTTGATGTCGCATTTGGAGCGTCCACACAAGGCCGTTTTGGAGTGAAAGCGATAGGACGTGCTCCCGGTTCAGCAGCGATTTATGGTTCTAGCAAACAATCTCCTTCTTACCCATCCGGAGACACTGTTTGGGCTGCTTGGTTTGATGGCTATATCTATTCAGATGGATATTTCACCAAGAGTCCGAAAGGGAATGTGAGAGGGGGCTTAAAAGGGGCTTATAGAATAGATAACAGCGATACTTGGTTTGTATTTGACAATGGCATAGCCGTTGCTTGTACAAAGCCACGTTCGGTTGATTTTAATACAGATAATTTTTAATCTCAAAAAAATAGAAATTTATGAAACTGAATTTGCATGTGCCGTTCAAAGCTTGGAACGGGGAAGAGATAAAAGAAAGAAAAGGCGAGGAAGAAAAAGCCAAGATGATAGATGAAACGGTAAGCCTGCTTCTTTTCAGCGGGGATTTTATCCGTCCGTCGTCGGATGCCGAGATGGTCGCGAAACAGAAGCTTGCCTCCTATGAATTGTATTGCAAGATATCCAAGGCAAAAGGCGTAGTGGAGCTGACGGCCGAGGAAGCAGCTTTGGTTAAGCAGGCCGCTGCGGTGCTCAATCCGGGGGGATATGGACAGATTGTAGAACTGATAGAAAAAAAGTAGGCATATGGAAACACAGGTATTGACATCAAACGGAACAGTCCAATCCGGTAATGTGTCGGCCGAATATATGGCAACCCATGACCTCTCGGAAAACAAACATTCGTTTGTCTCTTACATAAAGAAGGACGACAAACAGGTAGGGTATATGAACTACTCGGAAGGAAAACGTCTGACCTTGTCGCTTTCTGATCCGGATGCATTGACGGGTGAAGAACAAAAAAGTATTGTTGCTATTCTGATAGAGAAGCTCCAGGAAAAGAAGCAAATGACGGTACAGGTTTCGGATGCGGAATGAACTTTAAATAAAAAATGGAACACGTATGGCAGTAGGCGATATAATTACATCGGACGGTAAGACACTCACGATAGAAGACTTACGAAAGATCGCGGTCGAGGTCGAAAAGCTCATATCGAGCAATTCGAAGGATCCAGGCGAATGGGAGGAAGTAAAGAGCCTTTCCGGTATAACGTCACTTCCCGTCCTGCAATCCCTGGGAGCAAGTTACAAGCTGGTCCGCGTAGCCGTTGAGATATTGAAAGGTGTGGACGGTCATGATGTCGAGTTCCAGGTCGATGCGGACCGAACGGCCATCCAGTGGCGTAAGGTGAGTGTTTCCGGTGGCGAACCGTCCGAATGGAAGACGTTGATACAATTGTCCTATTTGAAAGGTGACGCGGGCGAAACCCCGGAGTTTCGCAAAGGTGACACCGGTTTGGAGTGGAAATATAAGAGCGAGGAAGATACGTCCTGGCGGTCGTTAATTGCCATTGATGATCTTCGCTGGCACTTTACGGACTTGACGAAAGACCAGATTGCAGAGCTTTGGCATGAATTGCCGGATGATGTACTGACCGAGTTCCAGGCTCCGGCACTGGAAGCTGCCGAAGTTGCCAATGCCGGGGCGGACCGGGCCAATGCGGCCGCCGAGGCTACCGAACAAACGAACGTGGAAGTCTGTGAACAGGAGGCGGAGCGAATCAAGGCGGAAGCAGCACGTATAGAAGCGGAGATCGAAAGGGTTGCTGCTGAGCAGGAACGTTCCACTTCCGAGATTGCCCGTAAGGATTCCGAGACGAAACGGACCGAGGCGGAAGCTCTTCGCGGAAGCAATGAATCAGAGCGACAAACTGCCGAAACAGAACGCAAGGAATCGGAAACGGTCCGTAAGGAAGCTGAAACCATACGCAAAACAAGTGAGAGTGAGCGAAATACATCTGAAAACTTGCGCAAGGAAGCCGAAACAGCAAGGATAGAATCTGAATCGTCTCGCGTTCAGGTAGAAGCCAGTCGGGTAAGGGCGGAACAGACAAGAACGGAAACAGAAGTTGAAAGGACGAAGGCCGAGAGCATACGCAAAGAGTCGGAATCAGTCCGTGTCGAGGCTGAATCGCTTCGTACTTTATCCGAAGAGCAACGTATCAAGGCCGAAGCCGTACGGGAAGCGGCTGAAATAGTCCGTGGAGTATCAGAAGAAGAGCGGGAAGCGGCGGAAGTGGTTCGCCAGAACCAGGAGGAAATTCGTCAAAGTCAAGAAACCAAACGGGAAACAAGTACAGAGATTTCTATTCAAAAAGCCAATGAGGCAGCTGATCGGGCCAACACTGCCGCCGAGGCTGCAGAAGGGATCGTTTCCGGTATTCGCCCTGATTGGCTCTCAGGAAAGGAATCGCCCAATTATATCAAGAACAAACCGGAGATCCCGACGTTGGAGGCTATCCCGGACGAAAATACATTGAGCTATGTCAATACCGACGGTACAACCATCAATTTTCGTATCGGCGATGAAGTACGTGTAGCGGAAGATGGCGAATATGTGTTCTACCGGCTTTATGATCTTGCCGGGGGAAAAGCTTCGTGGAAGGAATCCGGCAGCGGTACAGCCTTGCCCGGTAATGTTTATCTGACAGGAGCCAATTATTACAATGAATCAGTACGAACGATAAAACAAGGATATTTAAGCAATGAGTAAGAAAGGTGCATTTATTTATCAACAGATCGAACAGACGACCGCCGAATGGGCCGATAACGTAACCGTCTATCCTGCATCAGTCTGGTTATTTGAACGTTTGGAAAACGGTAAATTCAACATGAAGCTGGCTGATGGCGTTCATACGTTTGCCCAGCTGCCGGCCGTCATGCAGGAGGTGAAGGTCACGGTTAAAACGAATGATGCCACGACCTATATCCTGACGATCACGACGGCTGAAGGTAAGTTCGACACCCCGAACCTTCGGGGAAACGATGCCCCGGTTCCTTCGATCGATCCGGAAACCAAGCATTGGAAAATAGGCGAAGAAGATACGGGGGTGGTAGCCGAAGGACAGGACGGGGAAAGCTACGACGACACGGAAATCAGGAACGCGCTGACAGCCTTGCAGCAGCAAGTCAACACGCTCGTTTCGGGTGACGCATCGAGTGCCATCGAGTCATTTAACGAGATCATCGCTTTCCTTGCCAACGTAGAGGACACACAGACGTTGCAAGGGATTATCGCCGGGCTGAATCAGAGCATCGCGAATGTTCAGAACAGCATCCCGACCAAGCTCTCCCAGCTTCAGAATGACGACCATACGGTCAAGGACGCTGCTTATGTCCATACCGACAATAATTACAGCAATGAAGAGAAAACGAAGATATCGGACTCTTTGAGGTTGAAAGAGTATGTCGATGTCGAGTCTCTGGCGGCTCTTCCGTCATCACCGTATAACCTTCGCTTCAAATACACAAGCAAATCCCCGCAAGCGATCAACTTTGCCGATATCGCCAGCGTACCGGAAATGCAGGAATTCTATCTGTCGATCTTGAACAGTTCCGGGTCGGACTTTGACCAACCGGTCCCTAATGGTTCTGGCTGGCAGTCCGAGGAATCAAGTGTAACGTTACCGAACGGGAAACCGACAGGTGTATCCTTGAAGAAAGAACACGGGATAATAGTAGTTAGGGTATAATTCAAAACAGGAAGAGATGAAACGTAGATTGATATCAGGTAATCTATATAATACAGTGCCTAAATTGGTAAAGCTGGTAAGTCCTTTAGGTATCCAACAGAATTATATAATAGAGAAAAAATATAAGTTTGTGGATTTGCTAATCGTTGGAGGTGGCGGCGGAGGTGGCACAAACAGTGGTGGCGGTGGAGCTTCTGGAACAATAGCATTTGCTCGTAATATAAAAATCTCTTTGCTACCGAAAACTTTGACTTGTAAAATTGCAAAGCCTGTAAATGCACAAACTGATGGGGATAGTACAACTCTTGAAATAAACGGGGATACGATAATCTGTGCTGGAGGGCAAAGAGGTAATAGTGAGGGAGCAAGAGGGCTTGGTAATGGCTCTAAAATACCAGACAGTATATATACCATTCTATCAAAGTTGGTAGAAAACCCATCTTCCGATATCGCGATTTGTAATAATGGTGGAGGCTCTCCTGGTTATTGGAATGGTTCTTACGGTTATGCTGGTGGTTCAGGCGCATCTATGTCGGGTAATGGAAATTCATCGTCAGGAATGACCGGTGGAAACAGTGTAAGTAATACAGATGGTATGGGCGGTTATAAAGGTGGAAATAGTCAATCTTATCAAGGTGGTACAGGATATAAATATAACAATGTACTTATTCCCATTGGCCTATTTGGAGGAGGTGGAACTTCGGGGAAAGGCTCGAACGGATCTGGTTCGGATGGATCTGGAGCAGGTGGTGGGGCGGCAGGTCTTGAATCAGGTGGAAATGGTGGAAATTCAGGGTCAAGCAATCCTACGAATGGCGGAAATGGTGGCATTGGAGCTGGTGGCGGAGGAGGTGGTGGTCTGTCACGTAAAGGAGGAAAAGGAGGACAGGGTATAATTTGTTTATATTATCACAATTAAGAATAGCAATATGATATACATTCATAAAGACATTAATTTTTGGAAAACGAAAGTAAAACTTCCTGATTCCTATCTCATAAGTACAGATATAGACGATTATGAGGTTGGGGCTTATCTTCCGCTCTCAGAAGAACAGGAACAGTACCACAACGAACATCCGGATGCAACCCCGTTGGAGTGTTGGCATATGCAGCCCACTCCAGAACCTGAACCGACTCCGGAAGAATTGCTCTGGCGTGCCCGTGATGCCAAACGGCAGGAAATCTACGACAAAGACATCCA
>ERZ791603.2523-NODE-2523-length-11547-cov-2.208319_pt1 | contig 11547 bp, 10 predicted proteins | sample MGYA00509966_ERZ791603 | MGnify/ENA primary metagenome ERZ791603 (study PRJEB30046, sample SAMN00791931) | human gut metagenome | study: EMG produced TPA metagenomics assembly of the A metagenome-wide association study of gut microbiota in type 2...
CCATCTCGCTGATGACCAACCACCCTGATGTGTTCAAGGTAGGCGTAGCAGGCGGTCCGGTAATCGACTGGCACTGGTACGAGGTGATGTATGGCGAGCGCTATATGGACACCCCGCAGACCAACCCAGAGGGTTACAGGAAGACCTCTCTGCTCTATCAGGCAAAGAACCTGAAGGGCAAGCTGCAGATTATCCAGGGCTTGAACGATGTGACCGTAGTGCCACAGCACTGCCTCACCTTCCTCAAGGCTTGCATCGCAGCAGGCACCCAGCCAGACTTCTTCGTCTATCCTGGCGAGCCTCACAACATGAGAGGTCATCAGAGCACTCATCTGCATGAGCGCATCAGCAATTATTTCTTCGATTATCTCAAGTAAATATCTAGGAGTAAACATCCCCCGAAAAAGGGGAGTTTACTTCTACATCAAATAACAAACAATAACTTACAGCAAATGAAAATTTTATTGTTAGGAGGCGGTGGCCGCGAGCACGCCTTAGCATGGAAAATCGCTCAGAGCGAAAAGTGTGAGAAACTCTTCATCGCTCCTGGTAATGCCGGTACACAGAATGTCGGCGAGAACGTAGATATCAAGGCAGACGACTTTGAGGCGCTCAAGAACTTCACAGTAGAGAATGGCGTTGATATGGTAGTAGTTGGTCCGGAAGACCCATTGGTAAAGGGTGTTTACGATGACTTCAAGAACGATCCTCGCACCCAGAACATCCCTGTCATCGGTCCATCAAAGGCTGGCGCCGTATTGGAAGGCAGCAAGGACTTCGCCAAGAAGTTCATGAAGCGCCACAACATCCCTACTGCCCAGTATGAGACTTTCGACGGCGAGCACGTAGAGGAAGGCTTGAAATTCCTGGAGACACTGAAGGCTCCTTATGTATTGAAGGCTGACGGTTTGTGCGCTGGCAAGGGCGTTCTCATCCTCCCTACCCTGGAAGAGGCTAAGAAAGAGTTCAAGGAGATGCTCGGCGGTATGTTCGGCAACGCTTCTGCACGCGTTGTCATCGAGGAATTCCTCAGCGGCATTGAGTGCTCTGTATTCGTATTGACCGACGGCAAGAACTACAAGATTCTGCCTGAAGCTAAGGATTACAAGCGCATCGGCGAGCACGATACCGGTCTGAACACCGGCGGTATGGGTAGCGTTACCCCTGTACCATTCGCTACCAAGGAGTGGATGCAGAAGGTTGACGAGCGCATCATCCGTCCTACCGTAGAGGGACTTGCTGAGGAGAACATCGACTATAAGGGATTCATCTTCTTCGGTCTGATCAATGTAGAAGGCGAGCCTATGGTTATCGAGTACAACTGCCGTATGGGTGATCCAGAGACTGAGAGCGTGATGCTCCGTCTGAAGAGTGACATCGTGGATCTCTTTGAGGGTGTAGCAGCAGGCGACTTGGACAAGCGCAGCATCGAGTTTGACGAGCGTGCTGCAGTCTGCGTGATGCTCGTAAGCGGCGGTTATCCTGAGGCTTACAAGAAGGGTTATCCTATCCAGGGCATCGACGATGTAGAAGGTTCGGTAGTATTCCACTCCGGTACAGCCATGAAGGATGGTCAGGTAGTAACCAACGGTGGTCGTGTCATCTGCGTAAGCAGCTACGGCAAGGACAAGGAAGAAGCCCTGAAGAAGAGCTTTGCTGAGGCACAGAAGATCCAGTTCACCGACAAGTACTTCCGTTCTGATATCGGACAGGACCTTTAGTTTTTTAATGTTGAATTAGATGTTAAGAAAGAAAACTTTTCAAAATAAAGTAGCGGCTAGCCGCTACTCTTTACCTATTACTGCAACCCTTGCCACACTGGTTTGGGTTGCAGTAGGTTTATTGGTATCCAATATCTGGGTAGAATTTGCTTTTACAGCCATGTCTACCCTGCTGATGGTGGAACTGAACAACCGTCATGCCCTGATGCGTACCTACAGCCGAATGGTATCTTGCAGTTTTCTGGCATTACTGACGATGACAGGACTCCCCCACCTCTCTTTAAAAAGCAGTATTGTGACGATGTGTTTCATCGCCTTTTATCTCATTATCTGGAATTGCTATCAGGATAAACGCTCAACAGGCTGGACTTTCTACGCCTTTGCCTGCATCGGTCTGGCATCGATGGTTTTCGTGCAGATAGGCTATTTCATGCCTATCCTGTGGATTATGATGATGGTGTTTACCCTCTCGTTTAGCGTAAAGACATTCTTTGCAACACTAGTAGGTCTCATCGTGCCCTATTGGTTTGCAGCCGGTTATTTCTTCTATACCGACAACATACAGGGGCTGGCTGACCATTTCTGCGAATTCATCAACTACAGCGAACTCTTTGATTATTCGCAGGTTACCGACCATCAGGTATTGGACCTGAGTTTCGTTATCCTGCTCACCATCATCGGTTCCATCCACTTCATACGCACCAGCTACGGCGATAAGATACGAACCCGCATGATCTACGAAACGTTTATCATGATATCGGTTGCCTGCATCATCTTTATCGTCCTCCAGCCTCAACATATACAGGAACTGGGCGGCATCCTGATTGTGAATACAGCACCGCTTATCGCCCATTTCATCACATTCACCAGAGGTAAGTTTACCAACATATCCTTCATCCTGCTGCTCATCATGCTGGTACTTATCATGGCTTACAACATACTCGTACCAGAGAGCATATTACTATGAGTTGGATTATAGATTTCTTAATGAGCTGGGGCTACTGGGGCATGCTGGTATCAGCCTTCCTTGCCGGCAGTTTCTTTCCCTTCAGCAGCGAGGTGGTCATGTCGGGCTTACAGGCTGCCGGACTGGAACCTATCCAGCTCGTACTGTATGGAAGCATCGGCAATGTGCTCGGTTCTATGTTCAACTATGGCGTAGGACGGATGGGCAAGCTGGAATGGATAGAGAAATATCTGCATGTAAAGAAAGAGAGTCTTGACAAGGCTCAGCATTTCATGGCCGACAGAGGAGCCTGGATGGGATTCTTTGCCTTCCTGCCCCTGTTGGGCAGTGCCATCACCATCGTTTTGGGACTGACGAGAGCCAACATCGTGATTTCTGTCATCAGCATCACCATCGGAAAGGTGTTGAGATATGTACTGCTGGTTTACGGACTCAGTTTCATCTTTTAAACAAGCTGCAAAGAAAACAAAGAATTGATTCATATAGATTGACTGCTTATGAGAAAGTATTTATACCTTATTATATTATGCGTGGCTTTCGCGGGCTGTAAAGGCAGCCAGCAGAAAGGCCACACCGCAGAAAGTAACGGAAAGGAATCTGTCGCCAACAGCGATGGCAAACCTGCTGTTACCGTAACTATCCCTCCCTACAAGTTTTTCGTTGATAAGATTGCCGGAGATAAGGTGGATGTCAACGTGATGGTATCCAACGGCAACAATCCTGAAACTTACGAGCCTTATGCCCAGCAGATGATGGAACTCTCCAGGAGTGCCCTCTATCTGAAAGTGGGCAGCATCGGTTTTGAGCAGACCTGGATGAAGAAGCTGCAGGACAACGCTCCTGACATGAAGGTGATAGATACCTCCACAGGCATCACGCCTGCCAAGACACCAGGCGGCAATACCGACCCGCATGTATGGATGAGTTGCAAAAACGCCCGCATCATCTCCAGTAACATCTTCAAGGCACTCTGCCAACTGGAACCGGAAAACAAGACTTTCTTTCAGAAAAACTATCAGCAGTTGCTCTGCAGCATCGACAGGCAGGACAGCATCATCAGAAAGAGTTTCAAGGATAATCCGGAGATGGTACGCAAGTTTGTGATCTATCACCCTATCCTCACCTACTTTGCCCGTGATTACCAGCTGGAGCAGCTTGCCATAGAGGAAGAAGGCAGGGAGCCGAGTGCCGCCCAGCTGAAGAGCCTCATCGAGAGAGCCAGAAAAGAAAAGATCAAGTTCTGCCTGATTCAAGCAGAATTTGCCAACCGCAACACCACAACCTTCATCAACGAGAGCCACACCAAGCCAATGGATATCAATCCATTGCAGGGCGACTGGAACTGGGCGATGCAGGAAGCGGCAGCAGCGGTACAAGGCAAGAAAATCGTTGTTGGGAAGTAAAAACTACAATAATATGACTCCAATCATAAAAATCGAGTATCTTTCTGCAGGCTATGAAGGCAAGGAGGTGCTCCACGATATCAACCTCACCGTCTACAAAGACGATTATCTTGGCATCATCGGTCCCAACGGTGGTGGAAAGACAACCCTCATGCGCCTTATTCTGGGGCTGATGAAACCCACAGACGGCAGCATCCGCTTTTATAAAGACGGAGAGGAAGTAAGGGAAATCAGCATGGGATATCTGCCCCAATACAATCATCTCGACAAACAGTTTCCTATCTCCGTCTATGAAGTGGTACTCTCCGGCCTCAGCAAGACCAAGAGCCTCTTTTCCAGATACACCCAGGCACAGCACCAGCAGGTACTCGACTGTCTGGAACAGATGCAGCTCACGGAGTTGAAAGACCGCCATATCGCAGCCTTGAGCGGCGGACAACTGCAGCGAGTACTCCTCGCCCGCGCCATTGTTTCGAAACCCGATGTAGTGATACTGGATGAGCCCAACACCTACATCGACCGCCGTTTCCAGAAGCAGATGTACGAGATGCTGGAACAGATCAACCGGGAGTGCGCCATTATCATCGTAAGCCATGATGTAGCCGAAGTGCTCAATAACGTAAAGCACATCGCCTGCGTAAATCATCATCTCCACTACCACGATACGGCAGATATGCCGAGAGAGAAACTGGAAGAGCATTTCTTAAATGTATAGGCTTATTATATAATAATGCCTAAAAAACAGGTGCAAAAATCCATATTATCTCATCTTTTTATTATCTTTGCAATTGGAATGTGCCTTTTTGAAAGGCACAGAGAAAGCATTCAGAAACAGAGAAAGCATTCAGAAAGAAATATAATACATTAAAGTTTAAACAATAATGAAACAGTACAGATTAGTGGACAATATCTTCGGATGGGTCGCATTCATCATTGCGGCGTTCACTTATTGTTCCACAATTGAACCGACAGCCAGCTTCTGGGACTGTCCTGAGTTTATTACGACTGCTTCACAGCAGGAGATCGGTCACCCACCTGGGGCACCATTCTTCATGCTTTTAGGCAATTTCTTCACACATTTCGCCAGCGACACTACCCAGGTAGCCAAGATGGTAAATACGATGAGCGCCCTGCTGAGCGCCGTCTGTATCATGTTCCTCTTCTGGACCATCACCCACCTGGCTCGCCGACTCGTCATCAGCGACTGGAAAGAACTGACTACCAGCAAGCTGATTGCCATCGAGGCATCCGGTATGGTGGGCGCACTCATCTACACCTTCAGCGATACCTTCTGGTTCTCAGCTGTCGAGGGTGAGGTTTATGCGTTCTCTTCTGCCTTTACCGCTGTGGTACTCTGGCTCATCCTGAAGTGGGAAGACCATGCTGACGAGCCTCATAGCGATCGTTGGCTTGTGCTCATCGCCTATATGACCGGTTTGAGTATCGGTGTCCACCTGCTCAACCTGCTCTGTATCCCAGCCATCGTATTGGTTTATTACTACAAGAAGGTGCCACATGCCAACCTCAAGGGCTCGCTCCTGGCGCTGTTCCTTTCATTCCTCGTAGTGGTAGCCGTACTGTATGGTGTGGTTCCAGGTATCATCACCGTAGGCGGCTGGTTCGAACTGTTCTTTGTCAACACTCTCGGCTGTCCGTTCAATACCGGTGAAATCGTATACATCATCTGTCTCGTAGCCTCAGTTATCTGGGGTATCTACGAAACCTGCCATGCTTCTGAGAAGAACGAGAAGAAGCAGAATATCGCCTTTGTTCTCGGCTTCGGCATGCTCGGCATCCCATTCTACGGATATGGCTGGACTGCTGCCATTACCGGCATCATCGTGCTGGTTATTCTCTGGTTCGTACTCGGCTACAAGCGCAAGCAGGAGGTAGTAACAGGCGTTGACGAATCTACAGGCATCGCCAAGAAGAAGATGCAGCTCCTGCCGCTCATCTCAGCACGCGTCAAGAATACAGCCTTGCTCTGCATGCTGATGCTGATGATTGGTTATTCCAGCTACGCACTCATCGTGATCCGTTCTTCTGCCAACCCTCCTATGGACCAGAACTCTCCTGAGGACATCTTTACCCTGGGAAGTTATCTGAGCCGCGACCAGTATGGCGACCGCCCTCTGTTCTATGGCCAGGCTTATACATCACAGGTAGCCCTCGAAGTAGACGGCAACATGTGCAAGCCTGTCATGAAAGAAGGCGCACCGGTTTACCAGCGCAAGGAGAAAGCTTCGGCTGATGAGAAGGACTCTTACTTCGTAGTAAGTCACAAGAATAAGTATATCTATGCCCAGAACATGCTCTTCCCTCGTATGTACAGTTCGGCTCATGCCCAAGCATACGAAGACTGGATGGGCGGTGTAGAAGGCACAGAGATTCCTTACGACCGCTGCGGAGAAAGTATCATGGTGAAGATGCCGTCACAGTTTGACAACATCCGCTTCTTCCTCTCTTACCAGTGCAACTTCATGTACTGGCGCTACTTCATGTGGAACTTTGCCGGCCGTCAGAACGACATCCAGGGCAATGGTGAGCCAGAGCACGGCAACTGGATTACCGGTTTCTCATTCATTGATGATTCACTCTATGGCGACCAGAGCAAATTGCCAGACGACCTGAAGGAGAACAAGGGACACAATGTATTCTATTGCATGCCGCTGATTCTCGGTCTCATCGGACTTTTCTGGCAGGCTTGGTATACCCGCAAGAAGAAGGTAATGAAGAACGGCAAGGAAGAGGAAGTGCTCCTCCCTATCGGAATCCAGCAGTTCTGGATTGTATTCTTCCTGTTCTTCATGACAGGTCTTGCCATCGTCATCTACTTGAATCAGACACCTATGCAGCCACGTGAGCGTGACTATGCTTACGCCGGTTCATTCTATGCATACGCTATCTGGTGCGGTCTCGGCGTACTCGCCATCATCGACATCCTGAAGCGCAAGATGAAGCTCAGCGGTACTGCTGTAACAGCCATCGTAGCAGTCATCACACTTCTCGTACCTATCCAGATGGCATCACAGACCTGGGATGATCACGACCGCTCAAACCGTTACACCTGCCGTGACTTCGGTCAGAACTACCTGATGTCACTCCAGGAGAAGGGAAACCCTATCATCTTTACCAATGGTGATAACGATACCTTCCCACTCTGGTACAACCAGGAGGTAGAAGGCGTAGGAACAGATGCCCGCGTATGTAACCTGAGCTACCTGCAGACCGACTGGTATATCGACCAGATGATGCGTCCTGCATACAACTCACCATCTGTGCCAATCACCTGGCCACGTCTCGACTTCTGTTCCGGTACCAACGAATATGTATCTGTTGAGCCTGAAGCAAAGAAGCAGATTCTCGACTTCTACAAGCAGGATCCAGAGAATGCCAAGAAGCAGTTTGGTGACGAACCGTTCGAGCTCAAGAACATCCTGAAGAACTGGGTACGCAGCAAGAACCCTGACATGCACTTCATCCCTACGGATACCCTCTATGTCACCATCGACAAGGAGGCTGTAAAGAAGAGCGGCATGATGATGGCATCAGATTCTATTCCAGATAAGATGGTCATCTCTCTTGCCGGCAAGAGCGCACTCTACAAGAACGACCTCATGATGCTCGAAATGCTGGCACAGTGCAACTGGACCCGTCCGCTCTACGTAGCACTCACCGTAGGCGAAGAGAACTATATGAACCTCGGCGACAACTTCGTACAGGAGGGACTTGTGAACCGTATCACTCCGTTCACCACCAACAAGCCAGGTGCCAAGAACTTCGATACAGAGAAGGCTTATCACAACATCATGACCCGATTCAAGTTCGGCAACCTGAAGCAGAAGGGACTCTACATCGACGAGACAACCATGCGTATGTGTTATACCCACCGTCGCCTGCTCGCCCAGACAGCCCTCCAGCTCATCGCCGAAGGCAAGAAGCAGAAGGCTATCAACATCCTGAAGAAGGCTGATACCGAGATTCCTGCCTACAATGTTACGCTCGACTACATGAGCGGTGGCTTGGATATGGCTCGCGGCTGGCTGATGACCGGTCAGAAAGCCAAGGGCAAGGAATATATAGAAGCGGTATGGAAGAATGCTTCACAATATCTCAACTACTATCTCTCGCTGCCAAACGACCGTTTCCTCCAGGCAGAGCACGACTGCATCCGTCAGATTATGATTATGCAGAGCATCTGCGAGGCTGCCGGAATGGTTAGTCCACAGTTGGAGCAGAAGTATGAGAAGCAGCTCAACAACCTCTATCGTCTCTATCATGGCAGAGGTGGCAGAATGCCGGAAGGCAATCAGTAAAAAATAGAAAAAAGTTTGGTGTCGCGAAACACGACACCAAACTTTTCATTATTCATATAAACCTGTTTTATCCATGTTCATAGAGCAACCAGCCAAATGGCTCAGATGGTTATATCCAAAGGCCATCTGGAGAATGGACAAGAAAGACCATTCTGTCTATCTTACATTTGATGACGGTCCAATTCCAGAGTCAACTCCATTCATCTTAGAGACCCTGAGAAAGTACAATATCAAGGCTACTTTCTTTATGGTAGGCGAGAATGTATTGCGCCATCATGACCTCTACAACCAGATTGTGGCAGAGGGTCATCAGGTAGGCAACCATACATTCAATCATATCGGTGCCTTCAAGCACCGCGTCATCTCCTACGTGCTCAACACCAATAAGGCGAACGACATCATCCATGCCCATCTCTTCCGTCCACCTCACGGCTGGATGCGACCAAGTGAGTATTGGTGGCTGCACCGCACTTACAAGGTCATCATGTGGGACGTGGTGACGCGCGACTATTCCAAATGGATGACGGCAGAAGATGTGGTGAACAATGTGAAGCGATATGCCCGCAATGGCAGCATCATCACCTTCCACGACTCGCTGAAGAGCATTGAAAAGCTGAAGACAGCGCTCCCTCAGGCCATAGAATGGCTCATGGAACAGGGGTATGAATTTAAGACTTTTGAATAAGAAGCTGTTATTCCCAAACAGGAACAGCCCAATAAACACAGACAAGAAATGAGCAAAAGAATCAACAGTTATCAGGCAGTAGCTGCATTTGTAAGAGGTTTCTTCGAAGCTTACGCACGTGGCATCATCGATGCTACCATCGAAGGCAATGACTTCAGCAAGAAGAACGACCCGAAACAGATCAAGCAGATGATGCTGGAGCACTATGGCGAGGTAAACCAATACTTCTTCGACATCATGTTCTCTACTCTGGTACGCCTCAACTACAAGACTGCCGAGGAAGCCAACGAGCGCATGAAGAAGAACTTTGACAGCATGAAACAGGCTGACCCGACCTTTGAGCCAACCATGCTCGACTACCTGCGCATAGCCTGCAAATCGAACCAGCTTTACAAGGCGATGGAGTCAGAATACAAGCGTAACTTCACCTGGCTTCTTCAAGGTAAGTTTACCACTCTTGAAGAGCATGTACACGATTATACCCACGGCATTCTCATCAGTCTCGCCGACGAGCCGATGGCAATCCATCTCCTGGTCCGCATCATCGTGAAGGCATACGCCGCAGGCTTGAAGTGTGGCAGCAAGGAGGGCGAACAGCACCAGCTCCACATGCCTACCCTTCACGGCATGTTGCTGAACAATGTCAACATCCTGCTCAACGAGACTCCACTCAAGAGCAGCACCGAAGATCCTGTTGCCCTCTTCAAGGAGGCATGCAAGAATGAAGAAGAAAACATCAACGTTCTTTTCAACACATTAAACGATGCGATGAAAGAACTGGCAGAAGAATAAGAGAAAAGCATCATTGATGACGAGCACAGCACCAGATTCGAGAACCATCCGACTCCATATAGCGTAGAATCTCATTATTCACTTCTTGGCAAATGGAGAGCATGGATTCTCGGTCGCAATCCACAGTAAAGTCAAGGTCTATATCTACCGAGAGTCTTGGCAGTTGGGAATAACAAAGTGACAATGATCAAGATTATTAAAGATTTAGATATAACGGCTTCGGGTGTTAGCGTATTTAACCGCAAGTGGCAACCTGTCCATTTACAACAAGGAGAAATGGATGGGGCTTGTGCCGTATATTCCATGATGATGAACCTGCTCATACTAAAGGTTCTTACTCGTAATCAAGTTGTCAACTTGAAAACAACATTTAAGGGAAATACCGCAAAAGGGAGACTTTTCAAAGAGTTCTTTGTGACAGAAGGACTGTGCCGTGATGGATTTTATTTTTCCGAAATAAAAGAAAAGCTATCCCATTCTTTTGCTAAAGAGGTTACATCTTCGCCTCTTCAATATACAGCATCTTTATCAGACCAAACTTCTTTTGTAGAAGAACTTAGGACTGCAATAGATAGCGACACGCCTTTGATTATCGCTCTGTCTTTTAAAGGTGGCGCTCATGCTGTACTTGCTATTGGGTATGAAGAACAAAAAGACGGTGTCAAGAAAATATTCTGTTTAGACCCAAGCTATGCCATAAGTCCGACATCCTTTTGGAATGGTGTAATAATCCTAAATGAGGGAAAAGGAAAGTACAGCCATCAGTATATAACAGATAAAGACGAAAAATATATCAATGTCAGTGAATCATTGAATATAAAAAAGAAATAACGATATGAGCGAAGAATTATAACAGAAATTTCTTGACAAACTTTGAGAAGTTGCAAACAAACTACGTGGCAATCAAGGACCTGGAGGCCAAACGTGCTGACCTTGACAAGGAGATTGAGGGCTATCTGAAAGAGTTGGGATTGTTAGAGTAAACTTTCCACAAGTTGTGGCAGAGTTCCCAGATATGAAAGGGCTTTCATACAGAAACTTGAAGTATATCAGACAATGGTATCAGTTTTATAATGAGCAACTTACAATTTGACAACAAGCTGTTGCCAAATTAGACGAAGCAAATGTGCAATAACTTGTTGCACAATTACAAGAAGGATGTCTAAGCTCATGCCTGAAAACATACAGAGCCAGTTGCCTACAATAGAAGACATTGAAGCAACACTTTCTGATATTAAGGAAACTAAGGATTTCAAAAAAGGTAATGATATGAAAAATAAAGATAATATACCGCAGTTCGTGAATAGCGACTCCTTCATGGCAGACAAGAACTATGTGAAGTGATTGTCTGACCTGAAGAAACGTTTCCGCATGGCACAACTAAAAGCTGCTGTCAAAGTGAATACGGAAATGCTCAAATTCTACTGGAGTTTGGGCGAGGACATTTGCGAGAAGCAGAAACAAGACAAGTGGGGTGCAAAGGTTGTAGATAGGCTTAGCCTTGATATGCGTTCGGAAATTCCTCAGAGTGAGGGATTTTCAAGACCTTTACCATGTAAAACGCTGGTTTGCGTTCTATTCAAGTCAAATTGAAAGAGGATGTGGCATAAGTTTATGATTCACCCTCTTCTATTTGTTGAAAGAGATAGAATATGTTGCTTGA
>ERZ791603.2536-NODE-2536-length-11491-cov-3.596187_pt1 | contig 11491 bp, 10 predicted proteins | sample MGYA00509966_ERZ791603 | MGnify/ENA primary metagenome ERZ791603 (study PRJEB30046, sample SAMN00791931) | human gut metagenome | study: EMG produced TPA metagenomics assembly of the A metagenome-wide association study of gut microbiota in type 2...
GCTCTTCCGATCTTAAATAATCAGCTTGCTGTCGGATGATGTTTCCTCAGATGATGCTTCTTCGGATGACGCTTCTTCCGCTGATGCAGTTGCAATATAACCTGCCTCAGGGTTTACTGATGCCACTTCAACCGGTGCCGCCACTGTAGCAGGCTCATACTTGACACCCTTTTGCGCATCAATTATCAGGTCTCCTATCTGATTCATCGTAAGCTGTGCCTCATACTGTAAATCTACATCCTTTGAAGCGTATTTATACTGCTTCGTGCTCGTACCGATAAAGCCCACAACAGCCAGACCCAGTATTCCCATTATCGCCATTACAATGACAAGCTCAACAAGTGTAAAGCCACTGTTTTTCCTATTATTTGATTTGTTCATGCGCCTTAAAAGTTTCATGGTTCATCTTCCTCTCCGATTTCATCATATAACCTTATAACAGCCTTGCGTCAAAATAAAATATTCATCATTAAACTATGTAAATTACTCACATACCACCTTGCCAGTCTCCTTGTATATCGTGATAACCTTCTCGGTGCTGTTTTTTTGAACCCAGATACGGCTGCAGTACTTGCCGTTAGTATCCGGCTTTTGTGCACCTGAGCTTCTGTCGAACTGAAGTTCTATACTGTCAGAGACGTTCAATTGTGTCTTGCCACTATAATCATCATTCATGGAATAGTATACTTCAATCCTGCTCTTTCCGATTTTACTCGGATCAGATTCCGTACCATTTATAGTCATCTTATAATAGTAGGCACCATCTGATGCCTTGTATATCTTAAGAACTGCGCTGTCCTTTCCCATAGAGGTAACTCTTGTTTTGTTAATTATCGATTCAATATTTCTGGCACATTGCTTCACCTCAACACCCATGACCGAGCGAATGGATATGGTTGCCGCGCCTATCAGTACGACAGATATCGCTATCACTACTATAAGCTCCACCAGAGAGAAACCACCATTATTCTTTTTTACTTTTACAAACATATTGGATTCCTCCCTTGTATATATCGTCAAAATATGTCAAATATAAATATTTCGCAGCTGTTTTGTGTCTTGGAAACCGCTTATTTTCTACTCCTTTGTCCAGTTCTGGTATGTAATGAGTGTAGCATAATCTATTTTTGTATCCGCCTCTTTCTTGTTTGAAAAAGCAGAAACATTACCCAGATAGTTGGCACCATCCATGAACACATCATACAGGTGCAGTGCATCGTCTGCATCACTTACCTTTTCAAGAAGCAATGCCTTAAATACCTCCTGTGTACCATTATCAATCTCGCACTGCTCTTTGTTTACGATTATCCTGCCCTTTGCAATTATAGTACCTGTAAAGTCAGCATCAAGTGTCACATTTCCTGTAGCAACAATTATATCCACATTGTGTGATTTGTCATTTGCATCATAGGTGTAGTTACCGTTTTTGACAATTGCCTGGTATTTTTTTCCCTGATACTCAGTCTCAAATATATGTTTGTTACCGGAATTTGGCACTATCTTCTGCAAATTGGTATTGTTAACTATATTTGTAAAAAGCGAAACACTTGCTGCATTTGTCGGTAAATCCGCATAATTTGTCAAAAGCTTTGAGTTTAGTGCAGTATATGTGCGCTGTAAAGCATCCGACTGTGCATCCATGTCCACACCATCAGCTATGCCCTTCAAAAGGCTTAAATTGCTGCCATCGTAGATGCTGTAATTGCCGGCAGTATATATGCTTGCAGACTCATTTACCTGTATGCTGTCCGTATAGAAATTGGTGTATCTCTTGAGCTTGTCACTGTCTGCACCAAAATAGTCACTGTAATACTCAGATGCCTTGTTCGTTGGCAGATTGACATAATAGTATACAAGTCCATCATCACTATTATCAGTGGAAGGGACAAAGACTTTCTTTATGCACTTGTCGATTGTCCTGCCATCCGGCAGATATGCTGAGAGAGCCTTGCCTGTCTTTGTACTGACCACATTAGTATTTATCTCAGTATACTTCGTCTGATCCTGTCCGGTTGCCGTGATATCCTTGTACTCCTTATAGGAAAGTGGATTCTTGTTGTAAAGCGATTTGGCATCCGCACCATTTCCACTTGTGCCTATGCACTCAGGCGGCACAAGGTATGCTATCTGGTCACCCTTTACAGAGATTGACTCACCCATAGCCACATTGCTGTTTTGTGTACCCACACCACTTGAATTTACAATAGCCTGTGTATTGATATATGCAGTTCCTGCTAACATAAGCTCCCTGATATTTGACATATCAAGAGATGCCTCCCTGCCGTTTATGATAATAGCAGAGCTATCGCCTGCGACAGGATTTTCCTTGTCAGCACCTCCGTTGCCAAAGCCGACGTACTTTGCATTGTTATTCTTATTATTCTTGCCAAGTGTGACATTTGAGCCTGTACCCTTTAATGTCATGTCATCCGCCACATATGTCATGCCATCCAGATTGACTGTTGCACCATTTACATTTATGTTGCCTGTCCACAGCTGACACTGTGCATCAACAGAAAGTTTACTGTTATTGTGTACACCAGCCATGTTATTTTTTATTGTAGCCGTATCTTTTCCGGCAAAGTCTCCCACCTCTATATCGCCCTCTGCAATCATATAGCTGGTATCCTTTACATCAAGTGTGGCATTGTTTGGAATAACAACACTCGTAGTAGAAGTTCCTGTGTCTGCCGCATTTTCGCAGCCGGCATAGAGATTGCCGGATAGATTTACTTTAGTAAGTCCTGATGTAATTTTCAGTCCTTCATTTCCTACAAGAGAATATGTAAAAAGCTCCGGAACTCCTCCCGATGCTGTAAAGCTCATGGATGGAACTCCCAGAGAAATGTCTGTCTCTATTATTGATTTAAATCCCTTTTCATCGGTATACTCTACCCTTAGTCCGTTCAGCACGACACGATTTTGGTACACCTTGAGCTGTCCATTGCCGTTTACATCGGCATTGGTCGATTTGATAATAGCACGTGGCTGATTGTCTTTATTCTCGAGAAGCTTCGGGTCTACATATTGTATGAGCTTTCCCCTATTAAACGTCATACCTGTGCTGTCATACTCCAGGCTGGTCTTTAAGCTCTTCAGATACTCCTGCGCAAAGTTGCTCTGTCTGCCGGCCTCATTTATGCTGCTGTCAGAGTAATTCTCCATAACCTTGGTATATCCTGCTGAGTAAGCCTTGGAAATATCTCCCTGCAGACCTGTACATATCTGATCCAGCACACCCTCTGCCGAGTAAAAGTTATCTGTATTTTTTTCATCCGTCACCTTCATCTGGAGGTTCATAAGTGCTATCCACAGCACAGTCACAGCTAAAACAGCCACTATAGCCATTGCAACTACAACCATCACAAAGGAAGCACCACGGTTATCGTTACGCTTCATAATTAATACCCCATGCTTCCGGTCATCGTAACAACCGGGTCTTTATCATTAAATATATCATCCAGTGAAGCCTTGCTCTCGTATACAGCCACCTTCACATCATACAGCCTTTCAGATGCATTGCTTTTTGTCAGATTCTTTATATCGACAATTGCCTTTACATCATTCTGAATTACATTGTTATTAAAGCCATATATAGCCTGCCCCGGCTGTAGTGGATTATCCGGTGCTCCCATATTTACATTCAGATTGGTGGCTATATGAGTATAAGCATGACCTGTACGATTTCCCGGCTCACTTACCTTCACATATGCCTTATATGTACTCTCCTTCGTGCTCAACTCTGACTGATCCGATATAGTCTTTTGCTTTACAATATTTACCGTGCAGTCCAGCTTGTCCTTATTATTGATTATAATGACATCGTTGCAGGTATTGTAAAGTGCTCCTGTAGATGTGTACCATGGATTGTAAAACAGATAGACATTTCTCAGATTATGGTTTACAGTATCTGAAGAATTGTCGTAAATCACCATGGTATAATCATCCTTCAGTGCACTATTCGGATCCGGAAAAGTCTTTCTTACTCCATTCTTATTGATAGAATACGAATACGACACCGTCACCTTGGTAGCCTTATTGCTCGCAGCTCCACTCTTTTCTATATCAATTGTGATAGTTCTCTTTATATCACTCTGCTGTACACTGAAGCCTAGATTCATATTGTTAAATGCAGATATAATATTTGTAGCAGAATACTTGTCTGCACTCATGCAGTCAAAATTTGCATCCATGGCCGACATATCCGCTACCTCGTCCATGTTGTACTTTTTAACCTTATTGTCCGACTCTGCGTCCGATTTTGCATCCACTGTCACAAGAGCATTGTATTTCTTTGTGCCTGACTGCACACCAGACATATAGAAATAATACTTGTGTGCATCCGACTCCCTGAAATCCCAAAGCGATGTATCGATTATTTTGGCTGATGCATCAGTCTTGTGAATACAGCTAGTGATGACATCGTCCTTGTTTACAATCTCAGCACTGATATCCTCAAGCCTCTTTACATTATCAAACTTGCCCGACTTCTTAAGAAGCTCACATGCACTGCTTCCATCTGATATATTAAAGCCGTCCGCCACGTCAAAGCCCTCCGACGGATAGTTGAACTGATACGCCAGTGTCTTCATGGAGTTCTTCTCAATGCCCTCCATAATGTTTGTCGCCAGATGTGTAGCATTCATCTCGTTTTTTGCCTTTACATTGGTCTTTGTCGCTGTGACAAATGCATTCAAAAAAGGAAGCACGATTATTGCGAGAATAGCAATCGACACAATAATCTCCACAAGTGTTACTCCTCGATCATCGTTTTTTAGCTTTCTCAAATCTGCTTCCTCCCCTCTTGTATTTTGTTATCTCATAACTCAATAATCTAACATTTAATATTTATGATTAATCAGTTAGTTTGTTGTACCAAACAGATTATTTGTACCATGTGGTACTGCAGGTATGTATGGTGCCTCATATGGCTTATCAAGTCCATACAGGAAATATGAATCCACAAGCATCTCACCTGTCAGCTTGCCTGTCGAATCATCAAAGCTCACATTGAGTGTGCTGATAGTTTTCTTCTGTGATGAACCAATCACCTCGCCGAGCATAGCCTTAAGCCCATGATATTCTGTCTTGAATGCCATAACTGTGCTGACATCATAAAGCTGATAGCCTGTAACCGTAGACTTTGCAGAGCCTGATGATGTGCCGCTACCAGCTGCACTACCGTCATCAGTCTGTGACTGAGAACTGTTGCCATCAGCGGTCTGAGAGCTCTGCGAACTGTCTGTATTACTGCTGTCCGTAGTACTACTGTCAGTAGAGCCACTGTCCGTTGTGCTGCCGGACGAAGAATCTGTACCGGCTTCACCTGTCGGATTATTCACATCAATAGCAGTCGGTGAGCCGACTGTAAGCTCTGTAATATTTGTATTAGTAGATTTCTCGATAGCAACCGCATCCATAATGCCGTTTTCAATCTGTAAATATGAAGGAAAATTGTCATATACCTGTTGCATGGCATCAGACATATCCTTTGTCTTCTTTGTGTAGTCATCCGCCTTTGCCGCAAGGGCTGAAAGCTGATTGTACTGTGATTTCAGATTCATATTTTCGCTCTTGAGTGAATCCCTCTTATTGGACTGCGGCATAAAAATCAAAAAAAATGTCAGTGCTAAAATGGCAACACCCGCTAATATAATAAGTAACTTTTTATCTCTTGTCGACATCCTAACACCCCCCTACTGATTTGTACTGTCTGTATCTGATGATGAATTACTATCCGTCTGTGCCTGTGATGACGCATCTTTTGATGTATCATCTGGCTCACTGCCTGTGCCATCCGCCGATTCAGAAGCAGCACTGTCATCAGCCTTTACATATGTGCAATCTACTGTGAACTGAACCTTTGAAGCACCGGTCTCATCAACCTCCTCTGTGATGGTTGACACATTGGATACCATGATACTCTCAAATGTACGAAGCTGTGCAATCACATCAGCCGCTATATCCTTGCTGCCTGTCTTGATGGTCATCGAAACACCATCTGTCGTAACAGACATATTCACAAGCTTGGCCTCTGACGGAAGCTTCTGCTCCAGCTCATCCACGAAGCCCGTTATCTCATCATTCTTGTTGGATGAGGCGCTCTCAAGAAGCTTGGTCCAGTCATAGTCCTTCTTGGTCTGGTTGTACACATCATATATATTCTGTGCATATGACAAATCAGAAACACGCGCTTTAAGCGTCATATTGTCTGAAGTTAAAACAAGATTTGAAAAAATGCTGTATGCCGTGATACCAACTGCAACTACCACACACAAGCCAAAAATGAGGAGCTGTACCGCAAAAGAAACCGGCTTTTCTGCTGTCTCCCCAGCCTTTACCGGAAGTGGCTTCCCATCAGGACCAACAGGCGGATTACCCTGCGTACCTGTCTGTGCACCGCCAAGTGGCATAGCACCTGTAGCTGCTCCTGCCATAAGTGGAGCACCGATTCCCTTGTTTTTCTTACTGTCTAATATGTCAAGCGGATTCAGTGAGCATCCAACACAGTTGAAATACTCTGCCAGCTTTGCCTCTGCGAGGTTTATGCTCTTTGCTACATGCATACCGTCAAACTGCTGGAGCGGAACTACCTTAATATTCAGTTCATTGGTCAAAAGCTTTGAGAGTCCGCTGAAATCAGCACCTAAGCCAATGAGGAAAATTCTCTCGATAGGAGTATCTGAGTTTCTCGACTGATAGTAGTCTATCACTCGTCCGAGACTGCTTATCAGATTGGAAAGTGCGTATGACACATTCAGGCGAAGCTTCTTAAAGCGCTCTGAATCAATCTCATGCCCCATAGGATCCATGCCACCGCCTGCAGGTTCATCCGGCACTGTACCATCAGGCTTTATTGCAAGGCATGTCTTTCTGCGTGCCACATCAACTGCATCGGTAAATGACAGATACTCTCCAAAAAGCTCACTGTCCTGAATTTCCTCTATAGCATCAGCCAGTCCATAATTGACATTACGCTGCAGCTTTACCATGCTTCCATCCATTACAGTCAGTGTGGTAGAAACCTCATCCACCTTGACAGTTACCTTCACATCTCCGGGAATCTCTCTTCTCATGAGCTGCTTGATGGCATTTCCACTATAGTCAAGAGCTACAAGCTGCAGTCTGCAATAAGCTGCAAGAGCACCATATGACAAAATAAGGTCATTAGGCACAGCAATAACCGAAAGACGTAATTTCTTTTCTTCCGGTCTGTCAATCTTCTCTATAATCTGATGTACCAGCTTGTACTGGCTCAAATCCACCGGAAAATAATCCGATGCATTCATTGCAATCATTTCCCTAAGCTGCTTTTCCTTAACAAGTGGAAGCTCAATATCCCTGCTTGCTATACGTGCTGAATTTAACACAAAAACAGCTTTTTTTGTGGCAATCTTCTTTTCCTTTAGCTTGCTGTATAAGATAGAACGAAACATTCCATCCGGCTGTACCACTCCATCATCAATCATCCCCGGTGGTGTCGGAAAGCCGAACATATTGTAAATCTTGGGATTTTTCGCTTTGTAATCAATCTCAACTACTCTGGTAAGGTTCTCCCCTATTTCAATGCCGAGTACCCTGTTTGCCATAACCTAATCCTCCATGTTTATCTTTGTTTTACACTGTATACGTCTGTAAAACTTTCGTAACTGTACTGAATAGTTACAAACTTTCTATATAAATTTCGGTATATCTGTGTTTTACTCTGCTTTTATCTCACCGTAAGTCATATTGCCTGCGCTTGTGTCAAGCACGCTTTATTATAACACACTTTTCAAAAGCCTGCGAGTGCCAAATATGCCGTTATCATTTTCTCACCCCATAGCATCGAAATAAAAATTCCGGCTGCCAAGTATGGTCCCATTGCAAGCCTGTTGCCTGCTTTTGTTACTTTCATACGAATCAGATGTATCACGGAACCTATGATGCATCCCAGGAAAAATGCTAATGTAATATTCTGCCAGCCTATCGCAAGGCCTGCGCATGCCATAAGCTTGACGTCTCCGCCACCTATGGCTCTTCCTCCACTTACAAGAAGAAGGAGTTCAAGGAATAAACTGACACAAAAGAATCCTATCACATATTCAGACCAGTTATCATGGTCTAAAAACACATGCAGGATTCCAAGCACCAGTATAAATATATTGATTCCTAATGGAATTTCATATGTTCTCCAGTCTATCACACTCAGAACTATGAGTGCAGATGTAAGAAAGCAGTAGATGATACTCGTAAGTTCAAGTCCATTTACTGCAAATACTACTATGTATAATATACCGTTTAACGCCTCAATAATAGGGTATTGAGGTGATATCGGTTCTTTGCACTTGCGGCATCTGCCACGAAGAAACAGCCAGCTGAAAACCGGCACCATATCATACCACGCAAGCTGATACCCGCATCTCATGCAGTGGGATCTTTCGGTCACCACTGTCTCATGCTGCGGTATACGGTAGATACAGACATTTAGGAAACTGCCTATAACTATACCGAATGCAAATATTAAGATGTAGATGGGTATCAGTTCTGTGGTCATGGTTGGTGGTCCTTAAAGAATATCTTCTAGTTTTTATTTAGGTGAAATCTGTGAAGCCGTTTTGCCTGCTCCGCCTGTTGTGTAATATTCAGTTTTGCCTGTCTGATAAGACACCTCATATTGAATATCGCCTGTGCCTGGTGTATATGTAATTACAATACTAGACCAATTTTTACCTTTCAGCTTAGTTTTATCTAATCCAGCGTCGGACAAAGCTGTTGTAGTCTGTGAGTCACCCGCAGCAAATGTCGGCGTAGCAGCACTAGTCAATGTAACAGTTACATTGTCCGGATATGTTTCTTTATCTGAATAATATGTCTTAATAGCAGTTGCAATGCTATCAGCATTTTGGATATCTGTAGACTCTCTAGACTTCTCAACATACTTGATAAGCTGTGGAGCAAGTACACCTACAAGCACTGCCATGATGGCGATTACAACAATAAGCTCTACGAGAGAGAAACCTTTGTTGTTCTTCTGTTTCTTTCCTAACTTTTTAAATACATTCTTTACCATAGTTCTTTTCTCCTTTTCATTATAACATGGTTTTTGTGCAAAGAGCTGTGCCCTATCAGCATCTCTTTGGTTTGTATGCGCTCATTGTACCATAAATCAAAGCATAATGCAAGTTATTTTCTAGTACAATAGTATCATTGCTGTATAATTTTTTTCGCCTTTTTTAGCAATTTTAACCAAATTTTAACCGATTTATTGCATTTAAATCATATTTTTTCAAAAAAATTATATTTCAGGCTATATTTTGGCACAGTGTGAGGGGCTTCATCCCATGTGCCCGGCTAACGCATACACTCTCGTGAGAGCTACGCTACACTGCCAAGATACTGTAGGAATTATGCTTTTAGATTTTCTATGCTTGACGAAACCGTCGAAACGCGCCGTTCGTAGAGAATGAAGCCCCATCCTACTGTCAGCAAAAGAGGAAGCAACCCCCGAGTTCTCGTCCAAAGATTGCTTCCTCTAATTTACATTTCACTACAATATTAGCTCACAAGCCATTTTTTACAGTTTCCTCATCAAAATCCACACATTCAGCTATATCTTCTATTGAGTGACCTTTTTTCTGAAGTTTTAAAGCCGTTACTTTTGCCTGACGAATTCTGCCTTCTTCTCGACCTTCTTCTCTACCTAATTCTCTGCCTTCATTTTTCTGTTCTTCCCACGCCTTACACATATCAATCACCTCTTCTTTCTCATCTATGTCTATATCCGTTCCTGCAAACAGGTTGATTGCCTCGACTGTCTCTCTGTCCACACTGCTAAACTTGTCATCGTTCTGTAGCACTTCCTGCATCTTTTCTTTATCATATGCATTCTGCAGTACCTCGAAAAGCTGCCTGATTGATGTCCTGAATCCGGTAAAGTCTGTTATCTCCCTCGGTGCCAGCAGATTAATTCTGTAATCCGGTATGAATGGCAGAAGCTCCTCATCCACATCACCAAACATATCTGACAGCTTCCTTGGACCATCCCATTCCTTTATTCCGAGATATACTGTTATCGTTATCACCGGAATCAGCTTATCCTCTTTTGTAAATCCCGAGAGAAATTCATCAGATGTTGCCGTATCCTTTTCCCTGCGGTGCTTTTTGGCTGTTTCCTTTACCTGATTGCCATATGCCATGACATCATAAAACATGTTTTTTACCGGAATGGAATAGTGTATATCCGACTGATTTTCTACTCCTATCAGGACAACGTATGATTTGCCGGTATATTTAATGCTGGCATTTTTGAAGATGTCCCTAAGCTTCTGCACCGCTATGGTCTTTTTATCAAGCCCCAGTGCGGTCAGCACCTCTGTCGTGTCTCTTTCCTTAAGGTTTTCCGGCAGGATGACCTCTCTTCCTCCATACAGTATATTGTTGCACAGGTCAGCAAACCTGGCATTGTCTGCAAAGTATTCCTTTGCCATTGAGTCCTTTGCGCTCAATCCTTCTCCTCCTGTTCTCTTGTGTGAGCAGGAAAATCCGGTGCCAATGATGGTACAGTTTACAAGGTATACATGTGCTGTCCTTCTTTATGTTTTCTATATGTTTACATTATGATTATCACACTGTATACAGTTTATCTGTCTTATGACTACATTATCTGGCTTCTAACTGCCTTCTGACTGCACTTTCTGTATTCTGTCTACATACGGCATTTCAATTTTTCCTGCTGTTAATGGGTAATTAAAGCATTGAAAACTTCCATGTCCTTTGTAGAATGATGCGAAGTGGTCTGCCCTCTTCAAAGTGGTGTGCACCTGTAAAAACTGTTATGTGGTGCCGCTTACAGAAATATAATGCTTTGAGTTGATTGTAGCATAGAGGTGGTGCTTTGTCATCATAATTTTTCTTTTTCATACTGTTTCTGCACTGCACGCCTATCAGCCTGCATTCTGCCACAGTGCAAGGGGCTTTACCACGTGAGACCGGCTGTGGCACGCTCTCTTGCGTGAGCGAATAGCGAAGCTGCTTAGATACTGTCGAATTATGCACATGATGCGCAGAAATGAACTGCCATGGATGGCAGGGCAAGGAGAACCGCGCCACGGACGGCGCGTTTCGACGGTTTCGTCGAGTATCGTAAATCTTTAAGGCATAATTCCTACAGTATCTTGGCTGCATAGCGTAGCTCACGTGAGAGAGTGTGCACAAGCCATGGCTCATGGGATGAAGCCCCATCCTACTGCCAGTATCTACAGCTGCTATGCCAGCTTCTTATTTTTCTCAAGAAGCTCATAGATTTTCTCAACATCATAATCTGGCTTCATTGACAATGCCGCTTCGTAAATTGGAGCGATAACCTCCTCTTTTTCTTCCAGATCATCTGCTATTTCCGCCACGCTCTTGTCCTTTTGCAGCTTTTTTACAACCAGCGAGATTATCTTTTGTCGTTCTCCTAATTCTCGGCCTTCATTTTTCTGATCTTCCCATGCCTTACACATATCAA
>ERZ791603.2543-NODE-2543-length-11438-cov-2.699201_pt1 | contig 11438 bp, 9 predicted proteins | sample MGYA00509966_ERZ791603 | MGnify/ENA primary metagenome ERZ791603 (study PRJEB30046, sample SAMN00791931) | human gut metagenome | study: EMG produced TPA metagenomics assembly of the A metagenome-wide association study of gut microbiota in type 2...
GGTTCCACTGAATACCCAGCGAGGTAACGAACTCTTCGCTGAACTGATGCCAGTCAACTTCCGGGTAAGCGGCGATATGGGCGTTATAGTTACCGACCGCGCCGTTGATTTTGCCGAGGATCTCCACCTGATTAAGCTGGCGGTACTGGCGCTCCATACGGTAGGCGACGTTTGCCATCTCTTTACCGATGGTTGACGGCGTGGCTGGCTGACCGTGGGTACGAGACAGCAGCGGGATATCGCGGTACTGAACGGCGAGATCTTTAATGCCATCAATCAGTTGACGCCAGTACGGCAGGATCACTTCATCACGCGCGGTTTTCAGCATTAATGCGTGGGAGAGGTTATTGATATCTTCCGAAGTACAGGCAAAGTGGATGAATTCAGAAACCGCGTGCAGTTCCGGGATCTCCGCCACTTTTTCTTTCAGGAAATACTCAACCGCTTTAACGTCGTGGTTAGTGGTACGCTCGATGGTTTTGATGCGTGCGGCATCTTCTTCGCTGAAATTGGCGACAATTGCATCAAGGTAACCGATTGCGTCGGCAGCAAAAGCAGGAACTTCCTTGATCGCTGCGTGGGCGGCCAGTTTTTGCAGCCAACGTACTTCCACCTGAACGCGGAATTTCAGCAAACCGAATTCGCTGAAGATACCGCGCAGCGCGCTGACTTTATCGCCGTAGCGGCCGTCTACAGGGGAAACGGCGGTCAGTGAGGATAATTCCATAGATCACAACTCCGGGGTTAAATGAGCAAGAATTTGTTTTGCCTGAGTGGTCAGGCGATTACGAGAAAACATCAGTTGCAGACGTCCGCCGCCGACCTGGTGCCAGAGCACGGCGGCGCGAATGCCTGCCAGCAGGGTTGCGCGAACTTTCGCCTGCACTTGTGGGCTTTGCAGTACAGCAGGGGAACCGGTGACCTGAATGCGCGGGCCAAGCGGGCTGATCACATCAACATAGATAGCAGCCATCGCGCTCATCAGCGTTTCGGACTGTAAATCGAAGTGTTCGAGCTGGCGTTGCAGGCCGTTGATCCGGTTGCCCAGAGTGTCGAGCGCGCCTTTCGCTGAGGAGAGTTTGCGCTCAAGCACCATCAAGCTGAGTGTGTAGCGGGTTAATTCGGCGTTTAAGCCCTGGCGACTGCTGGCATTGAGCACGCCGAGCAGGGTTTCCAGCCCGACGCGCAGGTTGGCTTCGCTACCGCCAAAAACCGCCAGCGTCGAGCTGGGGTTCATATCAATAATACTGTTGAGTGAGACGTGTAGCGCATCGGCATCACAATGCCCCTGGTGAGCGAGTTGTTGCACCAGGCGTGCCGACTGACAAATACCGGCCAGGGCGAGGGTGATGTCATAGTAATTCTTTGCCACGTTCACTGCTTCCTTGTTTTAAGTAAAGATAATAATCAGACCGGCAGCGGCAGACGCTGCTCAATAATACCGCCACCGAGGCACACTTCACCGTTATAGAAGACGGCAGACTGGCCCGGCGTCACGGCGGCAACCGGTTCATCGAAAATCACTTCAATGCGATCATCGTCCAGCGCCTTGACGGTGCAAGGGATATCGGTCTGGCGATAGCGGGTTTTTACCGTGCAACGCATAGTGCCGGTGAATGGTTCGCGATCGACCCAGTGCAACTGCTGGGCAATCAACCCGACAGACATCAGCCGCGGGTGTTCATGGCCCTGAGCGACAACCAGAATGTTGTTTTCGACGTCTTTGTCCACCACATACCACGGTTCTTCGGTACCTTCTTTGGTGCCACCGATACCCAGACCTTTACGCTGACCGAGAGTGTGATACATCAGCCCCTGGTGCTCACCAATTTCATCGCCATCGACGGTAATGATTTTGCCCGGTTGCGCCGGGAGATAACGGCCCAGGAACTCGCGGAATTTACGTTCGCCAATGAAGCAAATGCCGGTAGAGTCTTTTTTCTTCGCGGTGACCAGACCAAGATCTTCAGCAATCTTACGCACCTGCGGTTTTTCCAGTTCGCCGACCGGGAACAGGCTTTGCGCAATCTGCTCATGGCTGAGCGTATAAAGGAAGTAGCTCTGGTCTTTATTGCTGTCCAGACCACGCAGCAGGCGGCTCTTGCCATCGACATCGGCCCGACGTACGTAATGACCGGTAGCGATATAATCGGCACCTAAATCTTCGGCGGCAAATTCGAGGAAGGCTTTAAATTTGATCTCTTTGTTGCACAGAATATCCGGATTCGGCGTGCGACCGGCTTTATATTCGGCAAGGAACAGTTCGAAGACGTTGTCCCAGTACTCGGCAGCAAAGTTAACGGTGTGCAGTTCAATGCCGAGCTTGTCGCAGACAGCCTGGGCATCAGCCAGATCCGCTGCCGCTGTGCAATATTCCTCACCGTCGTCTTCTTCCCAGTTCTTCATAAACAGGCCTTCAACCTGATATCCCTGTTGTTGCAACAGCCAGGCAGAAACGGAGGAATCGACACCGCCGGACATGCCGACGATTACTTTTTTTGCGGTTTCAGACATTGGATCACTCACGACATTGAACTTCAAGGCGGCGTATTCTATCACGCAGCCTTTTAGATGACACCCTTTGTAAAAGGCCAGTTAAAATCGCCAATCATCTCCAGCGGATAGCGTTGCCCGCTTTGATAACAACGGATACTTTCCGCCACCAGCGGCGAACGAAGATTTGACGCCTTTAAAATCTCTTCGGCGCTGACCCAACGACAGCAGTCGATATCGCTGTCATGAGGCTGGGTCGGGCATATTTGCTCAAGCTCAATGGCAAAGAGGAAACGCAAAAACGGCGTTTTATCTGGCGCAATCCACTGATGCATACGAATAAAGTGTTGCGGCTGCGCGCTGATGCCGGTTTCTTCCCACAGTTCACGGGCGGCGGCTTCCACTAAGGTTTCATCGGCTTCCAGATGCCCGGCAGGTTGGTTCCATAACGCTTTACCATTAATCGTCTCTTCAACGACTAAAAATTTGCCTTCTGCGTGCACCACACAAGCAACGGTAACGTGCGGTTTAAACATTTTGCATCCTTAATCTGTCACTTCTCGCCATTCGCCATTGGCAAGATTATCCAAAGAGTAATCTCCCATCGCATAGCGAATCAGTCGCAGCGTGGGGAAACCAACATGGGCGGTCATGCGGCGCACCTGGCGATTACGTCCTTCATATAAGGTGATCTTCAGCCAGCTGGTGGGAATACTTTTGCGTTCACGAATTGGTGGATTCCGCGGCCATAACCACGCTGGTTCGTCAACCAGCTCCGCGCCGGCGGGCAGGGTAGGGCCATCATTTAAGGTTACGCCATTGCGCAAGGCTTCAAGTGCGTCTTGTGTGGGAATACCTTCCACCTGCACATAATAGATTTTCCCGGTGCGTTTACCCGGCTGGGTTAAACGCGCCTGCAACGCGCCGTTATTGGTCAGCACCAGTAACCCTTCGCTATCGCGGTCAAGACGACCTGCTGCATAAACGCCCTGAACCGGGATGAATTCTTTTAATGTTTTGCGTCCGGCTTCATCGGTGAACTGCGGAAGAACATCGTAGGGTTTATTGAACAGGATCACACGCGTGGGCTGGTTTTCAGGTTTACGCCTGGTAGAACGTTGCGAGCTGAATCGCTTAACCTGGTGATTTCTAAAAGAAGTTTTTTGCATGGTATTTTCAGAGATTATGAATTGCCGCATTATAGCCTAATAACGCGCATCTTTCATGACGGCAAACAATAGGGTAGTATTGACAAGCCAATTACAAATCATTAACAAAAAATTGCTCTAAAGCATCCGTATCGCAGGACGCAAACGCATATGCAACGTGGTGGCAGACGAGCAAACCAGTAGCGCTCGAAGGAGAGGTGAATGGAAAGTAAAGTAGTTGTTCCGGCACAAGGCAAGAAGATCACCCTGCAAAACGGCAAACTCAACGTTCCTGAAAATCCGATTATCCCTTACATTGAAGGTGATGGAATCGGTGTAGATGTAACCCCAGCCATGCTGAAAGTGGTCGACGCTGCAGTCGAGAAAGCCTATAAAGGCGAGCGTAAAATCTCCTGGATGGAAATTTACACCGGTGAAAAATCCACACAGGTTTATGGTCAGGATGTCTGGCTGCCTGCTGAAACCCTTGATCTGATTCGTGAATATCGCGTTGCCATTAAAGGTCCGCTGACCACTCCTGTTGGTGGCGGTATTCGCTCTCTGAACGTTGCCCTGCGCCAGGAACTGGATCTCTACATCTGCCTGCGTCCGGTACGTTACTATCAAGGCACTCCAAGCCCGGTTAAACACCCTGAACTGACCGATATGGTTATCTTCCGTGAAAACTCGGAAGACATTTATGCGGGTATCGAATGGAAAGCAGACTCTGCCGACGCCGAGAAAGTGATTAAATTCCTGCGTGAAGAGATGGGCGTGAAGAAAATTCGCTTCCCGGAACATTGCGGTATCGGTATCAAGCCGTGTTCTGAAGAAGGCACCAAACGTCTGGTCCGTGCCGCGATTGAATACGCAATTGCCAACGACCGTGACTCTGTGACCCTGGTGCACAAAGGCAACATCATGAAGTTCACCGAAGGCGCGTTTAAAGACTGGGGCTACCAGCTGGCGCGTGAAGAGTTTGGCGGTGAACTGATCGACGGCGGCCCGTGGCTGAAAGTTAAAAACCCGAACACCGGCAAAGAGATCGTCATTAAAGACGTGATTGCTGATGCATTCCTGCAACAGATCCTGCTGCGTCCGGCTGAATATGATGTTATCGCCTGTATGAACCTGAACGGTGACTACATTTCTGACGCCCTGGCAGCGCAGGTTGGCGGTATCGGTATCGCCCCTGGTGCAAACATCGGTGACGAATGCGCCCTGTTTGAAGCCACCCACGGTACTGCGCCGAAATACGCCGGTCAGGACAAAGTAAACCCTGGCTCTATTATTCTCTCCGCTGAGATGATGTTACGCCATATGGGCTGGACTGAAGCCGCAGACCTGATTGTTAAAGGTATGGAAGGCGCAATCAATGCGAAGACCGTAACCTATGACTTCGAGCGTCTGATGGAAGGCGCTAAACTGCTGAAATGTTCAGAATTTGGTGATGCGATCATCAAGAACATGTAATCACTACATGTGTTTAATATTGCAACGGGCGTATAACACGCCCGTTGTTTTATTTATGTAGGTATTATTAATAGCATATCGAGCATATTTATATAAAACCCTTTACTTGAGCCCATATGGGCATATTTTTATAATGCAACTATTATGCAAACATTTATTTGTTATTTTGCTTTCTCCTGGAGGACACTCTTGACTGCTTTTGAGTAGACTCCATAAATCCTTGTTGAATGGTGCGATGTTATAAATAGTAATAGGATATTCTTTATCTTTAAGGATAATTCCAGATTTAACCGGTGTAAATATACTGCCAGGAGGGAGAAATATAGTAGATTGATACCAGATGATCATTTTCATATTACCCCATATGGCTGAAAAAGATATGCCGCATGAAGGTTGAATTATCGTGTCAATTACTATCCACTTCATTTGTTATGTCTTATCCCACGGTATTTAATATAGTTCATTTGGATGTTCATTTCTTTATTTTGCATATGAGTATATTACCCCTTCAAAAAATAAATTAATTAAAACGATTGCTTATATAAAACAAAATTTAAAGCAAGGAATCTCAATGGATGTTAAACAAAATGAGATTTAGTGAAAACAATAAATTATTCACTTCGTTTTAGATTTGTTTAGCTATAATGTTATACATTCAAATGACTGAACATCCTGTAATTAAAACATAGCCTTTATGCTACTTTGTGCCAATTTGCTAAACATTATGGTTGCCTTTTTATATAACGAAAATAATGAATATAAGCATGACATGAGAATAAGGTTTCAATTTTTGAGTTATATAGGAAAGGTTTAACCTGTTCCTGGCTAAAATACATATAACTGGATGATGACTAAACCAAAACACATGTGCGTTAAGTATTGAAACGGGCGTATGGCACACCCGTTGTTTTTATAAATATATTAACCGTTATAAAATAACGTATAGAAAGTCAAGTGATCACATTTCAAATATCAATTTGATAGTATTGGCATGGTGATTATTTATGGGTAGCAATAAAAGGACAGTATTTATCATCCATAGGGATAGTCTCTGTACTTTTATTCCCATTATGCTAATGCCTTACTGAATTATGAAGCATTTCTTAAGCATCCAACTTTAGCTAGATTAATGGTTTATTATTTTCTACATCTTCAATATATAAAAGCGTATTATCAATGGCGTAGTAACTGCGTTTGTTATGATTAACATCAGTAACCCACCGGAAAACGCCCGCGCCTGCTAGTGTTGAACAGTATTCCCGAAATGTAGATTTTCCGCAAATATGAAGCAATGCGGCCTCTTTTATTTTAGCAGGGTTCTTGGTCGTACTAACTTTTAACAGGTTCCTGGTTCCTCTTAATAACAAAACCGTGTCATCGTGAGTAATAATTCTGATGTTATCCGTAGCCAGATAATAAATGTAATGTGCAATACGGTGATGTAAAACCAGGAGAAGTTTTGCTCTTTTCTCACTTGCTCAAACATCTTTTGAAAAACAACGACCTGATCCATCAGGATAATAACCTCTTGTTAGTTGTGAGACTGCGTAGTGTGCACGATCGGTTTTACCACTTCAATCTGGTCTGTCCTTTGGCTGTGATATGTACAGAGTGTGATAGAGGGAATATCTGAATTCTCCCGGTGAGCATTTTGCAACGGACCAGCTCCGGTACAAACGCTGTTGTGGGTTCAGATTATAACATTCTGTCTAAGGGGCGGGATAAAGGTGAAATTAGGGGGCATGAAAGATGACTTTATAACCTTGCTCACCCCAGTGTTGTAAAAGTTCGTTTTGCCTTCTCGTTGGTGCCATGCCTGTCCAGACAATCAATGTTTGCGTCGGGAACAGTTCCGGGCGCGGCGATTCAATGGGATCAGCAAGAACAGAAATGTGCCATCCTGACAATGATAAACGCCATGCTTCCAGCCACAATCGTGCTCTCTCTTCAACATTCCACGCCATCAGAATGGCTTCTTTACCGGGCTTACGGCGCATTTCGAAAAGCGAGGTTGCTGCGTATTCAATTAATGCGCCGTCAAACATACTGCTCATAATGCGGGAGGTGTTGTGATCAAGCACGAGACGCTGGCGAACAGGAAGGTAAACATGATTAATCAATTGATCTACTGGGTACTCTCGACCCAGTGAAATAATTCTCGCGCGTAGTTTGGCAGGATTAGCCATGCGAAGAATTGACATCATCTCTTCTTGCAGGCGGCTCCAGTCATCTTCCGTATCCTGGCTGGTGGTTTCCAGTAATGCTTTAACTTTGCCTACAGGGACGCCATTACTTATCCAACGCTTGATCTCTTCGATGCGTTGTATGTCTTCTTCATCAAAGAGTCGGTGTCCGCCTTCACTGCGCTGTGGTTTTAACAAACCGTAGCGGCGTTGCCAGGCCCGGAGAGTGACAGGATTAATCCCGCAACGTTCAGCAACATCACCAATGCTGTAATAAGCCACAATTCCTCCTTGCGGTCACAAATCTCCGTCGCCTGTACACGACCCAATAATACTTTGTACAATATACGCTAAAATTGTACAAAGTATAAATAAGATTTCAGCTAAATTGGATGAAACATTATTTTTAATGTGGATTAAATTTAAACGTAACGTATTCATTTTCACGATGATTTACTGAAATCATGTGAAAGAATGTGCTGAAAATTATTTTTTCTCTGGCCACGCTATGGAAGGGATACCATTCAATTTAGCTTTAGCAAACAGATCTCCCTGAAACATCTCAATTCCTGCGGATTCAAGCCACATCCACTCTTCTGGTGTTGCCACGCCCATAGCACTGACTTGAATTTCAAGTGATGTACAGCATTTTATGATCGCTTGAATAATTGCCTGCCGTGGCCCGCTTTTATGAACATTGGTAATCAATTCCTGACTGATTTTAATTCTGTCAGGCTGGAAGCGTGACAGGAGTAACAAACCGGCAAAACCTGCGCCAAAATGATCAATTGCTACACTGATACCGGCAGCCTTAAGCGATTTAATCGCTTCTGCAAACTCATCAAACCGAGATATAACTTCACTTTCAGTAAATTCAACGATGATTTGTTCAGGCACCAGAGCATTGGCCTTTATTTCATCAAGTAAAAAAGAGACTGCGTCAGGTTCGTTAACAAGGGTCATAGGTAATAGATTGATTGAAATCATTTTATCACCGAGCTCAAGTGCGTGTGCCATCGCGAATGCAAGCGCCTTACTTTTGAGATCCGCTGTGTAGATTTCCCCGTCTTTACGCTGCCCAACCGCTATGGCTGATGGGCTATCTTCATTTTTTTGCACAATGGCTTCAAAAGCGATTATCCGCCGCGATAAGGGATCGACAATAGGATGAAAGGCAAAGTGGTCGTTTATAGTTGGTGAAAGGGTACAGGAATCAAGTTCTTTATCAGATCCGTCAGCGATAAAAAGCCAGGAGTCTTCGGCAGGGATCTCGAAATAGGTTGATTGTTCGGTTGCAAGGACAAAAGTACGAAAAAATTGTAGCGCTCTGTCATCATAAGTTAGCTGAAATTTTGATGTGCCTTTGTCGAATACGGCCTGTAAAACGTCATCTCGCTCGTGCAGGCGCAAATCAAATAATTCCATTCCCGCTTTGCCAAAACGGCGAGCAGGCGCGTAATCGCACAGCAGCTCAACAATATTATAGTGCCGTGGATCCTGGCATATAGCCCGATATATCATTTTAACCTGTTCTTCCGGACCTTCCAGAAGCTGGAAAAAATGAGAACCATTAAACAGTAAGATCCCTGTTACGTCAGACTGCATGTTCCTGCGATTTGCTATCGAAACCATTTCTTCGATTTTTTTGACAGGTTCGTCGTCACGTATATGGCTACGATAAATAAGGGTGGTAAGCATTAACAATCCAGGGTAATGGGTGAGGCGAGAGTAAGACGGTAACAGACATATCTTCTTGTGTCTTTCTTTTAATACCAAAACATAACTGTTTCTTTACATTGATAAAAAATGGAAAAAGTTGAACACTAGTTGGCGAAAAATCTTGTATAGATTGTCAGTTAAATGATGCAATATGTTTTATCATAACACATTGTTTTATATGCATTAGCACTAATTGCAAAAAATTAATTTATCATTCTGTACACATATTTCGTACAAGTTTGCTATTGTTACCTCACTTCACATTGATTAACATTTTTAACAGAGGCGTAGCATGCATCAAAATTCAGTGACTTCAGATTCTGCGGGAGCAATCACTCGTTACTTTGCAAAAGCTAACTTGCCTACTCAGCAGGAAACTCTCGGGGAAATTGTGACTGAGATTTTGAAAGATGGACGTAATCTGAGTCGAAAGTCGCTTTGTGCCAAACTTCTTTGCCGACTGGAACAAGCGACAGGGGAAGAGGAACAGAAACATTATAATGCACTAATTGGGTTGCTTTTTGAATAATGCAACAGCCTGATTATTTAACAGGTTAGCTATGAAGTCGTTATGAAGACATCTGATAATGAACGTATAAAATATGAAATTACTGGCCAGGCGGTGCTCCAGATACTGCGCATGAAGATAAATTTTTCATTGCAGACTCTTATTAAGCAATTACTCGTAATGAAATCGGCTGAGGAAGATGCTTTCCGACGCGATTTAATTGACAGCATAATTCGTGATTTTAGCAATAGTGATTCAGGAGGGCCAAACCGAAGAACAGCGACAGCTGACAATAAAAGTATGTTCAATGGTAAGAAAATAAACAGAATACATTAAAATTTCATAAGTAAGATGAGAGGTTACCATGCTTGAAGATACTACAATTCATAATGCAATAACTGATAAAGCGTTAGCAAGTTACTTTCGCAGTTCGGGTAATTTGTTAGAAGAAGAGTCAGCAGTGTTAGGGCAGGCTGTCACCAATTTAATGCTTTCAGGCGATAATGTTAATAATAAAAATATTATCTTAAGTCTGATACACTCCCTGGAAACAACAAGTGATATTCTCAAAGCTGATGTGATTAGAAAAACACTGGAAATCGTGTTGCGATACACAGCTGATGATATGTAACTTCTAATTATTAAGTATAAGTTTATAGAAAACTCATTCATCTTATTTTTGTCTGTCGCTTTAGACTATACACAGCATAATTTTATTGGGTTAATATTTCTACGAGGCTGACATGAATAATTCAATCCCAGAGAGATTTATTTTTCAATGTGCTTTGTTTAAAAATCTCGAGAGGGAGGTGTTCATGACGCATGGGTATGTTGATAGTCATATTATTGCTCAGGCTTTACGCTTGCGTTTAAAAGATGAAACCAGTGTGATTCTTTCTGATCTCTATCTGCAAATATTGCAGTACATTGAAATGCATAAGACTACACTAACGGATATCATTATTAATGACAGGGAATCCGTGCTCTCTTAGAACTTGAGTAAGGTTTAGAATAAACATCAGCTGTATCACCATGCTGATGCAAAGTGAGCATTTCAGGCGTTATGCTTTCTTATTATGTCCGCAATATCAGGCGTCAAGAATGGAGAGTTCTCGCTCTCCATTCTTGACGCCTGATATCCCGCCTAACTTATTTTGTACTGCCTACATTATGCTCAATAATTAATGGGTTAGATCAAGATGGAGAAAATTTTATCTTCGGCGTGGATATTTCTTATGCTCTCTACCATGCTCTCTGTAGATGCCAGCGCGAGCGAATGAATGGCATTTTCATGTATTAAACCCTTTGGCCGGGACAAGCAAATGCGCAATACACTCATACCCATTCTCGTTGCGATATGCTTGTTTATTACCGGTGTCGCTATTTTGAACATCCAGCTCTGGTATTCCGCAAAAGCAGAGTACCTGGCGGGAGCGAGATATGCCGCCAACAATATCAATCATATACTTGAAGAAGCGTCACAAGCGACTCAAACAGCGGTTAACATTGCCGGGAAGGAATGCAACCTCGAGGAGCAATATCAGCTTGGCACTGAAGCAGCTCTGAAACCTCACCTGCGCACAATCATCATTCTCAAACAGGGAATAGTCTGGTGTACATCCCTGCCTGGGAATCGGGTCCTGTTGTCTCGTATTCCTGTTTTCCCGGACAGTAATTTACTGTTGGCTCCAGCAATCGACACCGTTAATAGATTACCTATCCTGCTCTATCAGAACCAATTTGCAGATACGCGCATTTTGGTTACGATAAGCGATCAGCATATTCGTGGGGCACTTAATGTACCCTTGAAAGGGGTAAGGTATGTATTACGCGTGGCGGATGACATTATTGGACCAACGGGTGATGTGATGACGCTTAATGGACATTATCCCTATACCGAGAAGGTTCACTCCA
>ERZ791603.2547-NODE-2547-length-11427-cov-22.409251_pt1 | contig 11427 bp, 12 predicted proteins | sample MGYA00509966_ERZ791603 | MGnify/ENA primary metagenome ERZ791603 (study PRJEB30046, sample SAMN00791931) | human gut metagenome | study: EMG produced TPA metagenomics assembly of the A metagenome-wide association study of gut microbiota in type 2...
CGGTGGAGCTGCATGACAAAGTCATCGGGCATTATCTGAACATAAAACACTATCAATAAGTTGGAGTCATTACCAAATCGTTGAGTACTTTTCCTCTACTTATGATGATGCGATGGAAGATGAAGCCCTTCGTTTAGCGTATGTGGCGGTTACTCGTGGTGTTAAACGGGTTTACTGGTGTGCGCCCAAAAACAGTAAAGGCGCATACAATATCCTGAAAACGGCCTGCTTGCGTGAACGTAAAAATAGTGTGACGGTGCCATCAGAAATCATGTTATGAATACTCAGACAATGCCTGGACTTAAGAAGCGATACTTGTTTCTGGTTCCAAAAGACCGGTTGTATCGGGATGGCGAATGATACGGATGGGTTCTCCATATCCCTGCTGCTTCTGCACTTCCCGAAGCTTCGCGACGGACAAAGCGACAGGAAAAACGCTGTGTCCTGCGATTGAAGTGCTCTGGGTGGAAGGGGTGACTTATTTTACGTCGAGCCTTCATTTAGATGTTGCTGGTGGGGGGCTTCCAGTTCGTCAATGGTGCGAAAAAGAAACATTTCCCTGTTTTTCGCATCAAACGGAACGGGAACACTGTTCCTTATTACCGTCCTGATGCTATCAAACAGTCTGCTAAGGGACACGCGGGTCTTATCGTCCGGCATGACGTACATGGTGTAGTGCCAGCATCCGTTGTCGCTGGCCGCCAGATGACTGTTAATAATGTTGATATAGCGTGCGCGGGTTTTCATCGACCGCTCTGTTTCCACCGCAACGATGGCTCCGCTGCTTAAGGTTATGATGCCGTCTGGTCGGTGCCGGACACCCGGATACCGCGCCATAAACGCCCCCCGGTCGCCGTTAAGCCAGCCCATGCCGCCTTTTTCCTCCAGGGCAAGCCTGACCCGCTGGTTTAACAGACGATGCTCCAGCGTCCAGTGCCTGAGTTTTCCCGGCTCAAAATAAGCGGGGAAAACAGGGTCATCCGCGTTAACCACCCTTGCCAGTCCCGGCATGGTGATCCCCCACAATGCCTTCTTCCCGGTCAGTACCGGATATTCATGTTTGCTCAACAATCCCAGTGTCACAGCTTTATTCAGTAGGTTATACATGGCATGGTTATGTCTTCCTTTATATCCGACCACTTTTTTTAAGGTTAGAAAATCAGAGAAGGTTTCTTCCTTAAGAAAATTCAGCAGTGTCTCCATTCTCCGGTTGGCGGCTTCATTTCTTTCGGCAACGTTATGAATAAGCACGGGCAGCCTCACAGGTTAATAGAAGGTTTGTGAATCTGATTGTCTTTTTCGGTATGCAGCGGGTTTTTATGCTCAAATGAAAGCAGATCGATATATTGCTTTTTCGTCGGAATGTGAAAAAGTTTGGTCGCCTTCGCCAGATCATTCTGGGTGAAAACAAAACCGACGAATTTCGGCAGGTTGAGGAGCATATTATTGTCGATATAATAACGCTCAGCCTGGCGGATCATACGGTCAGTTTCCATTTTCTCCGTCAGGGCGATATCCGTTTTCACTTTCCGCATTTCATCGTCAACCAGAATAGAGCCGGTCATCCTTGCCACCCAGTCGGCGGTATCCGGATCGCGAAGGCGATAAACCAGCATGAATTTACAATTTTCGATAACCGAACCGGCGACGGCATCACCCTCCAGATCTGCCGGACAGTCATATAAATCTTTCACTGACTGATGTGCCATGATGATATGCACACCTTTATCCCTTGCCGCGCCAAGTCCCTCCAGCGCCGGGCGGGAAAGGTGATATTTCAGTTCATCAAGAAAAATAGCGACAGGCCGGGGCTTCCCTTTTATCCTGTCCCGCGTTTCGGCTATCTGAATAAGCCGGGTTAAAATCATCCGTTGCGCCGAGATGATTTTCTGGTTACGCATTGAGCCAATAATGTAACAGCAGCCGCCCTCATCAAATACGGTCTTTAATGAAAATCCCTTACTGGCGTTAATGGAATTGACTAAAGCGATTTCCTCCAGCTCTCCATAAAAAGCAGGCACATTTTCACTGAGGGATTTCACAAAGTCAGTATTAAATAAGTCGCGTAACGTCATGCCCTTTTTATAAATAGCCGCTGTATTTCTGGCGGCCCGTCGGTCGGCAATACGATAAAAGTCTGCGCCTTCGCCCTTTTTCCCCAGACTGAAACCGGCATTAAACAGCTCTTCCAGTTGTTCATGAGAAATATCAGCCAGTAAATCAAGCTGGAAATGAAGGTCATTCAGGTTAATCAAGACAAACGGTTTTCCCGCTTTCTGGCAGGCTTCACGTAATACATGCGGGGCCCACTCATCATTTTTCGGATCTTCGACAAAGACGCCTTCACCTGACAGTATTGCCTGATAAAGCAGGACACAGGCGCTCACTCCTTTACCGGAACCGGTGGTGCCGATAAGGTCGGCGTGCTGGGTCTGAAATTCTTCGGCGGTGATATATTGTGGCTGATCGTCTTTATCCAGCCCGATGAAAATACCTTTATTCAGGTCAATATAATCCAGCGGATTATATGCAATACTGTCAGGTAACATATCCCTGACGTCACGAACATCCGTTCTGACATTCCTTTCCAGCTTGCTTTTTTTAATCATCCGGTGCTTTAAACTGTCAATTTCTCCGGCCAGTAGCCGTCGTGCGGTAATGTGAAATGCCAGACCGGCAAGTGTAAATCCGACGGTCAGTATCCAGAGTGATAATCTGAGCAGAATGTGAGTATCGAGTACCGTAAAGAAAAAACTCAGCCCCTGAATGGTCAGCGGTGACAGCGTGCCGGACAGAAAAAAGAAGATGGACACGCACGCCACCAATTTTAACCAGAAGGGGGCATTTTTTCTTTCTTCACGTGGCAGATGAAAAATAAAGGGCAGCGTCAGCCCGGCGAATATGGATAATATTACCGGGTTGTGTTGCAGACAGAGCAAAAAAACAGAAAAGGCATCCGAAAAGGCATTCAGCCTTTGCATCAGATGAGTTCCCATTGCAGTGATCTCCGGTCTGATTTCGGTGTGACGGGCGCATCATATGGACGTCACCGATGGACGTGATACCCCACGCCCATGCGTGACGCCCGGCGGTGACGCCCATAGAAGGATAAAAAGCACTGAGCGCTTTTGGCGCTCATGCCCGCTATCCGCGCTTTCATAAAACAGCCGACCGGTGGTCGTCCGTCCCCTGAAACGCCCGAATGGCGGGCAACGGCGTGTGTCATTATGTTCGGGCTGGACGCCCTCCCTGCATGTCACATGGGGGTAATGACTCCGCTGAATGCTGCATCAAAACCCCCGGGGTCAAAGGCGGCACACCGTCGCACGCTACGCGCGACCAACCCCTTTAAGACGCTGCGTTTAGCCTATTTTTCCTCGCAAGCTCGAAAAAATCGGAACGCTGCTTTAAAGGGGTTGGTCGCGCCTAATCGGCATATTCCCCGCTGGGGCGGGAAATATAGCCTGGCTGCGACGGTGTGCGGGGCAAGCCCCCCACAAAAAACGGCACGTGGGCGTGCCTTTTTGCTCGCTGGGGCGGCAAAATTTTTGCGGCTCCCCCCCCCGGCCTGCTCAATTCGCTGTGGGCGAATGTTCGCAGGTGGGCGCGGTTCCTGAAAATTAACAATTTCTTCGAAATTGAATTTTCTTTCCACGCTCCACTTCGTTATTTTTCGTCTTAACAATTTTTCCAAAATTGAAGCCAAAAATAATGAAGCCTTAAAACTGCCGCGCCTGCTAGCGTGTGTATTGTACAATACACTTTTGTTTTGTGTGGTTACATTTGCTCCCGGTATATTTCAGCCCTGCACTCCCTTTCAGCTTCCAGTGCTTCACTGTAGGACGCATCATCAATTTTCGTGCCTTTGCTTTCAGCATAGCATCTTAATTTATTTGCATCAGCTTCCTTAAGTTCTGAAAGATGATCGCGCAAAAGACCGATAAAACAGCTTTCGTATATTTCGTAATACAGCCCACAACCTCTGTGGGCTTCTTTTGATAACATGTCATATACCAGGGCAGCAGATATTCTGTCCTGATTTTTTGAGTGTATATTTCGGATAAATAAGTCTTCTTTTTGCATGTTGCACCTTTTACAGTAAACAGGGGGTGTTTGCGGATTATTACTATCCTCTGGCTGGACACTGCGTTTTGAGTGCGGACGTTATATCGCTGCAGGTTGTGGTTACTACATAATGGAAGTGCTGGATGTGAAGAAAAACCTGGGTGAGTGGTTTGCCATCGGTCACGGAGGTACGCATCACTTCCGCACACCAGCGGCTCAGGGCCATAATCATCCGTTCAGCGTGTTGCGACGAACACAACATACCCCACGGATTACGGATGAAAAGGTGACACTGGTTGGTCAGTTACCGGAGCTGCCTCAGGGTTATGGATGAGCTTGATGAAACAGAATCTCTTCTGGCGTCCCGCAAAAAGGTGGTTTCAGGTACGCTACGCATCAGTCTTCCCGTCTCATATGGCCGGATTTGTGTCATGCCCGTCCTTGCTACACTGTGTTCTGAATACCCGGAACTTAAACTGGATATCACTTTCACCGATCGCCGGGTGGACCTTATCGAGGAAAATATCGATATTGCTGTACGGCTCAGCGATACAGGTAACTCAGCCAGTCTTGCCGGGCGAAAAATCACCACTCAACGTTCTGTTATTTGCGCTTCTCCTGCATACATTCATCGTCACGGCCTGCCTGGTAGCGCAGAAGAACTGCTTTCACATTGCTGCCTTGGCTTCTCAAGGGACGGCAGAGTCTTGCCCTGGAAAGTGCTGGATGAAAATGGCGGTATACTCCAGCTTGAACCCACTGTCCGTCACATTGTCAGCCACGGGGAGGCATTGCGGGATGCGGCTGTCAGGGGGATGGGGATTGCCTTCCTGTCAACGTGGCTTGCCGGAGACGAAATCGCTAAAGGAGAACTGCGGATTTTACCTGTTAAGACCCCCGAGTATGATGCCCCGGTTACGGCGCTATGGCCTGTTTCAAGAAATCTCTCTCCCCGGATCCGGGTGGTGGTGGATAGACTCTACGCTGCGTTCAATACGGAGACAGCCCCGACCAGGTAGTGATTGATACCGGAACGAGACAATTTAAGAACAAACTGCCCCCGGTTAGCAGGATCGTCTCGTCCGGCAGGAAAACATGCTAACACCTACATGAAGTTCCTGTCAGTGCCAGTCCCCGACTCAACACCACCAAATCGACTTTTCACCACTGCGGAGTAAGGGGCGCTACGCCCGGCTATGCAGGGGCAGGTTTTTTCTCCTGTGCGCTTTCCGTTCTCCATATCTGCTTCCGGTTAATCGTTTCCCAACACAACCCGTCCCGCAAGCAACTGTGTTATAGGGTCTTCCCTGAAGCTGGAGGAGGTTGGCACATTCTTTTACTTGATAATGAAATAGCTCATCATGTAATTGTATGTACAGTGATCTGGTTAAATTTTCTCAAGGGTATCAGCCATGAATGAACTCAGTATCGTTAGTGGTAAATTACAATTGTTGTCCATCATCGGTGATCCGATAGCCCAGGTCAGCGCTCCGCTCATGATTAATGCTGCTCTCCAAGCAAAAGATATCCCCGACACTTTGATGGTCCCTTTCCACGTAAACCCTGGTGGTCTGCAAAATGCTGTCAATGGTCTGAGATACATTCAAAATTTCCGTGGGGCCATTATAACAATGCCCCATAAGAAACAGACTCTTACGCTACTTGACTCAGTAAGTGATGTAGCCAGGGCTACTGGTGGGTGCAACGTAATCAGGAGAGATACCAGCGGAATGTTACATGGTGATATGCTTGATGGTGAAGGTTTCGCATTGAGCCTTTTGACGCGAGATATCAATGTCGAAGGCAAAAAGGTCTATCTGGCAGGGACTGGCGGTGCCGGTTGTGCAATTGCTTATGCCATGGCTGCCCGGCAAGTTAAAGAATTGATTATCTATAACCGGACAATGGAAAAATCAACTGAACTGATAAGAAAGCTGTCATCCCGGTATCCCGACGTTAATATTTCTGCGGGTAGCAACATTCCCGAACAGGTTGATATTGCAATTAATGCTACATCTGTGGGAATGGGGGAAAACAAAAGTATTCCATTCTCTTTAGATAAACTCGGGAGCACGACAACCGTTTGTGACATTGTAATTTTCCCGGAGAAAACACCTCTTCTCAGGCTGGCAGAACAGCATAACCTCTCCATTCACACAGGAAGGTCCATGCTTGCAGCTCAAATTGAGCTTATGCTTGATTTTATACTTCATAAGGACAGCTAATTAATTGGAGAAGCTCTTTGTTTGTTGAATGAAGTGTTCCACTGCTGGTTATCCCTTACGATAGCGTTCAGGATTGTGATTAATTTACGTGTACAGGCGACGAGTGCCAGCTTTTTAGCTTTACCTCCGGAAAGCAGACGCAGATAAAATTCCTTTATAATGGGGTTAAACCGCGTCGCTGTAAGTGCAGCCATGTAGAGGGTCACCCTTACTGTACCTCGTCCACCAAAGGTTGTTCGCTTACCTCGCATTTTGCCGGAATCCCGATTGAAGGGAGCTACTCCCGTCAGAGCACTTATTTCCCGACGGGAGAGTTTGCCAAGTTCAGGCAATTCCGCAAGTAAAGTCGCAATTGTCGCCTCACCCACACCTTTCACGCTGGCAAGCAGGTCAGCCTGATGACGGAAATGTGCTTTAACGTATTGATTGATTTGCTGAGTGATGCGCTTGAGTTCTCTTTCCAGAACATCAATGATGATACCAATACTTTCCCGGCTCCCGGGATGAGAAGGATAAAGTCTGTTTCGTTCAGCAACCAGCATCTGATTTAACTGACGACGTCGAACAACTATTGCTGTAAGTTCCTGACGTGTAATTTCTGGTAAAGGCTTAACAAACCGGGCTCGTTCAGGGCTGCGGTCAATAACCTGCGCAAGTTGTGCTAGAACGCTGGCATCGATCCTGTCAGTTTTAGCCAGATATCCCATTGAACGGGCAAAATCGCGTGCCTGGCGAGGGTTGATAACAACAACATCGTATCCCTTTGTCTGAAGGTAATATGCTACTCCGGACTCCAGACCACCTGTTGCCTCCATCAGTATAAGTGAAACGTTAATTTCATCGAGTTTTTGTACTAAGAAGTCGAAACCTGGCTGAGCGTTGTTGACAGTAAATGCAGGCAATGGACCTGCTCCAGAAATATCTAAAGAACCTTAGCTACATCAATACCAATCACATGCTGAACTGGCTGACCCATATTACCCCTCCTTACGATACGAATTTAATTCATTCAACTGTACGGGCTTTACATGAGTGGCTCAGCCCATGCGCGGGTCGCTTGCGGTCGGGCTTAAAGCCCCCGGGTAAATACATGCTGCATGGACCTTGCCAAATCCAACATTTTCTATCCTATACCACCAGAAACATATAAGGGTAAATGGCATGCATGTTGCGCCCTTGCAGGCCGGAACGACGCCGGGAAAGCGAACCGTCAGGCGATACGAAGACGAAAATCACACCACTGACGGAGAAAATGTAATGAACGCATCCCCCAATTTAACCGGAGCGAAATGATGAATGAAGGAGACCTGCTGGCGAGTGTGGAGCCTCGCAGATTTCCGGCATCATTGTGCCCAATACGGGATGCATAAAGCTCCCTCAGACTGGAGGCTCCACAGCATGAAATATACACCGGTTGGCGTTGATATCGCAAAACACTTGATTCAGGTTCACTTCATCAATGAGCACTCGGGTGAAATAGTTGATAAGCAGCTACGCAGCAGGGATTTTTTGACGTTCTTCAGTAACCGGGAACCCTGCCTGATTGGTATGGAGGCATGTGGAGGCTCTCAGCACTGGGCTCGCGAGCTGGAAAAACTGGGCCACCAGGTTCGGCTGATGCAGGGGTGATTTGTTAAGGCGTTCGTCATGGGTAACAAGAACGACGTGATGGATGCCCGCGCTATCTGGCTGGCGGTACAACAGCCGGGTAAGGCGATAGCCGTAAAAACGGAAGAGCAGCAGTCGGTACTGGTTCTGCATCGCTCACGCCAGCAACTGGTGAAGTTCAGAACTGCGCAAATTAATGCCCTGCACGGAACGTTGCTGGAATTTGGGGAAACCCTCCACAAAGGCCGGGCGGCGATGGATAAAGAGCTGCCCGTGGCACTGGAGCGGATGAAGGCGAGGCTGCCGCCGTATCTCATCACGGTGCTGGAAGACCAGTACAACAGACTGAATGAACTGGACTCGCTGATAGATGGCATTGAAAAACAGCTTAACAGTGTGGCACGCCAGAATGAAACCTGTAAGCGCCTGATGGAAATCCCCGGAGTGGGGACATTAATCGCCACGGCAGCCGTTGCCACCATGGGAGAAGATTCTGCGTTCAAATCCGGGGGGGAGTTTGCTGCTTACGTTGGTCTGGTCCCCAAACAGACCGGTTCCGGCGGAAAAGTCCGCCTGCTGGGTATAAGCAGGCGTGGTGACACTTATCTGAGAACCCTGTTTGTTCATGGGGCGCGAGCAGCCTCATTACTGGTGAAAGAACCGGGCCCATGGATTACAGAACTGAAAAAGCGACGTCCGACCAGTGTGGCTATTGTGGCAATGGCAAACAAGCTGGCACGGACAGTATGGGCAATAGTCGCCCATGGACGTAAGTACGACAAGAATCATATCAGTATCAGGCCGTATTAATCGCTGATATCGATAAACATTAACTCTTAAAAAAGGGTGAATGCTGAAAGGTTGCTCTGGCGGCCAGCGTGATGACAAAGACAGGTAAGACCGGGACTCGCTAAACCTGAATGGTTTTTTGAGCTTAAAGCTCGCGGAGAAAATGAGGTGTGAGTCAGCGGATTACATAGAGGCTCGCAGCTTTATGGCTGCAAAAAGCCGGATATAAAGCTGCAACCTACCCGTCAAAGTCAGAACAATGGATGCCTTGCAAACGGGATGCGTTCATATAAAAAACCATGACGATTTCCCTGCATACCCAGCCTGGCGCTATTAGCGGTTACCAGCGCCCCGCCAGACCCGGTGACATCACCCCCCCGGATCATGGACGACTGGGGCAGCAATCATGCCGGGTCTGGCTGGTTAACACCCCAAGTATAAGGGGTACGAATAAGGTAACGGGGGGGAGCTCCGCCGCTCAAATCGATAAACCAGCGCCAGGATCAGTAGCGGCGGGGATGTGTGCCTATTTCTGTCCTTAACGCTATCAATCTTTGCCATACCAGGATTTAAAATACTTTAGGAAACTGTATGCCACGGCATAAAACCCAGTAACGGCGCCGACTTTGCCTTCCTTCCATGCGCCGCTCAGTACGTACCATTTGAAAAAAGCGCCAATCGCGCTAACGACGCCACGAAATATCGAGGGTCTAATGTCTCTGTATTTTACTACCCTTGTCGTATAGCTATTGAGCTTGTTGAGTATTTCATGGAGAGAGTAAAAAGTATCGTGCTTAACATTGCCGGGAATGACCGACGTGTGAATATAGCCTTCAGCGGCATCATCTACCGGAGCATCATTGAACCTGACCCGCGTTCTATTGAACAGTCGAACGGGGTAGTCCGGTGAGGAGATGGGATAAATCGTTCTGACTGGCTGTCCGAGCACAAACCAATTCCTTTTTATTCTATAGGCTTGCTGTGGCGGTGGGCTTTCCTGCGATTTGAATTTTAAAATGGACGCTATGGTTTCGGCATCAAGGATTTCGTCGCTGTCCAGGCACAACACCCAATCATGGTGAGATTGAGAAATCGCAAAGTTCATTTGCCGTCCATGCGTTTCGAAACGATGGTAAATAGGGCTTATTCCAAAGCTTTGGCAAATAGACAGCGTTTTATCCGTACTGCCGGAGTCCACCACAATCCACTCATCCGCGATGGCCATGAGTGGAGAAAGCACCTCGTGTAATAAACGAGAGGAGTTAAAGGTCAGTATACAAACAGCTATCTTTACCATTAACTAACATCCTTAAAAATCGCTGAGCAGGTGAGCGCTTGGTGTTTTCTCTGGAATGGAAATTGCGATTCTCTTCTTCCCCCTTATTAATCTCAGAAAATGCCTAACCCCGCCGATCAAACCGATAAACCAGCGCCAACGCCAGCGCCAAAATCAGCAGCGGCGGGACGAGGGCGGTGAAGGGCGCGTTGAGGGCGAACAGCAACCCCAGATTGAGGACGATCTGGTAAGCGATGTAGGTCAGCAGCCCGACGATCACGCCGAGCGCTAGCCGGCTGCCCATGCCGGGGGCGCGCGGGGCGGTAAAGGTAAACGGGATGGCCAGCAAAATCATCGCCAGCACCAGCAGGGGCTGGCCGAGTTTTTTCCACAGCGCCAGGCGGTATTCGGTGCTGGGCTGCCCCGACCCTTGCAGGTAATCGATATAGCGATCCAGCTGTTGGATCGAGAAACTGCCCGCTGGCAGGGTCAGCTCTTTCAGGCTCGGCACGGTGAACAGCGAGCGCCACGGCAGGCTGCTTTGCCGCTCAATCGTCTCTTTTCTGCCTTGCCAGCTTTTCAGCATCACGTTGTGCAGCAGCCAACTGCCGTCGGCGGCGATGCTGGCGCTGTCGGCGTAGATATAAGATTCCAGCGCGCGGTTGGCCTGATAAAGGAAGATCTCAATGCCGTGGGGCTGGTCGTTCTCATCGACGGTTTTGACCGTCACAAACTCGTTGCCGCGCCGCGCCCACAGCGGGTTCACGGTCACGTCGTTATCGTTCGACTGCGCCAAGGCGTTGTTCTTCATCTGCAGCGCGCGTTGCTGCAGAGGCGAAGCGGCCCATTCATCGAGGGCGCCGAGCGAGAGGTTCATCAGCAGCCCGGCGGTGAGCATCACCAGCGCGATGCGGAATATCGACATCCCGGCGGAGCGGATCGCGGTCAGTTCCAGACTTTTGGACAGCTGGCCCAGCCCGACGATGCCGCCGAGCAGCGCGATAAACGGCCCCAGATCGGCCAGGCTGCGTGGCAGGGTCAGCACGGTTACCAGCAGCGCCTGCTGCCAGCGGTAGCCGCCCGGAGTCACGTCCTCCAGCTCGTTGATCAGCGTAAAGGTGGTGAACAGCGGGATGAGCAGCCCGGCCGCGGCGGCGAAGCCGAAGAACACGTTGCGGATCAGGTAACGGCTAAAAATAGTCATCGGGAGGGTTTCCGCAGCAGGGATAAGTCGCGCGCCAGCAGCAGGGCGATGCCAGCAGCCATCGCCAGCGGCACCAGCCAAACGCCGGGGATCGTCGGCAGAGAGCCGTTGGCCACCAGCGTGCGGCAAATGTTGCCGCCATAGAAGATCGCGGTAAACAACACCGTCAGGGGCAGCAGCGCGGCGTAGCGCCCCTGTCGCGGCTTGATGCGGCTAAAGGGGATCGCCAGCAGCACCATCAGCACGGTGGTCAGCCCGCG
>ERZ791603.2562-NODE-2562-length-11386-cov-31.533227_pt1 | contig 11386 bp, 10 predicted proteins | sample MGYA00509966_ERZ791603 | MGnify/ENA primary metagenome ERZ791603 (study PRJEB30046, sample SAMN00791931) | human gut metagenome | study: EMG produced TPA metagenomics assembly of the A metagenome-wide association study of gut microbiota in type 2...
CCCTGGAGGGCCAGCAGACCGCCGCCGGTGGACAGCTGGCGGCTGTCCACCACGTGGATCTCTCCCCGCTCCGTCAGCTCCTGCGCCGCCAGCACCGCGTTCTGGCAGGTGCAGGACAGCTCCGCGCTGATGTCGATGTGTACGATGTCATAGCCCTCCGCCAGAATGGGGGCGAAAAATGACTTGAACTCCTCCGGACTCACCGCCGCCGTCTTGGGCAGGGTGCCGCGGCTGCGATAGTCTGCGTACAGGTCTGCCGAGGTGTAGCGCCCGTCGTCGGGAAACACCCGCTCCCCGCTCTGAATGGTCAGGGGCACCGTGCGGATCCGGAAACGCTCCAGCAGCTGGGGCGTCAGGTCGCAGGTGCTGTCGTAGGTGATGCAGACAGGTCTGTGCATGGGGATCGTCCTCCTATTTTCTCCGATTGTAGGGGCAGTATACCGGAGAAACCTCAACACAAGCTCAAAAAAGCCTCGATTTTCGAGAGCGGATGTGATAAAATTCAGAAAAAACGCTGGAGGGATGGTCATGTTCCGTATTCTGGTAGTTGAGGACGACGACAGCGCCCGCTTTCTGATGTGCGAGGTGCTGCGGCGGGCGGGATATGAGCCCTGCCCCGCCCGGGACGGTGTGGAGGCGCTGGAGGTGATGGAGCACTACCAGTGCGATCTGGCGGTGGTGGACATCACCATGCCGCGGATGGACGGCATCACCTTCACACAGACGCTGCGGGAGGGAAACTGTGACCTGCCGGTGCTGATGGTGACGGCCCGGGTGACGCAGGAGGACAAGCGCCGCGGCTTTCGGGCGGGCACCGATGACTACATGATAAAGCCCGTGGACGAGGAGGAGATGCTCTGGCGCATCGAGGCGCTGCTGCGGCGGTATTGCAGCCGCGCGGACCGCCGGCTGACGGTGGGAGCCACCGTTCTGGACCGCGGCTCCCTGCAGGTCGTTTCGCCTCAGGGCGCCCAGCAGCTCACCGCCAAGGAGTTCCTGCTTTTATACAAGCTGTTGTCCTACCCCCGCACACTGTTCACCAAGCGGCAGCTCATCGACGACATCTGGGATCTGGACAGCGAGGTGGACGAGCACACCGTGGAGGTCTACATCTCCCGCCTGCGGGAGAAATTCCGGGACAACGGGGATTTTGAGCTGCGGACCATCCGCGGCTTCGGCTACATGGGCATGCTGCGGGAGGATGAAGATGCGCAGAGCTAAGGTGAAAAAGGAGAACCCGCCGGTACGGCTGCTGGGCACTATGTTCCTGCTGGTGCTGGGACTGGTGGTGGTATACGTGGTGCTGGCGCTGGGCATTGCCGCGCTGGCACAGCGGCTGGTACGTCTGGAGCTCACGGGCTATACGCTGCTGTGGCCCATCCTGATTCTGACCATCAGCGCCGTACTGGGCGTGGTGCTGGCCGTGTTCATCTTCCGCGGGTATCTGGCGCCGCTGTCCCGGCTGATGCAGGCCACGCAGGCCGTGGCCGCCGGAGATTACTCAGTGCGTGTGGAGATGCGGGGCGCACGGGGCGAGGTGGCGGAGTACATCCGCAGCTTCAACAAGATGGCGGAGGAGCTGTCCAGCGTGGCGCTGCTGCGGATGGACTTTGTGAACACCTTTTCCCACGAATTCAAGACGCCGCTGATCTCCATCCGCGGCTTCGCCAAGCTCCTGCAGAACGACGACCTGACGCCCCAGCAGCGGCGGGCCTATACGGACACCGTGGTACAGCAGTCCCAGCGTCTGGCGGCCATGAGCACCCATATTCTGGAGCTTGCCCAGTACGAAAACACGGAGATCATCTCCGGCAAGACGCGGTACAGTCTGGACGAGCAGCTGCGCCGCTGCGTCCGGCAGCAGGAGCGGGACTGGCTGAAAAAAGGGCTGACGGTGGAGGGCGATCTGGATCCCGTGGAATATTACGGCAGTGAGGAGCTGGTGGAGCACATCTGGTCCAACCTCCTGTCCAACGCCATCCGCTTTACCCCCGACGGCGGCCAGATCACCGTGGTGCTGCGGCAGGGCGAGGGCGCGGCCCACGTATCCATTTCCGACACCGGCGTGGGTATGGATGAGGAGACCCAGCGCCACATTTTCGAGAAATTCTACTGCGCCGCCCCCTCCTCCGGCGACCGCGGCAACGGCCTGGGTCTGTCCATCGTGCAGCGGGTGGTAAAGCTGTGCGGCGGACAGATCACGGTATTCTCCCGTCCGGGAAAGGGCTCCACCTTTACAGTGACGCTGCCCGCGGAGCAGCTATGACGGCGTTTGACACAAGATCACAAGGGACGGCCGGAGCGCTCCCGCCATCATCGGCGGAGAGGGTATCGGACCGACGCAAACGGGCAAAGGACCGGCGCTGCAGCTGCGCCGGTCCTTCGCCCAAAAGTACCAAAAGAGGAGAGAAATTAGCTTATTTGCTGCCGCAGGGGACCTTCTTCACCAGCCAGTCGCAGATCAGATCGGCAATCTGGCGGCTGTTGTTCTCCTGCATCATGGCGTGGGTGTTGCCGCGAATGCCCATCTCGGGAAGATGCATCCACGTGCTGTCGCCGCCCAGTTCCAGAATACGCTCGTGCAGTTTACGCATCGTGCCCTGACTTGATGAAAGCATCGTACTTATCGGCGTCAAACCGGGTGCCCTCATAGCTCTCCGGGTACTTGGGGCCCAGACGGTAGGTGGTCCAGCGCTCGGCGTAACTGTTGAAGCAAGGAGGGACCGGATTGATCTCCGGGAACTGAGCCCAGGAGGCACGGCCCCGCTCCACGGCGTCGGACACGCAGACGTTGAAGCCATGGCGCAGGAACAGGGTGTCGAAGCCCTCGCGGCCATCGGGAGTGGTCTCCCAGGTAACGCCGGTGAGACCGCCGCCGTGCCACATCAGAATGTGGTAGGGGCACACGGGCTCAGCCAACTCGGTGTACTGGACGTACATCTGGAGCGCTGCAGGGCCGCCCACTCCACCGAGGTTTCGTAACACAAAGAACGCCGGGGAAAGCGTACGCTTTCTCCGGTGTTTTTTGTGTGATATGGCGGTTCAGGGCGGCAGGCAAAGCAAGACGCCGGACAGGAGGAAAGCCTCCCATCCGGCGGTCTTTTTCAGACAGAGCCTTTTACTTGGCGAACTCCTCCGCCAGCTCCTTGGTGACGCGCAGATACTCCTCAATATCCTCCACCGTGTGGCAGTGCATCGGGGAAACACGGATGGCGCCGGTGAGGCCCACACCCTCCACGATGCGCTTGGAGTACACGCTGCTGTTCACGCGCTCGAACACGGTGACGCCGCGCTTCTGATACTCTTCCACACACTTGGTCATATCCACGCCGTCGATACCCATGGCCACGATCAGGTCACGATGCGTCAGATCCTCGGTATCCACATAGACATGGACGCCCGGGATGTGGCGCAGGCCGGCGGCCTTGTCCGTGCCCTCCAGCATGGTGTACAACAGAGCCCGCTCCTGCAGATGGATGTGCTCCATACCCACCAGGAACAGCTTGCGGCGATCGGTCTCCTTGGTGAAGTGGCTGCCCAGCCAGCAAACATAGTCCACCACGGCACTCATGGCTGCGAAGTTGCCGGGAGTGGGAGAACCCAGCTCCCAGATCTCCTCGGGACGCTGCAGCACCTTGCGGTGGGGCAGCTTGGCCACACGGTCGGACACGTAGCCGTAGCCCATGCCGCGGGTGCCGAAGAACTTGTAGGGCGCAAAGTTCACGCCGTCGAAGCCCAGCTTGTCCACGTCCATGGGGGCGTGGGGCGCGTGCTGCACCGCATCGGTGACGATGTAGATGTCGGGGTTGATCTCACGGGCGGCGCGGACGATGCCCTCCATGTCCATGATGGTACCGGTGATGTTGGAGGCGTACATGACGCTCAGCAGGCAGGTGTCCTTGTCCACCACGCGGCGGATCTCCTCGGGGTCGATGCCGCCGGTTTTGGGATTGGCCTGAGCCACACGGAACTCCTTGCCAGTCTTTTCGCAGTAGTACTTCACGGCGTCGAAGGCGGAGGGATGCTCCAGCACGGAGGTGACGGCGTTGGTACCCGGGCAGTTCTCCAGAATGGCACCCACCATCTGGAACATGCACTGGGAGGCGGTCATCTCTGTCAGCAGCGCGCCGCCGGAGGCGCCGAACACCACGTGCATCACATCATCGATACCCCGCAGCTGGATACGCTTGAGCTCCTTGGAGCGGGCGTGTACGCGTTCCGGGCAATCGGGAAAGGCCTGGTACTTGGCCTGCTCCTCCACAGACGCCTTCAGGCGCAGGGAGCCGCCGGAGTTCTCAAAGAACAGACGCTTGCCGAACTCGGGGTCGGCATCCACATAGCAGAAGCGCTCCTTGATCTCCGCAGACAGGGCGGGGTCAAACAGCAGACCATGCTCATAGTTTTCCATAGGGATCTCCTTTTTCCATTCTATCTGTAAATTATTTGTTTACTTGGCAGCCTGGGGCTTGTCGAAGCGGCGGCCCACGCCGGTGATGGCGCTGAGTGTGAACAGGACGATCAGCATGATGCTCTGGAAGTTGTAGGGGATAAAGTCCAGGAAGGAGAAGGACTCACCCACCACACCACTGGCGATGGCCAGACTCACCGCGTTCAGGCACACGGGGTTGTAGGGGACCAGACCGGCGAAGCCGGTGCTGATGCCGTCCATCAGGTTGGAGCCGCGGGTACGCTCGATGTTGTGAGTCTCCAGCAGCTTGCGGACCAGCGGGCCCACGAACAGGATGGTGATGGAAGCCGCGCCGATAGCCACGCTGCCCACGAAGCAGATCAGGATGGTGACCAGCTCCGCCTGACGCGGGGTCTTGCTGGCGTTATGCAGCTTGCCCAGCATGATGTCAAACACACCGCTGCGGGTGAGCATCTCCAGCAGGGCGAACATGAAGAAGCTGAAGCAGATGACGTTCAGCATGCCGGTGAGGCCGGCGCCGATGGGACCGGCGGCATCCACCATCTTGGCGGGCTCGATAAAGCCAAACACCAGGCACAGCACGAAGCCCACCAGGTCGCAGACGATCAGAGTGCCGATGAGGTTCCAGCCCTTGAGCATCAGGATGATCATGATGACGGGGATCACCAGCATGATCAGGGTCTTGGCGTAGGAGGCGTCCACCAGCTCCGGCAGGGTCACGGCCTCGGAGGTGCGGAAGCCGATGATGACAAACAGGACGGCGGAAACCACGCCGGCGATCAGGGAGTAGGGCAGACGGGTGCGGACCACGTCGCGGACCTCAGCGCCCTGAGTCAGGGCAGAGGCGATGGTGGTATCGGAAATGGGGGCCAGGTTGTCGCCGAAGATGGCGCCGCTGACGATAGCGCCCACCACAACGGCAGGATTGGCGCCCACGGTGGTGGCCACGGGCAGCAGCACCGGCAGAACGGCCACAATGGCGCCGTTGGAGGTGCCGCAAGCCGTGGAGATCAGTGCGCAGATGATGAAGCCCACCAGCGGCAGGAAGCCGGCGCTGAGACCCAGCTCCGTCACCAGCCAGGTCAGGCCCTGGATCAGACCGCTCTGGCGCAGCTCCTGAGACAGGACGCCGGCCAGCAGGAACGCGAAGATAATGACGCACAGGGTATCGTTCTTCAGGCCCGCGACCACTGCCTTCTCAAATTCCTTCTTGTCCTTGGCAAGCAGGAAGGCTGTGCACAGACCGGCGAAGCCCGCCATGCAGAACAGGACCAGAGAGACCTTCTGCAGGGCTGCAATGGTGATCATCAGTGCCATGAACACCAACAGCGGCAGGCACGCGCCGAAGGTGCCGCCATAGAACTGCATCTTCTTTTGATTTTCCATTTCTCATCTTCTCCTTTTTTTGGTGATTCCCGCCGAAAGCGGTGGAGGACCATGGTCTCCGGCAGGTTTGTTCACATCTTATTCATATAAGACAGAAAGTCAATAGGTTTTCAACAATTTACATCGCTGCTGTTGCATTTTCTACAAAATATACAGTATAATGTTGTTGCGGCAACAACAATTGCCGCAGACTTTGTGACAGAAGGAGTTTTGCCCTATGGACACCAGCTTGCAGCAGCGCATCCAGAGCGCCGATCTCACCCGCACGGAAAAGCGCATCGCCGACTATTTTCTCGACCACAGTGAGTCGCTGTACTTCATGACCGCCCGAGACATCGCCCAGGAGCTGGGCGTCAGCGACACATCCATCATCCGGCTGTGCCGCACCCTGGGCTACCGCGGCTTCCGCGAATTACAGGAGAGCCAGCGGGCGGAGCTGGCTCAGGTCATGGAGAGCGGCCGCTACGTCATCCCACGGCAGCAGGTGGAGGGCAAGCTGGAGCAGTATCAGAACTGCAGCCCGTTCCAGTGCCTGCAGCTGGCCATGGAGACGCTGCAGGAGACGTACCGGAAGAACCGGCCGGAGAAATTTGAGCGGGCCGCCCAGCTTCTTTTGCAGAGCGAGCACATCTTCATCTCCGGCTTCCGCGGCTTTTCCGGCTCCGCCCGTTATATGGGGGTGCTGCTGTCCCAGTACATCAACCGCGTCACCTACTATTGCGATGCGGACACCCGCTGCGTGGAGGGCCTCATTGACTACGGCTCTCAGGACTGTGTGGTGGTTTTCGGCGCGGAGCGCTACTCCCGCATGTCCTGCGTGCTGGCCCAGATCGCCCGGGACGCCCACTGCCGTCTGATCGTTATCACCGACAAGCTCACCGCGCCCCTGGCCGTGGGGGCGGACATCGTGCTGCTGGCGGATTTTACCAGCCCCACCGCCGTCAACTCCTATCTGGGTGTGAACTTTCTGGTGGAGGCCATCGCCTTCGAGATCAGCCGCCAGCTGGGTGTCTTTCCCCAGCAGCGGCTGTCCCGCATGGACCACTACCTGTCGGAGCTGCATCTGTATTGATGCGTGCCCAAAAATGAACAGCACCCCATTTGTTAGACAGGCACGGTAAAATACCTGTACTAAGAAATGGGGTGTTTTTCTATGCCAAGGGGGCAGGGGGCAAGCGGTATACACCGGAATTCAGAAAAATGGCCGCAGAGGCGATGCGGCAGGAGCCGCCGGTCCTGCGTCCGAAGGGGTAACGGCGCTCACCTCTCCACCAGATGGACGTTCAGGTGGTCGTAGGTCATTTCCCCCCCCGCCGCGGCAAAGGCATCGCGCAGGTTCTCGTTCAGCGCGAAGAAGGCGTTCCAGTAGTCCTCTGTCTTGGCCCAGCAGCGGACGCTGTACTCGATGGCGCTGCTGCCGTACTCCGTCAGATACACCACCGGCGCAGGCTCCGGCAGCACGTCGGGCGTGGCCGCCACAGCCGCCAGACAGGCGGCCTTCACCGTCTCGGTGGGCGCGTCGTAGGAGGCGGTCACAGTCCGCACCACCCGCCGCCGGCCCATGGCCGTGTAGTTGATGATGCGGCTGGAGGACAGCTCCTTGTTGGGCTGCATGACGAACTGGCCGTCCGGCGTCTCGATCTTCGTATGGTTCAGGGTGATCTCCCGCACCGTCCCCACGGTGTCCGCCACCTCGATGTCGTCGCCGATGTTGAAGGGATGGGATGTCAGGATCACCAGACCGCCGGCCACGTTGCCCAGAATGTCCTCCGCCGCCAGGGTCACGCCCAGCGTCAGCACCGATACCAGCGCCGTCAGGGACGAGGTGTTCAGTCCCAGGGCCTCCGCCGTGATGATGCCCGTCAGCAGATAAAGCACCACCTTGGCCGATGTCAGGACGATCTGGCGCAGGCGGGCAGTCAGCTTTTTGCTGCGGTCCAGCAGCCGTTTGGCCAGCTTTAACAGCAGCCGCGACACGATGAGGCACACCAGCAGCGTCAGCACCGCCGACAGAATGCGGCTCAGGCTGTACCCTCCCAGCGATGTCTCCAGTATTTTCGAAAGCTCTTGCATCGGAATGTCTCCTTTCTCATGCTGACACCAGTATAGCAAATTCCCCGCCGCTGCGCAATCGCATTCATAAAGAGGGAGCGGAACACGGTGCGTTCCGTCCCCTCTTTATCCGCTCTGCACCCCGCCGAAAACATCCCTGTCTCCCCCGCCGGAGCTTGTCGCAGGTGCACAAAATATCTGCGTTTGCCAATTTTTACTTGTCAGGCAGGGACGGCTCTGCTATGATAGACGCGAAAAATGCCAAAAAAGGGGGTACTGCCATGGGCATATCCTACAACAACCTGTTCAAGCTGCTCATCGACAGGGGCTGGTCCAAAACGGAGTTTGCCCGCAAGGTGGGCATCAGCTCCAACACGCTGGCCAAGCTGTCCAAAAACGAGCCGGTATCGCTGGAGGTGCTGGTGCGTATCTGCCGGCGGCTGGAATGCACACTGGGCGACGTGGTGCAGATCCTGCCGCCGGAGCCGCCGGCCATCGTGGAGAAGCTGCGCGCCGCGGCAAAGGAGGGGATACACAGATCATGAGCCAGACCAACGCAAACGGCGCCACGTTCATGGAAAAGCTGTCCACGTTCATCGTGGATAAGCGGAATCTGATCTTTCTCATCACCATCATCGGCCTCATTTTCTCCGCCTTTTCCCGCAACTGGGTCCAGGTGGAGAATGACCTGACCTTCTACCTGCCGGACGACTCTCAGACCAAGCAGGCGCTGGCCGTCATGGACGAGCAGTTCGTCACCTACGGCACGGCGGAGGTAATGGTGGCCAACGTCACACCGGCCCAGGCCCAGAAGCTGGCTGACAAGCTCCGGGACATCGAGGGTGTCCAGAGCCTGACCTACGACAAGACCACCGACCACTACAACGACATGTCCGCTCTGTTCTCCATCACCTTCGCCTACGACGAGGATGACGACGCCTGCCTGACGTCTCTGGATGCGGTGAAGGCAGCCCTCAGCGGCTATGACCTCTATGTCTCCACGGATCTGGGCAATACCCAGCAGGAAACCATTGAGCATGAGATCAGCGTCATTATGATCTACGTGGCCATCGTCATTGTCATCGTGCTGACCTTCACCTCCGAGACCTACGGCGAGGTGCCGGTGCTGATTTTGACCTTCGTGGTGGCGCTGGTGCTGAATCAGGGCACCAACTTCCTGATGGGCAAGATCTCCTTCGTGTCCAACTCCGTCACCAGTATTCTGCAGCTGGCGCTGTCCATCGACTACGCCATCATCTTCTGCAACCGCTTCAAGGAGGAGCACCGGCTGCTGGACCTGCGTGAAGCCGTCATCGTCTCCCTGAGCAAATCCATCCCCGAGATCGGCGCCAGCAGCCTGACCACCATCGGCGGTCTGGTGGCCATGCTGTTCATGCAATTCAAGCTGGGCCCCGATATGGCCCTGTGCCTCATCAAATCCATCCTGTTCGCGCTGCTGTCCGCCTTCGTGGTGATGCCGGGCCTTCTGATGCTGTTCGGCCCCCTCATCGACCGGACACAGCACCGCAGCTTCGTGCCCAAGATACCCTTCGTGGGCAATTTCGACTACGCCACGCGGCACGTGGTGCCCGTGATCTTCGCCCTGCTGATCACCGTGGGCTTCTTCCTGTCCTCCCGCTGCCCCTTCGCCTACGGGTACAGCCTGCTGACCACGCCCATCCAGAACGATAACCAGATCGCCGAGCAGATGATCGAGGACACCTTCACCTCCCGCAACATGCTGGCCCTGATGGTCCCCGCCGGCGACTACGACAAGGAGGCCGCCCTGCTGGCGGAGCTGGAGCAGTATGATGAGGTGGATCACACCATGGGCCTTGTGAACATCGAGGCCATGGACGGCTACACGCTGGCAGATAAGCTGACGCCCCGCCAGTTCGCGGAGCTGGCCGGTCTGGACTACGAGGCCGCACAGGTGGTCTACGCCGCCTACGCCGCCAACGATGGCGACTACGGCCAGCTGGTGGGCCATCTCTCCACCTACAAGGTGCCGCTGCTGGATATGTTCCTGTTCGTCTGCGACCAGATCGACGCCGGTGTGGTAACGCTCAGCGATGACCAGACCGCCGCCCTGAAGGACGCCCAGACCCAGATGCTCAGCGCCAAGAACCAGCTGCGGGGCGAGGATCTCAGCCGCATGCTGGTATACCTGACCCTGCCGGAGAGCGGCGATGAGACGTACGCCTTCACCGACAAAATTCTGGACATCGCCCAGAAGTATTACCCCGACCAGAAGGTATATCTGGCCGGTGACTCCACCAACGAGTACGACTTCGAGAAGTCCTTTGCCATCGACAACAAGGTGGTGAGCATCGTGTCCATTCTGGTGGTCATGGTGGTGCTGCTGTTCACCTTCAAGTCCGCCGGTATGCCGGTGCTGCTGATTCTGGTGATCCAGGGCTGCATCTGGATCAATTTCTCCGTCCCCGCCGTCACCGGCAAGTATCTGTTCTATCTGAGCTACCTGATCGTCAGCTCCATCCAGATGGGCGCCAACATCGACTACGCCATCGTCATCGCCAGCCGCTATCAGGAGCTGAAGGCGAAGATGGCCCAACGCAGCGCCATTGTAGAGACGCTGAACTTTGCCTTTCCCACCATCATCACCTCCGGCGCCATCATGTCCATCTGCGGCTTTCTCATCGGCAGCATGACCTCGGAGCCCGTCATCGCCGGCATCGGTGAGAGTCTGGGCCGCGGCACGGTGATCTCCATCATCATGGTCATGTTCGCCCTGCCCCAGATCCTGCTGATCGGCAGCCGCGTCATCGACAAGACTTCCTTCTCCGTGCCATCCGTGGTGGCCAAGAAGAACAGCCGCGGCCGCATGACGGTGAACGGTATGGTGTACGGCCACATCAACGGCACGGTCCGCGGCATGATCCACGCCACGGTGGAGGGCGACGTAGACCTGACCATGCTCTCCGGAGCGGAGGGAGAGGAGGTACCCGACGATGAGGAAGAAGATTGACATACGGCATCTGGCCGCAGCTCTGCTGGCAGCCCTGATGCTGCTGGCCTGCCTGCCCGTGACGCAGGCCGACGCTGCCGGCAATACCATCCACATCTCCTCGGAAGCGGAGCTGCGGGATCTGGCCGCCAGCTGCGCGCTGGACACCTGGTCCCGCGATAAAAACGTGGTGCTGGACAGCGACCTGACGCTGGCGGACCCGTCCTTCCTGCCCATCCCCACCTTCGGCGGCAGCTTTGACGGGCAGGGTCACACCATCCATAATGTCAGCATAACGGACAGTCTGTCCCCTGCCGGCCTGTTCGGCGTGGTACAGGCGGGCGGCTCCGTCCGCAGCCTCCATGTGGTGGGTACCGTCACCCCCTCCGGTGACGGTCGAAGCGTGGGCGGCATCGCCGGCGAGAACAACGGCGCCATCGAAAAGTGCAGCTTCACCGGCACGGTGTCCGGTCAGGTATACGTAGGCGGCATCGCCGGTCACACCGGCGCCTCCGGCAGTATCCTGGCCTGTGAGACCCGCGGCGCGGTCA
>ERZ791603.2563-NODE-2563-length-11386-cov-3.642926_pt1 | contig 11386 bp, 8 predicted proteins | sample MGYA00509966_ERZ791603 | MGnify/ENA primary metagenome ERZ791603 (study PRJEB30046, sample SAMN00791931) | human gut metagenome | study: EMG produced TPA metagenomics assembly of the A metagenome-wide association study of gut microbiota in type 2...
CTCCAGAATTTTTTCAATCGTCTTTATAGGCTTTCTCCTTCCACAAAAGTGTAGTCCGGGATACCCGGTGATGTCTTTTTCACCGCATTCTGCCGTTTCGCCCAGATACGCAGCGTTGCAGCATGGTCGGCATACTTCCTGCCCGTGGACTGGATATAAGCAGACAACTGCTCGATCAGGCCATCCAGTCCTGCAAAGTCAGCCTTGAGCCGCTTATACTCCTTTTCCGTCAGAAAGACATTCCGGTATTCTCCCAACGATAGACAAGCATTGTTTGATTTTATCAGGTGGTTATCATTCAGGTTGTTCTTATTACGTTGGTTAGATGTGCATTTTTGCATACCTACTGGAATTTTGAGTAGGATCTGGCTGGGCTTTGAAAAGCCGGTGTGCAGGCGTTCCAGCAGGTCAGCGTTTTCCAACTCGGTAAGAGCGCGTGTCACGCTGGATGTACTGCACCGCAGGTCTTTTGCAAGATGGATGATCGGATAGAGAACATATACACGCCCTTTGGCATCGACCCAATTATTTTTCTGCGATAATGTCGCACGGTCGAGCAGGAGCGTATAAAGGAGTTTTGCAGTATGCGTCAGGTCTGCACTCAGCAGAAAACGGGCATAGGGCAGATATTGCGGCAGCGGCATATTGGGTTTCAAATAATCCGAAATTACATTCACCTCCGTTTTTACATCTGAATTAGTGCTAGACCATTTGAGAGTTCTGGTTTCCATCATTGTTCAGACGATCTTTTACCATCTGAAGATATCGGCTGGCGCGGTCGATAAAAATCAGCAGCTTCTCATTGTTCTTCGGTTCGGTAAGAATATCGGGGTATTCACGAAAACACATTTCCCACCGCCGGACAAAATCCTCCTGCGCTCCCTGAATCTCGCACATCATGGCTTCGCCATCTGCCAAACGGCGAGGTGAATAGATGCTCTTGACGGCATCCTTGAGATTCTGTTTTTCTTCCTTGTTGAGTCCTTTCTTATGCCCCTGAATGTCTTGCTTGAAGGTCGTTATAAACGCATTGTCCTTTGAAAGCGAACCATAAGAATTCGTGACACAGGTGTTCCGTTCGGCTTTAGGCTTACGCAGCTCTGCCACAACTTCGGGACGCTTTTCCTTTGGAACCTTTGCAATCGAGGAAATTTCACGGTCGGTTGCCCGGAGCTTTCCACTCAGGATTTCTTCCTGCGCTCCGGGTACTGCTTCCTCCGCTGCTTCCACACCTTTTGCAAATTGCTCTGCACGGTAAACATAACTTTCGGATGTTCCATGTTCCGCAGCGACCTTCGACCGTGAACCGTGCTTTGTGCGGTCTGGTTCATTTTGAACCAGACCACTTTCAGATGCCAAAGTATACTGATTGCCGTGAAACGATTTGATTTGCTTTTCCGCTTCTGCCTGCTTTCCGATCAGGAACTTTTTCTGTTCTGGGGTCAGGTTTCGCCGCCCAAGCTGATTTTTACAGATCCATACGAGTGCTTCATAGCGGCTGGAAAATTCTTTTTCGATGACTTCAAATGGAATAAATGGATATTTCCGAAGAATTTGATAGCGTGTATGTCCATCCACAATATAGCCGTTCCACGTGATGATCGGATTCAGTACACGTTCCTCCTTGAGGATGTTCATTTCCAGTTGGTGGGTTTCCTCAAACGACGGAGGGTTGATTTGTTTCTGGAACTCCGGGTCAATTTTAAGTTGGCTCAGTTTTGTCATAGGCAAACCATCCTTTCTGAAATGAAATAGAATATCATTGTTCTTACGCCGTTCTCTCTGCATGGATTTCCTGCCCCTTTCCAGCGGCGTTTTCCGGCTCTCCCTTGCGGGGTCTTCGCCGGGTATTCCATGCGGACGGTCATTTGGTTCTCAAGGTTCAATGATAGATTTGAAACTAGGTTAACACATTCATGGGAGATTTTTTAGGACATATTACGTCCGATTTTCACGAAAATCGAGTTGAATTTCTGCTAAAAATCGGACACTCAGTGCATGAACTGGTGTGAAAGCAATGAAGAATGTGCTTTTGTGGACTTAGTGTATCACATAGCCAATTTTATTTTTAGGAACTGGTAGTTCCGGTTTTTAAGGGATATGAAATGAATTTCAAGACAAAATCGGAACTATTGGTTCCGGTTTTGCATATCAACGTGATCTCAAATTTGGGGTGCCGTTCTCTCTGCATGGCTTTCCTGCCCCCCTTTCAGCGGCGTTTTCCGGCTCTCCCTTGCGAGGTCTTCGCCGGGTATCCCATGCAGACGGTCATTCGGTTTTCAAGGTTCAATTGGTGTCTTGCTGGTAGCTTATCACACTTTCAAAAGAATTTTTAGGATCTATTAGTTCCGCTTTTTACCTTCAAAACCGGAAGTAATAGGTCCGGTTTGATGTGATATTGGATGAATCAACGCTGATTTTTCCGAAACGAATTTTTCTCCAAGAAATTTGCTTATTCAGCGTCCGTTAAGGTGCGGAACTAGCGTATTCTTGTGCTGAATACCTGCTTGCTGCAGATGCAAACGCAAAAACCTCCTGAGCAAAAAATAACCGCCAGCTTCAAGGTGAACTTGAAAGCTGACGGTCCTGATTAGAAAATAATTTTCAAATTTGGAAAGCACCTTGAGAGGCTTCATAGCACCCGCAAGCAATGCAGACGTATATACATCTGCTTATTTTGCGCTGCAAAATACTTGTTGGGAACACCCAAACCCGTGAACTGCATCCGATGGATGCAGACTTAGCGTCTCCAAATGAGAAAGTATATGGTTCTAACACATTGTCAGCCATTGGTAAACAACTTTTTCCAGTCAAAAAAGAAAATAGCAATGATTAAAGATGAACATTGCAGAACAATGTGATACAATAGAAAATGAAAATCCAAACAACAGGAGGAACCCCCTCGTGGCAAATAATGTGAACGTCAAAAAACTGGAAGCTGACCTGTGGGAGTCGGCAGATCTGCTGCGTGCAGGCTCTAAACTCACCTCGAACCAATACTGTATGCCGGTACTGGGACTGATTTTTCTGCGGTATGCGTACAGCCGCTTCAAACTGGTGGAGCGGGAGATTCTGAAAGACCGTCCCATGCGCGGTGGCCGGGTGCTGCCGGTGGAACAGAGCGACTTTGCCGAGAAGAGTGCACTGTTTCTGCCCAAGGAGGCGCAGTACAATTACTTAGTCAATTTGCCCGCCAACATCCCGGAGCAGGGGCTGACCGGCATTGAGGGCAATCCTCTGAACAGTCTGGGCGAAGTGGTGAACAACGCCATGGAACTGGTGGAGCAGCAGAGCGAGCAGCTGCAGGGCGTTCTGCCGAAGGACTACACCATCTTCTCGGATGAACTGCTGGGGGAACTGCTGCGCATCTTCAACAATGATGCGTTGAACGATGTGGGCGGCGATGTGATCGGCCGTATCTACGAGTACTTTTTGAATAAGTTTGCCAAGAACGTGGCACAGGATGACGGCGTGTTCTTTACGCCGAAATCGCTGGTGAAGATGATCGTCAATGTGCTGGAGCCTGCCCACGGTGTTCTGCTGGACCCGGCTTGCGGCAGCGGCGGTATGTTTGTGCAGACCGGCGACTTTGTAAACCATGCGGGCATGATCGCCAACAACACCATGACTTTCTACGGACAGGAAAAGGTGGAGTACAACGCCAAACTCTGCCTGATGAACATGGCCGTGCATGGCCTGACCGGCGTGATCAAGTCCGGCGATGAAGCCAATACCTTCTATCACGATGCCCACAACCTGAACGGCTGCTGCGACTATGTGATGGCAAATCCGCCGTTTAACGTGGATAAGGTCAAGTCGGAGTCGGCGCAGAGTGCCGGACGGCTGCCGTTTGGCCTGCCCGGCGTGAACAAGGCCAAGGAGATCGGCAACGCAAATTATCTGTGGGTGTCCTATTTCTACTCCTACCTGAACGAGCATGGCCGTGCGGGTTTTGTGATGGCGTCCTCGGCTACCGACAGTCAGGGCAAAGACAAGGACATCCGTGAAAAGCTCATCCAGACCGGCCATGTGGACGTGATGATGAGCGTGGGCAACAATTTCTTCTACACCAAAAGCCTGCCCTGTTCGCTGTGGTTTCTGGATAAGGGCAAACCGGAACATCTGCTGGACACCGTATTGTTCATCGACGCCCGCAGCTATTATACCGTGGTGGACCGCACCCAGAACGAGTGGAGCGACTGGCAGCTGAAGAACCTCAACGCCATTGTCTGGCTCTATCGCGGCGAGGTGGACAAGTACAAGGTGCTTCTGGCGGAGTATCACGCAGAGCTGGCAGACGACCGCCCCTTTGCAGAGATTCAGGCCGCACTGGAACAAAACGTGCAGGCCAAGCGGGAAGAAGCCAAAGCCGCTGTGGAGGCAGCGCCCCGCAAGGAGCGCAAGACCACGCAGGAAAAGTTCGACAAGGAACTGGAAGCCCTCAACGAGAAGCTGACCGTTGCCAAGGAGGCCGTCTGGCTCACCGAAAAGTTTGGCGAGGGCGTTTATCAGGACATTCCCGGTCTGTGCAAGGTGGCAAGCCGAGACACCATCCTCAACGAGAAAGGCGCATCCCTGACGCCCGGTGCCTATGTGGGCGTTGCACCCGTGGAGGATGACGGCGTGGATTTTGCCCAGCGGATGAAGGAGATCCACAAGGAACTGCTGGAATTGCAGGCAGAGTCCAACCGCCTGATGGAAACCATCTCGAAGAATCTGGAGGAGATGGGGGTATGAAGTGGGAAAAAGTCGCAATTAAAGATATTTGTACAGGTATTTATGACGGCCCTCATGCAACACCACCATTAAGCGATACAGGTGCAATCTTTCTAGGAATATCAAACTTTAATAATGGCCGACTGGATTTCTCTGATATACGATATATTTCAGAGGATGATTTGCCAAAGTGGACAAAAAGAGTTATACCTCAGAAAAATGATATTGTTTTCTCGTATGAAGCGACACTGAATCTTTATGCAATTATTCCAGAAGGATTTCGTGGATGTCTTGGGCGCAGAATGGCACTTTTACGTGTGGACGAAACAAAAGCGGATTACAAATTTTTATACTACTATTTTTACTCGGATGCTTGGAGAGCAACAGTTAATGAAAACATTGTTCTAGGGGCAACAGTCGATAGAATTCCGCTGATTAAATTCCCAGATTTCCCGGTTGAATTGCCTCCGTTGGAAACTCAACATCGCATCGCAGATATTCTCTCTGCTTACGATGACCTGATTGAAAACAACCAGAGACAAATCAAACTACTGGAAGAAGCTGCCCAGCGACTTTATAAAGAGTGGTTTGTAGATTTGCGCTTTCCAGGGCATGAAAACACGAAAATTGTGGATGGTGTGCCGGAGGGGTGGAATGAGTGCACGGTGGAAAGCTTTGGAACAGTAATAACAGGAAAAACACCGCCTACATCAAATAAGGAATATTATACAAATGGGAAGGTTCCATTTGTGACAATTCCGGATATGCATAATGTGGTTTATCCATTAAAAACGGAAAAAAGACTAACAATAGAGGGGGCTCAAACACAAAAAAATAAATATATACCCCCAAACAGTGTCATGATTTCATGCATTGGAACGGTTGGACTGGTAAGTATTGCCACAGAAGTGTGCCAAACGAATCAACAGATTAATTCCATTATATTAAATAATGAGGATGACTTATATTTTTTCTATGAGTCGATGCTAAGAATGAAAGATTTGTTGGATGGATTGGGAAGCAATGGAGCAACCATGACCAACGTAAATAAAAGCAAGCTTGAAAAGCTTATAATTATAAGTCCTAGCAAAGATATTGTAAAACAATATAATGATGTATGCAAACCATTGTTTGAAAGTGCTTTGAACTTATCAAGAAAAAATGTATACTTGAAAAACATGAGGGAAGCACGACTACCTAAGTTGATAAGCGGAGAAGTGGAGGTATAATGTATGCCAGAGTGGGTGACATGGGTATTTGATGGAATCGGTTCGACAATTTTTTCTTTAATCGTAGGAGCCTTGATTGGCGGAGCGATTGGATATAAGATAGGCATACATAAAAACATTAAACAGAAACAGACTGGCGGAGACACTGTTAAACAGCGACAGGAGTTTACACTGGAAAATGAAGATGTTTCCAAAGATGGAGGAAAGATAAAAAACAACTTCCAGCAGAGTCAAAAGGCCGGCGATAACGCAGAACAGGTACAGATTGGAGGTATAAAGCGTGGACATTAACAAGCAGACCCAGCAGGCCGGTGAGGGAAGTCAGCAGATACAGGCAACGAATGTTACTATTATAAATAACAGCGGCCCAACAGAAGAACAAGTGAAAAAAATTGTTAATGATTTGATTCCTGTTGCGATAAAAGAGTATACTGAAGAAGCGAGAGAAACAGCAAATGAAAGAATTGCAAAATTAGAAAATTGCATTCTTCCCAAAATCAGCCAAGTAGATGGAATGATTGAAGCATTCAGAGAACCAGCATTTCAAAGATTGCTGGTAAAAGCGGAACAGGAAGCGGCGGTGAGTGAGCAAGATGCAGCTTATGATTTGTTGACAGCGCTGTTGATATGCCATGTTCAGAAAGGCAACAATAAAAAAAACAGAGCAGGAATTTTGAAAGCAACGGAAGTTGTGGATTTAATTGATAATAATGCTTTATGTGCATTGACTATAATGAATATGGTAGAATCTGCCATTCCAACGCTTGGCGATGTAATGCAGGGAATGTATGTGCTATCCGATGTTTATAGTAAACTGGAATATACAGATTTGCCAGAAGGCATAGATTGGATGGAGCATTTGGAGCTTTTAGGGGCTATAAGATTATCAAGAAATATTAAACTCAATAAGTTTGAAGATTTTTATGCAAGAGCGTTAAATGGTTATGCGTGCGTTGGAATACGAAAGGAATCGGACAATTATAAAACCGCAATTGAATTGTTGAAGTCGATACAAATTGGAGAGCGCGGATTAAGAGATAACATTTTGCTAGATGGATATGTTAGACTTGATGTGCCAAATAAAGATTATATCGAAAGGATGATTCTTACAGACAAAAATGGAATCCATAAAATTAGACCAGATGAAAAAGATGTTTTTATTAGAATCTGGTATATGTACGAAAAAGATGATGAACTGCAAAAAAAAGTGAATAAAAACTTTATGGATATGTGGGATTCCTTTGAACCGCTGGAAAAAATACATAAGTGGTGGAATTCTATACCAATGTCGTATGATATTACACAAGTTGGAAAGATATTAGCACATACAAATGCGAAACGTTGTGATTCATCTCTGCCGGATTTATTGTAATAGGAGGAATAGGAAATGAGCCGCGAATACTCCGAAAATGTCCTTGTTCAGAACAGTGCAGGCAACTTGCTGCAAAATGTTCTGGGCTGGGAGGTCGTGCTGGCTTACAACTCCGAAAAGCTGGGGCCGGACGGGACGTTGGGCCGCACCAGCTATGGGGAAGTGTTGCTGACCCGGTATTTTCGGCAGGCGCTTTTGCGGCTGAACCCGTGGCTCACCCCGAACCAGCTGGACGAGGTGCAGAAGAAATTCACGGCGCACGTTTCCACCGCATCCCTGATGCAGATCAATGAGGAAAAGTATTTTCTGCTGCGGGATGGCATCCCGGTGACGGTCAAGCGGCCGGATGGCCGCACCGAAACGCGGAGTGCGGCGGTGATCAACTTCAAAAACCCGGAAAACAATCATTTCCTTGCCGTAAAAGAGATGAAGATCCACTCGCAGCTGTACCGCCGTAGAACGGACATTGTGGGCTTTGTCAATGGCATTCCGCTGCTGTTCATCGAGCTGAAAAAGCCCACCGTGGATGTGCAGAACGCCTACATAGACAACTATCGGGATTACCTCGATACCATTCCGCAGTTGTTCTATTACAATGCCTTCCTTATGCTGTCCAATGGATTGGAAGCCAAGGTGGGCACGCTTGGCAGCAAGTACGAGTTTTTCCACGAGTGGAAGCGTCTGAAGGAAAGCGATGCAGGCAGCGTGGAACTGGAAACCATGCTGCGGGGCATCTGCGAGAAAAAGACCTTCCTCGATCTGCTGGAAAACTTCATCCTTTACGACCATTCCGGTGGGCGCACCACCAAGATTCTGGCCCGCAACCACCAGTATCTCGGCGTCAACGAGGCCGTCAGTGCTTACGAGAACCGCAAGCTGAAAGACGGCAGGCTGGGTGTGTTCTGGCACACGCAGGGGTCAGGCAAAAGCTACTCCATGGTCTTTCTGGCGCAGAAGATCCGGCGCAAGTTTGCAGGCTCGCCCACCATTGTGGTGCTGACCGACCGTGACGAGCTGAACCGGCAGATCAGCGATACCTTTGAAAACTGCGGTCTGCTGGGCAAAACCAAGGCTTCGCAGTTCATTGCATCCAGCGGTGCAGACCTTGTAAAAAAGCTGCAGGGCAACCCCAGCTTTGTGTTTACCCTGATCCAGAAGTTCAACCTGCCCAAGGAGCCGCCCATCTACCCGGATCACGACATTCTGATTTTGTCGGATGAAGCCCACCGTAGCCAGTACGGCATTTTTGCAGACAACATGATGCACCTGTTGCCCACGGCGTCCCGCATCGGCTTTACCGGTACGCCGCTTCTGGCAGATGACCATATCACCGAGCGCACCTTTGGCGGGTATCTGTCGGTGTATGACTTCAAGCGGGCGGTGGAGGACGGCGCAACGGTGCCGCTGTACTATGAGAACCGTGCGGATAAGATCGCCCAGTTGGACAAGCCGGAGATCACCGGGCGGATTTTGGATGCCATTGAAGCAGCCGATCTTGATCCTTCGCAGGAGGAAAAGCTGGAACGCGAGTTTGCAAAGGAGATCCATATTCTCACCGCAGATGAACGGCTGCGTTCCATTGCAAAGGACTTTGTGGAGCATTACTCTGACCTTTGGACCAGCGGCAAGGCGATGTTTGTCTGCCTGAATAAGGTCACCTGTGTGCGGATGTACAACTATGTGCAGGAATGCTGGCGGGCAAAGATCAGGGAACTGGAAGCCCGGCAGGGCACAGTGACCCAGCAGGAAGCACAGGAGCTTGCCCGTAAACTGGCATGGATGAAAGAAACCGAAATGGCAGTGGTGATCAGTCAGGAGCAGAACGAGGTGCAGACCTTCAAAAAGTGGGGGCTGGATATTCTGCCGCACCGTGCCAAAATGGAAAAGCGGGAGCTGGATAAAGAATTCAAGGACAGCAAGAATCCGTTCCGGGTGGTGTTCGTCTGTGCCATGTGGCTGACGGGCTTTGATGTAAAGTGTCTGTCCTGTCTGTATCTGGACAAGCCGTTGAAAGCCCATACCCTGATGCAGACCATCGCTCGTGCAAACCGTGTTTCGGAGGGCAAGAGCAACGGTCTGATCGTGGACTATATTGGTATCGTAAAGGCGCTGCGCAAGGCTCTGGCAGATTATACGGTCAGCAAGAACAGCCCGGCGGGCATTGACCCAACGGTGGACAAAACGGAGCTGATTCAGCGTATTTGCGCGGTCATCGGAAAAACGGACAGCTTTCTGGCAGAACACGGGTTCCGGCTGCAGGAATTGGTGGACGCACAGGACTTTGAAAAGATGAGCCTTGTACAGGATGCAGTCAACGCGATGTGCGAGACGTTGGAAACCAAGAAAACCTTCCAGACCTATGCGTCTGAACTGGCGCGGCTGTTCCGCTACGCAGACCGTGACGATGTGGACGATGCCGTGCGCGCCCGGAAAAACGCAATTCTCGCCATCTACGAGGGCTTGCAGCAGAAGCGGAAACACGCGGACAATACCGACCTGATGGTGCAGATCAACGGCATCGTCAACGAGTACATCCATGTGGAAAAGCCGGATCAGGAGGCTGTACCTTCCCGGCAGTTTGACATCAGCAAAATTGATTTTGAGCTGCTGAGCCGGGAGTTTGCCCACACCCGGCGGAAGAATCTCTTGCTGCGCGATCTGGATGAACTGGTGAATCAGCAATTGGCGAAAATGCTGTTTGCAAACCCGCAGCGCATTGATTATTATGACCGCTATCAGGAGATCATCGATGCCTATAATGCAGAGCAGAACCGGGCAACCATTGAGAAAACCTTCATGGATCTGATGGAGCTTGCAAGTTCACTGGACACGGAGCAGCAGCGCTATGTGCGTGAGGGCTTTTCCAGCGATGAGGAACTTTCAGTGTACGATTTGCTGTTTTCGGAGAACCTCACGAAGCAGGAAATTGAAACGATCAAGAAGGTGTCTGTGGACTTGTTGACAAAAATCAAACAGCAGATTGCCAAACTCGACCATTGGACGGACAAGCAGGAAACTAAGGCGATTGTGGATAACCTGATTCGCAATACCCTTTGGCAAGAACTTCCCAATAGCTATGATGTAAGCGATATCCAGACCTACCAGAAGAAAATCTACGAGTATGTATATATGCGCTACCCGGAAGTAGCATAACGCAAAAATCACCCCAGAGAGAACGCACAAGAGGCTATTCTCTCTGGGGTGATTGCGTATCAAATCATCTGAAAATGCCGCAACGCTTTCACGATCGCATCCTCTTTTTCTTTCGGACACTTGGGCTGTTTGGCATTTTCAGATTTGGGCTTATTATAATTCTCTCGCTCGATGATGCCGTACTTCTGCTTCACCTGTGCGATATAGAGATTGGATACCTTCAACTGATGGTGTTCCCACACATAATCCCGAATCTCGTTGTAAGTCGCCTTGCTTTCCGCAGCAGTCACATCCAGTTCATCCATGCTGACGTCCACTTCGATATGCCGCTCGACATGGAGTTTGGTCAAAAGGAGAACCGTCTCCACATGGCACGATACCTTCTGATTGATGTCAGGCATTGTGCCCGTTCGCGGAAACATATCATATCAAAAAGGAAACAAGTCCACGCTTGCCAAAAAACCTGATTCACATCTAAAAATTATGTAATTTCAACATCTATATCAAGGTCTCTACTGTCTGCGTTTATGGTAAACAGTCGAGTAATTCCCTTGGATACTATAATAATGCAGGCATTTTGGCATTGCTGTGTTTTTGCCACTGTCTCGACAGTTGAGACGGTAAAGGCTGACATATTTGCTCATAGTGAAGCTACACTGACCGCTGATGGGTCAATACACTCCTCTCGGTTGAGTTGCCGGATTTCAAGGTCTCGACCTATTGATAGTAGCATGGTGGCGAAATTCCTTTTATAATCGTTAAAAGATGTGGCATAGTTAAAATGTTTAGTAATAACTCAACAATTGCTCAAATGATATAGTTATCCCGATTTCCTCTAAAAGAGCTTTTCTTTGTTGATATAGTTCATACAATACATCTTTGTACTCTAAACCATAAGGTAATAAATTGTGACAAT
>ERZ791603.2568-NODE-2568-length-11365-cov-2.461627_pt1 | contig 11365 bp, 8 predicted proteins | sample MGYA00509966_ERZ791603 | MGnify/ENA primary metagenome ERZ791603 (study PRJEB30046, sample SAMN00791931) | human gut metagenome | study: EMG produced TPA metagenomics assembly of the A metagenome-wide association study of gut microbiota in type 2...
GTAATGTCAAAGCTTCTAAAAAATCCGTACCTATACGTTGTTGACCAGCTGAGCCTGTAAAATAACTCATAGCAACTTCACGTACTCTCTTAGATCTCATAAAACAATGTATATACTCCGGAATGGCATTTTGGGTTGCTCTAAAAACATGAAACTCTGTAGAACCATATCCATAACCGTTTTTTAGATTGGTGGCTACTGCACACTTCCCGTTTTGCATACACGGCGTTATCTTTGCCCAAATGACATCATTTTCCTGAAAAGATGTATATCCTTTACTATTCGTTGACTTCCCGTTTTTGTGCTCTATAATTTCTCCATATATGTCGGACACACATTCCATGGGTATAAATGAAACATCTTCGATATCATCTGGGTATATTGTTTTAGGGTTAATCTCACAGTAAAACTCCAAGGGCATATTTTTATATGCCGTTGACTTAAATAATTCCTGTGGTTTAATTGGGTTGCTGTTTATTTTTGCTCCCCAGCCAATAAGATCTTTCAATGTTGTAGTTGATATTAATCCCTGCGTACTGCGATCTTGCTCTGCAATAGGTTTTATATGCAACAAATTGAATAAGCATAAATCTATTGAATTACTGAGTTCATATGCTTTATTTGTAGCACTATTTGCGTCACAAATCCCCTTGTTATATCTATCGACTATTTGTTTCTGCTTGATCACAGCTGGCATTGGTATTTTGTAATTCAGAAATCTATCTTCCTGTAAATACAAACGATTGCCACTACCATTACTACAATCCTGCCAAGCTTGTACAAATACGTTAGAAGATAATAATAAAATCAAATAGTCAATATTTGCGATTTCGGGATTCACATCATAAACCCAAAAATTACCGGTAATAATAGCGCCATCTGCTTCAGGAGGAACAATGCCAAATGCACCGTTTCGAGCGTCGATTTTTGACACTGCTAACTGACCAGCCTTTACATAGTACTGTGTCTTGGTTTTAATATCTTTTCCTAAAACCTCATCTCTGACAAAAACACCACCGCAATTTGTTTTGATTGTAATACGCTTGTATCTTTTGTCATCTTCAACAACCATTTGATCTTTTCGGCGTGTTATTGCTTTTCCTATTCTTTTTAACTCAAAAGATGAATTAATCGAGGTGGAACTAAAGAATTGTTTTATATTCCAAGAAGTTAAATAAGAAATAACTTTAAACTCTGATAAATTACACAATTCTTTGAGTTTTCTTTGATTCCGGCTTTGGCTTCATCAGCCGATGCATAGGCGAAATAATTAGTATGCATTGTCGAGCGGTTTACGGAATTCACTTCCGGATCTTTCCACTCGTTAAAGTTTTGTGCTTGGATGGCTGTTGTTAGTCCTAGTGCAGCCAAACAGCAGGAAAGTAGTTGTTTCTTCATGGGTTTTTTGTATTAGGTTTGAATTTCGGGAGTCAAAGATAGGGAATATTTTATTCAGTGAAGGTCAAAAAATCATTCAATTAAGGCTAGTTTTTAATAAATTAGCTAGAAAATAGAGTATTTTACTTACTCTAATCAGTAAAAACGTGAGATACAGCTTTCCTCCGCGGTGGAAAAGGTATCTCACGTTAATAAAAATTGGCTGTTACATTAGTCAGCTCTTATACGCTGTTTATACGTAGACTTGCGTATAACTAATACATATATAGATATGATTCATACGTTATGCTGCAGGATCCGGGGCCTCACCGCTACCGCCTTCGTCCGGATTTTCCGGTTTATTTCCCCCTCCATTTCCGGAAGAGGTGCCGCCGTTTCCTTCCGTCTTGTAAATACTTACATTATCCAGCATATCCTTAAATTTATATCCCGGCGTAAATACAATTTTCACTCGACGAACGGTATCGGCATCTACATCTTTTTCCTCATTCTGACTTTTACAGTTCATGCCCGGACGGAAACATCCGAAGTCACCTAATTGCACAGACAATCCTTTGTTGAGGTTCGTGTTCAACGCATCAATCAGTGCGTCAATCACGTGTTTCACTGCGCCTTCGGGAATCATACCGAACATGGATACTTCCTTGCATAAATCTCTGAAATTTACCGTATTGGTAATTACATTCTGTGCTACATACTTTTCAGTCTTTGTTTTGTCAAAGCCGAAAACTCTTTTCTTGACAACATACTTTAATGCCATAGTCTTTCTTCTTTTAATAGTTAGTTAATCTGTTTTATTGTTGTTTTGTGATCACGATGCAAATGTATGTGTTTCCAAATGAACTGCCAAGCAAAAAACTCAAAGTGCGTTAATAAGTTTCTTCAACTAAAGAAATGGTCAGATGTTTTTTTTGTTGTTCTCCTTTCATCTTTTTCCGATTGAAGATTGTCCTTTTCATATCATATCCATACCTTTGTAGATTCAAGAATCCAACGTGACTCCGGTGACTCAGGAGCCGGGATGTCCGGAGAACGACCGGCTAGGCGATGGAAAGGGAATGAAGAATATGAATCAAGAATTAACGGATGTAGTATAAATGATGACTTTCTGTTTATTAAGAATACACAGTTTACGCTTTTTCGACGGAGGCTTGCATGAGGTTCCTGGAGAAGAAGTGATGACGGTTGCGCTTATTGCGATATTTATCTTTGTTCCGTGCCTGTGGCTTGTCCGGTATTTAAAAGATAAGAGGCTGGACTCGGACGAGAAAGACAAGTTTATACAAATACATATTATCTCGACCATTGTCCTGACTATTGCGGGCGGTGTTTTTACACGGATGTCCGGGCTTGTCAATAAATGGATAGACGAACAGCCATTGATTATCGCTGTTTACATCGCTTTGGCGCTTAGTTCTTTCGGTATCATTGTCGGAAAATTGATCGACTTTTGGGTGTATTGTCTCCGAAAGAAGATGTTTTAAAGTATCTGTATATAGATGCTTGTTGCCTCTGCCCGAAGAAGGTTGGAAACAGGCTTATTCATCTAATGAGTTCAATTAGGGACATACGCTATATGCTTCAAATCATTTTCTTCGCATAAACCACCTGTTTTCCTGCTCCGTAGCGCATCAGTATCCCTTTTTCGATAAAAGCGTTCAGCTCTTTTAGTGCACGCTTTTTGTCGTGACCGGTCATATAGCAATAATCAGTGCGAGTCATGCAAGGATATTTTTCAAGGTGGGCGGTTATTAGTGCCAGACATTCCGCTTCGCTACGTCCGTTACCTTTGGGGCGGGTGAGGGATTCGGTACGTTCCAATCTCATGTCATACCCTACTTCCCGCTTGAATTGTTTGGTCGGTAGATAGTTGATGTTTTTTAGTTTGATTGATTGTGCACGCACATCTTTCTTGTGCATTACGGGTGGTCCTTGCAGCGATACGGAGAAATAGCCGATCTCGCCTAATTCTACAATCCAGCCGTTAGCCAGTAAATCTTTTAACTCATTTTGAAAAGACTGCATTGCTCCTGCCAGCAAACTACGGCTGATTCCTGTAAATTTGTGTACGCGGTCTAGAAATTCGTCCTGACCGATAGTCCCTTTGGGAACAATGCGGGGATGAAGGGGTTGTTTTTCTCCTGTCTGCTTGATATCGGGAGTCTCGTAAAGGTCATACTGTGCGCTCATAACTTAAGTTATTTTGTTGTGTTATTAATGTTTCCGTTCCTATAAACTAAGGAATCCGGCTTAAATATTAATTCGTTCTACTACAGTTCCCCGTGCGGACCACTAGAGTGGGACACAAGGGGAACTATAGTTCTTCTTTCGTGCCACTATAGTGGTACGAAAGAAGATTTGCATACAAAGTTATTAATATTAAAGAGAAAAGGGTTAACCTTACGAGGTTTTTGCGTTAATTATTTATTTCCAGCCGCAATTCCTCTTGCATCACCTTGCTTTTCCCATCCTTTGTGTATCGGTACGACAGCAGAAATACATTATAAGTATGACCGAAAGATTCCTCTACCTTGAATGTATTGGGGTATTTGGAGTCACCGTCTATCTGAGTTACCTCAATATCCTTGTACGGTTTTATCGTGACATGATTGTTTTCCTCCACTTGCAGTATGATAGCGGTTTTGTTGATGTGATCCACATTGCTTTCAAAAGACTCCGTTCCGGCTATCACGCGTACGCTGTTGTGGGTGAGTGGAAACATCTTCTTGTTACCTGCGGTTGCCATCCCGTCTGCCATCCCGGTCATTGAATAGTAAACGTTTTCGCCCTGCGTTGCATAATCGTTCTTGATAAGTATCTGATATAGAATGGTGTTTTTGCTTTCATTAATCTCGACGCCCGAGATATCCGTAGCTTTTAATCCTACGAAGTAGGTAGAATCCGGTGACAGTCCTTCGGGACGTATCCTGATCATGGTTCTGCCTGTCCGTTCGCCCGCATTGATCTGAATCTTGTAATCTACAATCTCGTATTTGTCACTGGACAGGAATTTGGCATAGCAGGCTTCATCGACGTCGTAAAGAGACCGGTTGTAGAATTCCAGTGAAGTCAGGTCTTCTTCCAGCCCGATCACCATGTCTTGTTTCGGGGCATGGGTACCTCCGGTGCAGGCTGCGATATATCCTGTCGCCTCTTCTCCGGTAGGGGACAAGGTGACCACTTCTTCAAACGTGTTATAGTAGTCACTGCTGATCAGGGCCACTACATTCTTGTACATTTCCTTTTCAAACAGCGCATCGTCATTGCATGACGAAAGCGCCATCATAAGTGCGAGTATCGTTATAAAATCTCGTTTCATTTTCTTTTTTGTTATTTAGATTAATAACCCGGATTCTGGTCGAGGGAAGGCAGTCTTCTCATTTCGTTGCGTGGTATGGGCACCCAGACAGACCTTTTGTCAACCACCCTCGTCAGGAATGAGGAAGAACTAGGGATAACACGCTGGTAGTAGGTCTCTTTGGTTGCGCCGTCGGGATTCATTCCACGGATAGGTTCCTGCTCTGTCTCTTCATAAATACCCCAGCGGCGGACATCATAGAAACGTCTGTTTTCCCATAAAAACTCTACCATACGTTCGCGTTCTATCTGTTTCTGTACTTCCGGCGTACTGTTGAGTTGATTGGCTGTCAGCCCCGGCAGTCCGGCCCTGTAGCGGACTTGATTGAATGCTTTTTTAATTTCCTCTTTATCTCTGCTCATGGTATAAGGCTGACCGTCCAGTTCTACGGTGTGGGGGCCGGTCAGGTTGTTGAGTGCCTCCGCATACGATAGCAGGATTTCCGCATAGCGGATGATGGGATATGGCGGGCTCCGGTGCCGGTCCAGGCATCCATCGGATTATTGTACTTTTTGATTACGTATCCGGTGATGGGATAGTTGGGTGAGGTGGCGGTAACACCGCCACGACCGTCTTCATCCTGATAGTAGTACTTGGCTGTGTGGTTGTTGAGAGTCGAACTGGATAATGCCTGCCATACTGCCTCATTGAATCCTACAGACGCGTAGAACCGCATTTCACGATTGGCGTACATCTTATATACACCGGCGTTGAGGGGATAGCCGGAAAAGTTGCGCGGTTCGGAAGTGAAGCCTGTCTCCGAGTAATATCCGTCGGCGGCGGCTTCTTCTTTCGTACGGCCGTCGTCCATCAGATAGGCGTCTACCACTTTCTGAGTGACGCAGAAACGTCCCCATCCACCCATCGAGGGAGGGAAAGAACCTTTGCTGATGGTTTCGTTGAGGTACGTCGTGTTTCTTCCCCAGATCAATTCCGGGTTGATGGACGCTACGGCTTCGCCGGTAAAGATGTCCGAATAAGATTTGAAAGGGTCTATTCCGTCGGCTCCGTTCGGGTAGGCGTCATAGAAATTGGGGTCGGAAGTGACTCCGGCGGGAAGCTCCGGCGTGTTGTCGTCTTTTGCATACGTATAGAGCTTGTACGCTCCCATATCCATCACCCGTTTTGCGGCGGCAGCAGCTACTGCCCACCGGCTTTCGTCATATTGTTGGGAGACATAATGCACACCGTCGGTCTTGCGTTTCCAGTTGCCGAAATAGGAGCTGGCAACAGGCCCGCCGTTGAATAGCGGGCTGGCGTGTATCAGTCGCAGGCGGGCTACCAGACCGAGTGCGGCTCCTTTGGTGGGGCGTCCGAAGTCCAGCGTAGAAACATCCTGAGGCGAGGGCAGCAGCCGTGCCGCTTTTTCGAACTCCTCACAAGTATAGTTCATTGTTTCGTCATAGGTGGCCCTGGGGCGGTCGTAGTATTCGATAGGTTCGTTGGTATTCACTACTTCGTCTCCCAGCAAGATTGCCGGACCGTAATCGACCAAAAGATTGTAGTAGGCGAAGGCACGGATAAAACGTGTGTATCCTTCCAGTCTGAGCCGTTCCGAGTTTGTTAGGTCTTTCGGGCGGTCGAGGTTTTGCAGGATGCTGTTGCACTTACGGATGATTTTGTAATACTTGCCCCATTGGTTCAGGTTTGGGGAGCCGTCTCCGAAGAAATCCTGTGTGATCTTTCCGTTGGCGAAATCCATGCCGTGATAGATATTGGCCGTTCCGCTTCCGGTCAGTCCGTTAAATCCTTCGTCGGTCGCCATCGGTCCCGGTGTGTACCCGTTACGGATGGTCTGTGCCTCATCCGGGAACATGGCTGCCGCTCCCCACATATACGCTTCCATATATCGGGCATTGGTGAAAACCGAGTCGATGTTGAATTCATCATCAAAGTAATTGTCTATGTTTAAGAAGTTGCTGCAAGACGTTACCAACATGACTGCCTGAACCAAGAAGAACATTCTTGCTGTTTTTTTTATTAAGGATGTTTTCATTTTATCGTTTATCGGGTGATGTATTTATTAGAGATTGACATATAATTGCAGGGAATAGGTGGAAGGGATGGGATATACACGGCCGTTCCAGCGTGCCTGTTCCGGATCGAAGAGTTTCACTTTATCCCATACATGGAGGTTGTTACCTACGAATTGGATATCCAGTGAAGAAACACCTATGCGTCTCAGAAATGCTGCTGCAAGATGGTAATTCAGGGTGATTTCCTGCAGGCGTATGTAGCGTGAATCGCCCTGCCAAAAGGTGGACAACTGGCTGTTGTTGCTGTTATTTCCATATTGCAGGCGCGGGAAACGCGCGTCCTTGTTTTCGGCAAGGGATGGGTCGATCCCGTGTGCGATGGCATAATCTCTGGGAATCCATCGGTTGGCCGGATTGGCTGCCAGGGTGAGTACATTTCCGGTATTACCTTCGAAGAAAGGCATATATCCCATTCCGTTGAGGCGGGTTTCGTCGTTCACCGTTGTCTTTTGACCTACATAGAAAAAAGAGGTCTTGCCGGTTCCCTTGAACAATACACCCAGAGTCAGATTCTTGTAGCGGATTTCTGCCCCTAGTCCGTACATCAGCAGCGGGTAAGTGCTGTGCGTCAACGGCACCATGTCCAGCTTGTCCACCATACCGTCTCCATTGATATCCTTATATTTGATGTCACCGGGCATTACTTCCCCGAAAGTCTGCTTGGGACTGTATTTGATGTCATCTTCGTCCTTAAATAGTCCGACTGCCTGATATCCGCGGATGGAATTGTATGGGAAATTATTGTATTCTAGATAGGGATACTCCAGATAAGCCTGCTCCCAGTTCTGTACTTTATTTTTAGAGTACGTGAAATTGCCCCGTAAGGTGAAGCCGAAATCGGGAGTGAAATCCTGCGTGAAGCTGATGTTTCCGTCGGCACCGTAACTTTTCATTTTACCCACATTCGCGTATGGATTGGAGACCACTCCTACGAACTCGGGCACCTGTACCCGTTGCTGGAAAATACCGTTACGCTGATCATGGAAAATATCGACAACGAAATCGATCTTGTTATTAAACAACTTTCCTTCAATACCCACATTGGACTTGATGGCCTTTTCCCACGCCAGATTATCAGCTCCGATACGTGTCTCACCGATAATCTCGATGTCGGGAACGCCCCAAGCTGATCCGGTGCCTTCGTTCACTTTTGTAAGGTAGGGGAAGCGGACGTCGGTAATCCGGTCGTTACCTACCGAACCATACGAAGCCCTTATTTTAAGATAGTCGAGCCAGGGGAGCGCCTCTTGTATAAACTTGTAGCCGGTAGGTACCCAGCCCAATGCGACGGACGGGAAGAAACCGTATTGTCTGCCGGGCTGGAAATTTTCGGAACCGGTGTATCCGAAGTTGACGTCCAGCAGGTAAGTATCCTTGTAGCCATATGTAAACCGGCTGGATACTCCCTGATAGCGCAAGGGAATGGCCGATAAATTACTTGTAGCGTCGTCCGTGTCTTTAGAATCGCTGATGTAATAATAGACCAGCGCGGATGTCCGGTGATCTGTACCGAAGAGCCGGTCATAATTGAGCGTAGCCTCAAAGTGGTATTTGCGGTACTGGCGGGTGGACTTGCTGTACGAGGCTTTTTTCTCCTGTACGGTCTCCTGCATGATGAGTGAGCCGTCGCTTGCTCTGCCCAGCGCATTGTAGAGGGCCGGCTGCACGCTTCTCCGTTCATTGAAGTAGCTGTGGATATCGTACGCTCCCTGTACACGTAGTTTAAGCCCGTTGATCAATTCGGAAAAGTCCTGATTGATTGCCAAAGTTGATTTGCCCTTGTACACTTCGTTGGCAGCCTTTCCCGTATGGTTGATCATGACATAAGGCGATGACAGCTCTCCGGCACCGCGTCCGGGCAGCATACCATTGGAATATTGGGTGGGGATGGACAATGGAGTAAGCCGCGACTGTGCTCCCCATATATATTCGGTATTGGCTACGCCGGGCTGATTCAACTGGGAGAGGAATCCGTCCGAACCCAAATAAACTTTCGTTGATTTGGTCAGGTTCACGTCTAGATTGATACGGTAATTATAGGTGTTGTAGCTGACGTTCGAACTGTATATACTGTTCTTGTCTACCTTGTAGGCCGCACTTTCGTTTTTACCTCCCAGGCTCAGAAAATAACGGGCCACATCGCTGCCGCCACGTCCGCTTACATAATAAGTGTGCCGCCAGAATGTTTTGTTGAGTATCTCATCCTGCCAGTTTACGTTGGGATAGAGGTCGGGGTCGAGACCGTCGCGTATAATTCCCATTTCCGTATCGTCATACAAAGGTGTTTCGTTCCGTACTACTCTGGCTTCGTTTGCTAACTGCGCATACTCATAAGCTCCCAGATATTTCGGCAGACGGTTGAGGACGGACAGCGTGGTGTTGAAACGTCCGGTAATCTGAATTTTGCCCGAAAGGCCTTTCTTGGTGTTGACCAATACGACTCCGTTGGCTCCCCTTACTCCGTACACGGCAGTTGCCGACGCGTCTTTCAGGATGGAGAAACTTTCGACATCGGCAGGGTCGATGGTGTTGAGGTCGCCTTCCAGACCGTCAATCAGTACAAGGGCACTGCTGTTGGCTCCGAACGTACCGATACCACGTACCCAGAAATCGGCGATATTCTGACCGGGCTCGCCACTGCTCTGCAAGGAAATGACACCGGCTGCCCTGCCTCCCAACAAGTTACTGATGGAAGGGGAGGGGGACTGGATATCTTTAGTGCTGACCGTCGTAATGGCACCTACCGAACTGATTTTCCGCTGAACGTTTCCCAGTGCGACGACAACCACTTCATCAAGGGAATTGTTGTCTTCAAGCAGTGTGACCGTTAAGTCGGTTTGGGGTTTGATGGCCACATGCTCCGACGGTTTGAAGCCGATAAAAGAAAATATCATTTTGTCTCCATAAACCACTTTCAGCTTGAAATTACCGTCATTGTCGGTTGTGGTACCTTTGGAGGGCTTGTCTTTGATGTATACCGATACGCCGGGCATGGATAGCTTGTCCTTATCCACGACAGTTCCTGAAACGGTAAATTCCTGAACTTGCTGCGCGAAGGTTGTTGCCGAAAGCAATAAGCAGAACGACATTAAGTATAAAATCTGTTTGATTTTCATTGTGAGTTTACTTTGTTATTCGATAACCAATTTGCGAATGCGTGCATTACCCCAGTCTGCAATGTAAATGTCTCCCTGTTCATTGACAGCCACTCCCCAGGGATTCTTGAATAAGGACTCTACCGGTCCTCCGTCCTTGTATCCGGCGACGCCGGGCTGTCCGGCAACTGTCGTGACGATATTGTCGGCAGATATCATGCGGATGCAATGGTTGCCATAGTCGGCTACGAACATATTGCCGTCGTTGTCAAACTTGATATCCTTGGGATAATTGAACAGGGCATCTTCAATCGGACCGTCACGGAAAGCGCTGCCGCCGGGAGCATTGAGACGCTTAAATCCGCCTGTTCCATCCGGATCGCGGAGGTCGAGCACCGAAATCCCTTGTCTGTATGCGGTAGGGGCGTTGGAGTGAAGCGTTATATACAGAAGCCAGGGCTTCGCAGGATTAATCGCCTGTCCGTATTGTGATCCGCTGGGACCTTGATGGATAATGTGTCCTTCGAATGTGTTGGGATCTATTTTAGCGATCTTTCCATCACGGTATCGTGTATATAGATAGCCGTCATAAGGGCAGAAGGTGACGAAATTCTTGTATCTGTCGGCATCTACGATTGAGTTCAGATCCGACTGTGAGTATTTTATGTTACGCTGGCGGGGATACCAGGCTTCACGCGGATCGAAGGTAAACGTCACTTCTTTGACCGACTCGTGTGCGGCGGTCAGCATTCCGGTGGCACGGTCCACCGTTAAGCCGTTGGCATATAAGATACGGTTGGCGGCATCTGCTTCAATGAGAGGAGTCACAATGTTCTGTTGTTCGTTTATCCGGGCGATTCCAAATGTACCGCCGTCACGCCATGACATGAAAAGATTGCCTTCGGCATCCAGATCAAGATATTTGCCATATACCTGAGCGGTGGAGAGTGTTCCGGCAAGGAAGCTCGTTTCACCGTTTCCGGTGACCGTGCTGACCAATGCCTGTGTATGATAAGCATATGTTTCTTCGTAAGCGACAGAATCGGTGTCGACCACTACGGAGATACGGGGATTATCGCCCGGAAGGCGCGGTACAATGGCATAAATACGGCTTCCGCTTGATGAAACGACGGAGGCCCTGGCATTGTTGAAATATACTTTGATTTTACTCACGTCGGTGCCGAAGTTTTTTCCGTCCAGAAGAATTTTGTCACGTGCTCCGCCTTCTTTGGGATAGAAGGAGGTCAGTACAATCGGTTGATCGGATTGGTGGGCTTTCTCGGTGGGCTCACTGTAGCTTTCGCAACTCGATAAATAGAAGAAAGCTACCAGCGAGCAGGCTAGGGATAAGTAACGATTCATAAAGTAATAATTTAAAATTAAACGATTATCCGCATGTAGTTCGTCGGATATCTTGATATTACATGGCTTTGATGGCTGGAACTTTATAGTTTGATGGTGTAATCCAAACCTTTATC
>ERZ791603.2579-NODE-2579-length-11339-cov-2.303173_pt1 | contig 11339 bp, 7 predicted proteins | sample MGYA00509966_ERZ791603 | MGnify/ENA primary metagenome ERZ791603 (study PRJEB30046, sample SAMN00791931) | human gut metagenome | study: EMG produced TPA metagenomics assembly of the A metagenome-wide association study of gut microbiota in type 2...
AAGGGTTCGGCGGTGGGCTGGCGATAGTTGCGGCGTCTCTGGTACCCGGCGTGATCCGCTGTGCGGCCCTGAACCCATTGCCGGGTGATCTGAGGGCCATGTGCGATGGAGCAGTCGGGACGGATAGGGCTGTGCTGGACGGCCTCGACCCTGTCAGTTTTGCCGCATTGCTGACCTGCCCCCTGCTGTTGGGCACGGGACTTCTGGACCAGACGGCGTCGCCCAAATGCCAATATGCCATCTTCAATCGGGCACGGGGACCCAAGACGCACTTGGTCTACCCTAAGTATGAACACGAACGAATCAATTTTTTTGAGAATGAACTGCTGAAATTCTTCCACATTTGAGGTGACGCATGCTCAGATTAGGAATTGCGGGAATCGGCGCCATTGCCGGCGATTATATCGGCTTGATTGTGGGCGGAAAGGTCCGGGATGTGGCGCTTACGGCGCTGTGCAGCCGAAATGAGGCGCACATCCGAGAGGCAGCACAGCGACATGGCCTTCAGGCCGCCGCATTTACGGATTATGGCGCTATGCTCAAGTCTGGCCAGGTAGACGCGATACTCATTTGTACTCCCCACGCACAGCACCCCGAAATGACCCGGCAGGCCCTAGAGGCGGGGCTGCATGTGCTGGTGGAGAAGCCGGTTGGTATTTTCGCCGACGAGGTGGCGGAAATCCTTCCCGTGCTGGCGGAACGGCCGGAACTGGTCTGCGGCGTCATGTATAATCGGCGGGCGGCTCAGGCCTACCGTCATGTAAAAAATTTGGTCCAGAGCGGTGAACTGGGGGAGCTGGTGCGCTGTAGCTGGATTATCACCAACCTCTACCGAACGGAGGCATACTATACCTCCGGGGCCTGGCGCGGTATTTGGCAGGGAGAAGGGGGCGGACTGCTGATGACCCAAGCCTCCCACCAACTAGACCTTATGCAATGGATCTGCGGTATGCCGGTTTCCGTACTGGCCCGCTGCTCCACCATAGGGCGGCCCATCCAGGTTGAAAATGAGGCTGAACTTTTTCTGACCTACCTCAACGGCGCCCATGGGCATTTTATTGCTTCAGCCCATGAGTGCCCTGGCACCAATTTGCTGGAGATTTGTGGGACGAGGGGCCGGATTTCCGTCCGGGACGATAGCGAGGTGGAAATCATCCGCCTGGAGGAGGACGAGCGCACCTTCGCAAGGTCCTGCCCGTCCCCCTTTGAACAGGTCTCCGGGACGGTGGAGCGCTTGACTTTCGACGACAGAAACAACAAGGCGCAGCAGGCGGCCACCATACAAAATTTTGTTGCCGCTGCTCAGGGGGCCGGTCCAATCCAATGCAGCTTGGAGGAAGGTCTGCGATCCCTCCAGATCATCCACGGCGCGTATCTCTCTCACTGGATGGGCCGCACGGTCACACTGCCGGGGGATGAACGGGTGTTTTGCCGTATCCTTAATCGTACAGGAGCATCAATGGCCATAGGGCACGGCCCTCTATAAGCAAGAAAAGAGGGGGCCGGAGGTATTCTTTTTTACAACGACATCATTAAAATGGATGTGATTCCAATGGGCTGATTGGCGGCATCATACATATTATCGACAGTTGCAGTGACTTAAACTTGAAAAGGAGATTGCCATGAAACAACATAAGAGACTGCCGCTAGCACTTTTGCTGGTGTTTGCACTTTGCATCCAGATTCTGTCGTTCACCAGCGCGGCTGCTGCCTTGGCTGACCCTGAGCCGGTGTTCTCGGCCAGCGATATGACGTTTTCCAGTGGCACGGATGCCGTCGCTCTCCCCCAGAGCGCTGTCACGCAACTCTCTGGGTTGTCGAGCGGTACAATCATCGTGGACTTCACCCCCACGGCGATGTCCACGGCCAACTGCCTGTTCAGCTTGAGCAACAGCAGCGTGACTGACGCCTACTTTAACCTTTACATTGACAACCGGGGCTTCCTGGGCCTGGAGGTCAGGAATCATGGGGAGACCCGCTATGTGAATCTCCAGGGTCCGGCAGAAGTCACGCGCAATACCCGGCATATCATGGCGCTCAGTGCGGACCCACAGGAAGGCTACAAGTTCTATTTTGATGGCGACATGGTTTTCCAAATGCCTGTGGCCCTTTATGAGCTATGGGAGTACGACTACCGGTTCATGTCCACAGTGAATTCCGCCGATGTGGGCTATATGGGTGCAACCTATCGGAACGGGTCATTCGGATATCCCTACTACGGCACCATCGACAGCGTGCGTGTCTATGATACGGCTCTGGCGCAGGATGTTCTCGAGGCAGAAACCTACATAGAGAAGGACTCTGGAATCATCAGGCAGGAGAATGTGTTCTCTTTTGAGGATTGGAACACAGAGGGCATCCGAATCCCCTCCATTCTGCGGACCGACAAGGGGACGATCATTGCCACGGGCGATATCCGGTTCGGCGACGCCGCCGGAGCGAGCAACGATCCTCCCAACAACTGCGACATCGGCATCCGGGTCAGTAGCGATGACGGCGCAACCTGGAGCCAACCCAAAATGCTGCTCAATTTTCTTGACTACCCCAACGAACCCCAGGTCCCCATGAAAACGGACAGCGCATCTTACTGCGATTCGCTCCTCGTCAAAGGTCAAAACGGGCGGGTCTTCTTCTTCTGTGACGCGATGACCGGAAACGTCCGTGCGCCCTATGCAGCGGCCTCTACCGGCTATACTTCTGACGGCTATCTGATCCTAAAGGACTCGGCTGGCACCCAATATGAGCTGCACGAAGATGACGGGACGGTGTATCTAAATGGGGCGGCAACCGACTACACAGTCGGACCTGATTTCACCCTTTATAAAAATGGACAGGAAGCTGGAAACATTTTTTACACCAACTACGGAACCTACGACGCATCCGCAGTACCGCGCAAAACGGAACTGCGGGTCATCAATACGGTCTTCCTGATCATGTGCTACAGCGATGACGGCGGCTATACCTGGTCAGATCCCAAACTGATGAACTACGGCTTTAAGACCAGTGATATGAAGCACTTTGGCACAGCCCCCGGCATTGGGATCGTCATCCAGACCGGCAAATACCAAGGCCGCATCCTTGTGCCCCTTTACTATAACAGCAATTCTTTCAGCGGTATGAGCGGCGCAGTTCTTTACAGCGATGACAATGGGGCAACCTGGCACCTGGGTGAATCTCCAAACGACGCTAGAGCGGCTGCGGGCCTTTCAAAAATCGGTATGGGTGAAATTCAAATCGTAGAAATGCCACCGGAGGGTGATGATGTTTCTACCCAGCTAAAGATGTTCGTGCGCCAGTCAGGCGGCGTATTAATCGCTACCAGCTATGATGGTGGCCAGACCTGGGCGCCCGATATGCCGAGGGACCCGACGCTGGTGGCGCCCACACCCTATGGAGGCTGCCAGCAGTCTGTTATCAACTATAGTCATCCAATTGATGGAAAGCCCGCCGTTATCTTCGCCAATGCGGCAGCCAATAGCCGCTCCAACGGCACGATAAGAATCGGCCTGATCAATGAGAACGGGACCAATTCAGAGGGGCGAATCAACTACACGTTTGATTGGAAGTACAAAAAAGTAATTCGGTCGGGTGAATTTGGCTATTCCTGCTTGATGGAGCAGCCCAATGGGAATATTGTTTGCTTCTATGAACAAGAGAGTCGGCCTGACAATATCCATTCCTTGGTCTTCGGTGAATACACACTCGACTACATCAAGGACATCAAACCTACGCCTGATACCCCTAATTTGGTATATTCCTCCTCAGAAAAGGTGTTGCCGCTGTCTGACGGCACCTACACCCCAATCGGGCCGGAACTGCCCAGTATTGCTGGCCTGCATGAGGGTACAATTTTGGTGCGCTTTACGCCCACAAGCACCGACAGCATCTACTCATTGATTGGGGTCAGCAATGGTCAGACGGGGAACCAGAACTCCTATTTCCACCTCTACTACTCCAACGCGAGGCTCGGATTTGAGATCCGCAGGCAGGAGGGAGGAGACTTTGAAAAAAACTCGGCTCCTGTGACGATTGAAGCCGGAAAGGAGTATTGTGCCGCCTTTACGGCTGACCCGGACTACGGCTACCAACTCTTCCTCAACGGGGAGATGGTTCTGGACCTGCCGCTGTCAGAACTGACGGCCTCCTCTGGCTATGGCTTCATGGCTGACATTCCCGGTATTGACAGCGGATACCTTGGCATGACGCGCAGGCAGGCGCCCTCCGGGCAGCCAGCAGCCTTTGAATATCCGTTCACAGGAACCATTCATAATGTCCAAATATTTGACGGCGTGTTCTCTGCGGAACACATGAAACAGGTAACCTATGTGGCGTCCAGTGGTTCGAATGTCTACTCCAACAGCGGTGTAACGATTACACCATCCCAACCGGTCCAAATTGACGACGACAGTGTGACCGATATTGCCGCCATGCATTCGGGCGCCATTGTCGTGGAGTTTACCCCGCAGATCTCGTCGATACACTCCTTGATCGGTATCAGCAACTCTACGACAGCCAATTCTCATTTTCATCTTTATGTTGGTGGAGGGGTGCTGGGGTATGAGATCCGGCGGCAGAACGGCGGAGATTTTGTAAAGTCCTCTGCTACCGTGGATATGACCTCTGGTGGGAAACACATCGCAGCCTTTACTGCCGATCCCGATACGGGGTACAAGCTCTTTTTCGACGGGGAACTGGTACAGGTGATTCCGCCCGCAGAACTACCCAGCACAGGATATGGCTTTATCTCCGATATTCCGGGTATCAATGCCGGTTATCTCGGGAAGACAGCTCGAAGCGGAAACCAGTATCCCTATAATGGCTCCATTGAAAATATTAAAGTATTTAACACTGATATCCCGGATGATACACTCACTGCCTGGACTTTAAGCGGTGGCTTCTAATTGATGAAGTCGCATTGCAAAACAGCTCCCCAATAATTTTAGACCATAGATTCCGAACGAGGAGTATCATACAACTTGAACCGTGATATGCACATCAATTTTATGGATTACAGGGGGAAGTACAGTGATGGAGCTGGCCATGGCGTACCACGAGTGCCGTCCGGTAATCACGGGAGAGAATGATGGTGAAAACCTGTCAATGATTGACTGACAGACAAGTTAATTATCGTCAAACTCACATGTTCCAGCGGCGTTTGCTTCAAGTGTGGCTGCACGAAAGGGTGATTGGGCCGACAAACGCGTGGATGTAGGAAAATAGAACAGAGTGCAGGTCAAGAATTGGCCTGCACTCTGTTTTATATTGTATATTAGATTCATTTTGCGCAAGATTTGTGGCGAAGCCATCCAACGCATGAAGTCATTCTCGGTGCCTTCATGGCAAACCAGTGCGTGATGAGAGGCGGAATGTTTCCCACCTGAACTGAAAGTGAGTGGTAATGACAATGAAAACTGGAAATCCACCTGCCGAAACCAGTAACCTCCGTCCCAATCGGTTAAAGATCAGCTGTATGGGAAGATGTATCCCTCAATCGGCTTAGCCGGAACAACAGATGTCACCCTGAGCCGCGGTTCCTCCTGCCCCTTATACTGCTCCCCGTATAGAATACCGGTCACCGTGACCCAGGAATCGCTCTCCAGTTCTGACACGTTGCCGTAGGTGCAGAACAGGCCGCAGGGGGACAGGTCCGCCACGCAGCAGGCCATGACCAGCCGTGCGGGAACAAACTCGTTGTCCGCCATAACCGGCGTGTTTTTGTAGACCTGGCCGGTCATCGTTACCTGAAAGCCCTCAAGCTGCTCTATGTCCGTATAAAATACGCACAGCCAGTCGTAGAACTCCTCATTGCTGACTGTGATGGTTTGCTGCCTGGAGTTATATCCGTGGAGCTCAAGGGGGGCGCCATAGGCATCCAGGGTCGTATAGCCGTCTGCGGATGCCTCTGCCTGGGCGGGCCCCTCCGCCTCAGTATCCTCCTGATTGGACGGTATGGGGCTTCCGGTGGCCGGTATGCCGCCGCCCCCGCCTGCGGCGCCGCTGACCATGCTTCCATTCAGCAGTCCGGCAGAATCGGAGATATCTCTGAGGCCCACGGTATCGTGTGGCAGCAGCAGCGGGATCGCCAGCACAAAGCAGTGGGCGATGTGTTTTCGGTATTGAATACGAAACACGCGTCCTAGGGAAGAAAGGGCCCACACCACCATCACCGCCGCACTGAAGCAGAGATAGGGCGCCAGCTTTGGCGTCACATAGGAGAGGTACCGCCCTGAACGCACCAGATACAGCATAGCCCCCGCAAAGGCCAGGTAGCAGCTGATCTCAGCCAGGGCCTGGCTGTTCCAGCAGTTCTTTGTCATAGCAGGCTCCTTTCCAGCCCGGTGGAAAATGACAGGAAAACGACCATTCCGCAGATACAAAAGGAGGTCAGGCACAGGCGCAGGACGAACTTACGCGAAAAGCCGCCGGAGAGCAGGATCAGATTCTTGATATCCATCATAGGGCCAAATACCATAAATCCCATCAGGGCCCCCATGGGGAACTGTCCGGCAAAGCTCCTGGCAACCACCGCGTCGGCGGAGGAGCAAAGAGAGAGAAAAAATGCCATTCCCATCAGCACCAGGAGAGGAAGGAACAGCCCATCCCCGCCGTTCCCCCACGGAAATGACCTGTCCAGGGTCTGGAACAGGGCGGATACCAGGGCGCCCAGCACAAGGTACTTCCCAACACTGAAAAACTCCGTTTGCGTATGGCGGAGATAGAGGGAGAGCTTTCCGCCCTCTGCTGCCTGACCCACAGAACAGCCGCAGGCCCAGGAAAACCAGCCGGAGCCGGACGGGCTCAAGCCGTTCTTTCCTGCTCTGGAAAAGGTAAGTCCGATCAGCACCGCACACAGCAAGCCGAGCCCCACCCGGCACAGGACGATTCTGACATCCCCGCTGAAAGCATACCAGGTGCTGAGAATGACCACCGGATTGATGACCGGCGCGGCCATCAGAAAGGTAACGGCGGCAGCAGGGGGGACGCCCTTCCGAACCAGGCTTCGGAACACCGGAACTGAGGCGCAGTCGCACACGGGCAGACAAAAGCCGGCCAAGGCCGCGAACAAAAGGCTTCCCGCCAGATGCTTTGGGAAGTGCTCGTGGAGCCACTGTTGTGAAACGAATATCTGGATGGCAGAGGACAGAAGCACGCCGATCAGAAGAAACGGGAACGCCTGCAACAGAATACCGAGAAATACATTGACCACGGCATCAGCCAAGTTCCCCCCGGCACCTATCACCATGCGCAGGGTCAGATATGCCGCTGTGAAATAGGCAATCCCCAGCAAAAACCAAAAGGCTGGCTGCCGCCCCGGACGCAGCATGGCCCGCTCCACCGTACCGACCGAGTTCAGCGGCAGTACCTTGACGCCGGGATTCAGTTCCCGCAGCATCCGTTTCCGGTTCTTAAACTGCGATACAGGTCCCCAATTCCGTAGGACGATGACATCACTGGCGGATATCTGTTCCAGCACCATTCCTCCGGTCTGCTGGAGCAGGGCATCCAGTTTGGTGGAATCGGCCAGGTACAGCATGCGCTGAAGTTGGCAGAAGTCCCCTGGTGTACCCCCGTCCTGTTTCTTTGCCGGGGGAAACAGTGTCTGAAGGACAGAGACCGGCAGCGTCCCGTTCCACTCTATCCACAGTTCTTCCGGATCATTGCGAAGCAGATAATCGTAGATCTGTTTGGAGACCTGCTGCATCCCCGCGCCGCTTTGCAGCTTCCGAACAGGAAAGTGGAGGAGATCCAAATTCCCTCTGTCGATTAAATCCTGTTCCAGTGCCTGCTCTCCCTGTTCAAACTGGATGCAGCAGAGCGAGTGTCCGCTCTCCAGGCGGCGGGAGAGGAGCTGATTCAACAGTGAAGTTTTTCCGCTGTCGAGAAAGCCGGTGACCACATAGACCGGAGTATATTCCGGCATCCTCAATCAGCACACCCCCTCAAAAACCGCCGTGATCTGCGCCCGGTTCAGGTCGTGCCCGATCACACACAGCTCGTGCTCCTGGAGGTTTGTCTTTTCAAAACGATGCTCCCCCGGCAGAAACTGCACATTGAGAAACCCCGTCTCCGTCTCCACAATGCCTTTTGCCCGCAGAACCTGTCCGCAGCACTCCGATCCCAGGAGCCGGAGGCAGCGCCCCAGGACTTCCGGTGAAAACACTTGGGGCAGATGGAGCGTCATGGTATCAAAGGTGTCATCCGCGCCGCCCCTGGCATGGGGGTGACAGCAGCAGGCATGGCCGTGGTGGTGGTGATGATGCCCACAGGAACAGGTGTGCTCCTCATGGGGCTGCGCATCCGTCGGCTCCGTTTCTTTGGGGAGGCTCAGAATTTCCGCAGCGGTCAAGAGCTTCCATGGCTCTGCCAGAACCTGAGCGGATGGGTTCAACTGCTCCACCAACTCCACAGCCTTCGTAACAGCCTCGGGAAACAGCTCGGTCCGGTTGAGCAGGATGGTGCCAGCGCTTCTCACCTGGTCCTCAAAAAACGCCCCGAAATTCTCCAGGTAGCTGGCGCACCGCTTTACGTCCACTACCGTAATTTTTTGTGTAATGCGGGCAGAGGTTGCGAAACGCCGGTCCCGGCAGGCCCGTTCCACATCAGAGAGTTTGCCGACTCCGGAAGGTTCGATCAGCACCACATCGGGGCGATAGGTTTTCAGCAGCGAGGCCAACGCCGCCGTAAAATCCCCTGTGAGGGAGCAGCAGATACACCCGGCGTTCAGCTCCCGGACCTGATAACCGCCCTCCCGCAGAAGCGCGGCATCCACGCTGAAGTCTCCAAAGTCGTTCTCGATCAGGGCGACTTTTTTGCTTTTAAATGCTTCCGTCAACAGCTTTTGGATCAGGGTGGTCTTGCCCGCTCCCAAAAAGCCGGAAATCAAATACATATCAGTCATCATGTTCTCCTTTGAGCTCCTTGCGCCCCGCCCGGCCCAGCCGGGCAAACAATGGTTTTAGAATCAAAAGCAGCAGCAAACAGGCCACTCCCAGCAGGACGATGGTGCCGCCGGGCTTCAGCCCTACGTAATAGGACAGGAACAGACCCCCCACGGTGAAACCCTCCGCAAAGGCGATGGACCAGAGTACCGTCTGCTTATAACTCCGGCCCAGCTGCATCCCGCAGGCCACCGGTACCACCATCATGGAAGAGACAATCAGGGCCCCTACCGTCCGGGCGGCAATTGACACTGTGACAGCGATCAGCACGGTGAACACACTGTTTATGATGCCTACGGGGATTCCAGACATCCGGGCGGCGCGTTCATCCAGCGCCAGATAAAACAGTTCTTTGTACAGGAACAAAAAGGCCAGTACAATGATTCCGCTGACAACAGCCACCGTATAGAGTTCCCCGTCGCTGATGGCCACAATGCTGCCGAAAAGAAAGCTGTTGAAGCTGGCCGCGCTGCGCACAAAACCGGAGCTGCGGGCGGCGCTTGGCGCATATATCCGGCAGATGCTGGCGCTGCTGGGGATGCTGACGCCGCAGGCATACAGCACAGCCAGTTTGGACGTCCGGGACGTTCAGGATCTGCTGCAGGCATTGCAGTGGGAACCGGACAAAGTGTCCGCGTTCTGGCCGGACCTGTGTGATGCCGGACGCTGTACCGCCTGAGCGGAGAACAGCTTGATATCTATGTCCGCCTGACCCAGCCCGCCTATGCAGCCGACTTGCATTTGGTGGAACCGGACACACTGCCGCCGTCCTGACAGAGAAATTCCAATTTGGAGTACCAGACATCGCTGACTCAAGGGCAGCCGGATGACGAGGCGGTGCGTCTGCTTCAATACTACGAGGCGCTGGCGCTGGAAAATGATCCGAGGGGATACTGCGTCTGCACCAGTGAAGGAAAGGACAGCCGCGTATTAGGCCATCTGTTCCGGCGCGCGGGAGTAAAACATTTTTATCAACATTCCATAACAGGGATCGACCCGCCCGAACTGATCTATTTTCAGCGTTCCAACTTCCAGCAGTACCGTGATGCGGGATATCTCACATACGATGTGATGTACCGCAAGAGCATGTGGCAGCTGATGCTTGAAAAAAAGATACCGCCGCTTCGGACGATCCGGTATTGCTGCGCGGAATTAAAGGAAAAACGCAGTGAACATCAGGGCAAGGCGGTGGTTTCTTTCGGCGTGCGGAAATATGAGAGTGTGAAACGTGCCAGGTCGCGCAATGAACTTGAGATCGCTCTTCCACGGCAGAAGAACCTCATCATGCCTTTTGATGATGGAGAGAACCGGAAAATCTTTGAATTGTGCTACCGGGACAGAGAAAAACGCGTCAACCCGCTGGCGTATTGGACCGATGCGGATATATGGAACTACAGCCGCGATGTGAAGCTGGAACAGTGTTCCCTGTACAGCGAGGGCTTCGACCGGCTGGGCTGCATCGGCTGCCCACTCGCACGGGAGCAGAACAGGCGCAGGGAATTTTCCCGCTGGCCGAAATTCTATGAACAGTATCTTCGGACATTTGACAGAATGCTGGAAAGGAGACGGCAGTGCGGAGACGCCATTTTGGACTATGCATCAACGGCAGAAATATGGATGGAATGGTGGCTGAGCGACCATGTGCAGGAAACTGCAGGCGCCGGCCAGCTGTCGCTCTACGAATTGTAGGACAGCCACTGGAGAAGAGGCCTCCGCAGACCGGTTTTACACAGAGTATATATATCCACAGGGAGGCAGCTGGAAAAACGGGATAAAGGGAAATCCGTGAAGTAGAACAGGAACACGCGGGGCGCGGAATACCCCGTGTGCGGGGATATACGCCCTGTCCGAAGAAAGGGGAGGCGCATATGGTATAGACAGCTTCATGGCATGGGTGGGCGGCAAAAAAGCACTCCGGGAAGAAGTGCTGGCGCGCTTCCCGCTCTACTATGAGCGATATATAGAGGTGTTTGGCGGCGGAGGCTGGGTTCTGTTCCACAAACCGTGAAGTGGATAGCTTTGGAAGAAAATTTGTGGGATGCCACATGTGTGAACTGGAACAGGACATGCTGACGGTACGGAGAGGCCCAATTTTGACCATTTCCAGAGAATCCTCCGCTGCAGCGGGGGCAGTCTATTTCGAAGCACCGTCCATGCGAAAGATAAATGGACGCTATTATCTTGTCTACTCCGCAAGAAATACGGGATTGTATTATTTTATCAGTGACAGACCAGACAAAGATTTTCGGTTCGGCGGCCGGATCCATTCCACTTCGGATGTGGGAATGAATGGCTATTCCGAGGAGGAACCTTGCTATCCCATGGGAAATACCCATGGAGGACTGGTGGAGCTTAACGGCAGGTACTATATTTTTGACCATAGGCATACAAACAATAGTT
>ERZ791603.2581-NODE-2581-length-11331-cov-3.464260_pt1 | contig 11331 bp, 9 predicted proteins | sample MGYA00509966_ERZ791603 | MGnify/ENA primary metagenome ERZ791603 (study PRJEB30046, sample SAMN00791931) | human gut metagenome | study: EMG produced TPA metagenomics assembly of the A metagenome-wide association study of gut microbiota in type 2...
AAAATAATAAAGGAGTGTTTGAATTGAGAACAGTCGGAACAGTGGTAAGAGGCGTGCGTGCGCCGGTGATCCGCGAGGGGGAGGCGGTGGCCAAGCCGAAATCCTGATCAACGATGCACGGGCCTTTGACGGCCGGATGCCTGTTTAACCTTTGCGATCTGGGGTCGCATCGATAATATGATTCTCTCTACCGTTATAGTCGTATTGCTCGCGTTGCTTTTCTCCGCATTTTTCTCGGGGATGGAGATCGCGTTCCTGGCGTCGAACAAACTCAAACTCGAGATCGAGAAGAGCCGCAGCCATGCGTTCGCTTACATCGCCGGACTTTTTTCACGTCATCCGGGGCAGTACATTACGACGATTCTCGTCGGCAACAACATCGCACTGGTGATCTATTCGCTGCAGATGAGCCTGCTGATCCAGACGCTGCTTTCGCTCACGGGGTGGGGGCTGCTTTCCGGCGGGTCGTTCCTGCTTGAGACGGTCCTTTCGACGATTATCATCATTTTTGCCGCGGAGTACATCCCCAAAGCCGTCGTGCGGCTCAATCCCAATCTGTACTACCGTACCTTCGCCGTGCCGGTTTTCCTGTTTTACCTGCTGTTTTATCCGCTGGCGCGTATCACCACTTTCATTTCGACGCTGATCCTGCGTATTTTCGGGTTGCCGGTCAATACGCGGCGGGGGGCGCAAACCTTCGACCGGATCGATCTGGCACACCTGATCGACGAGGCATCCGAGGGCGACGAACAGTACGATAACGAGAAAGATATCCGCCTGTTCCAGAATGCGCTCGACTTTTCCGGGTTGCTCGTGCGCGACTGCATGGTGCCTCGGGTCGATATCGAGGCGATCGACCGGACCGATTCGATCCGGGAGCTCACCTCGCGCTTTATCGATACGCATTTCTCTCGGTTGCCGGTTTATGAGGAGAACATCGACCGGATCATCGGTTACGTAAACACCAAAAGCCTTTTCAGACAGCCTGCGACGATCGACGAAATCCTTCAGCAGATCGACTATGTGCCCGAGAGTATGCCGGTGCAGAAACTGCTCACCGCATTCATCAAAAAGCGTCATTCGGTGGCGGTGGTGATCGACGAGTTCGGCGGGACGGCGGGCATGATCACGATCGAGGATATCCTCGAAGAAATTTTCGGTGAAATCGAGGACGAACACGACGATCCGGGATTGGTAGAGAAACAGATGGGAGACGGCGAGTTCATCTTTTCGGGACGGCTCGAGGTCGAATACATCAACGGAAAATATCATCTGGACATCCCCGAATCGGACGAATACGATACGTTGGCCGGTTATGTGATCGACCGTTACCAGGGTATTCCTTCCGCGGGCGAGACGATTCTCGACGGCGGCCGCAAGATTCGCGTGCTGCGCACCGAGTCGTCGAAAATCGAGCTGCTGCGTATCACGCTGGTCGGGACTTCGTCCCAAAAGAGCGTTCAGGCTTAAATTTTTAGCCTCCCGTGTAATGTGTAACGGGGAATTTTATTATCTTTGGACCTTATTACGGGCTCCTGCGCTGGCGGCGGGGCTCTGGGAAGAGAATCAAAAACAAATCGCTTTTCAAATATGGCAACACTCAACACATTAAGGACGCGGGGCGGCGTGATCGTTTCGATCGTGATCGGTATCGCGTTGCTGGCTTTCCTTTTGGGCGACCTCTCCTCTGCGGGCAACATGATGAATGCGCGCAAGATGCGGGTGGGCGAGATCGACGGCAACAAGATCGGTTATCTGGAGTACACCGAGCAGGTCGATTACCTGACCGGCATCCAGCAGACGATGACCGGCAAGGACGCACTCAGCAGCGAAGAGCAGATGCAGGTGCAGAACTTCGCGTGGGACAACCTGCTCAACAAGTACGTGCTTGCACCCGGATTCGAGGATGCGGGTATTCTCGTGTCGGAGAACGAGCAGGTCGACATGGTCGACGGCAACTACATTTCGCCGGTGATCACGGGCACATTCGTCAATCCCAATACGGGGGTCTACGATCCCGCGATGCTGCGCAATTTCGTTTCGAACATGGATCAGGATCCTACCGGCAAAGCGGGTATGATCTGGAACTATATGAAGAACCAGATGGTCAAGCAGCGCCTCTTCACCAAATATGTGGGCCTGGTGAGCAAAGGCATCTATGTGACCGATTTGGAAGTGGAACAGGGCGTGAACAATGCCAACAGCCTCAGCAACATCGCTTACATCCTCAAGGAATACAGCCAGATTCCCGATTCGACGGTGACTGTGCCCGAGTCCGATGTGCGCAAATATTACAAGGAGCATGAACGCATGTTCCGCCAGAGCGCTTCGCGCGATATAGAATACGTGGTCTTCGACGTGCTGCCTTCGCAGGACGATTATGCGGCTGTAGAGAAAACGGTGAACGAGATGGCCGCCGAGTTCGCTGCGGCTGAGAATCCGTTCCAGTTCGCAACGCTCAACTCGCAGATCCCCCCGGTAAAACGTTACCTGACCGAAAATCAGCTGCCCGCTCCGTTGGCAGGCTATGCATTCGGTCCCGACAGCAAGCAGATGTACGGTCCGGTACTCGATAACGACGTTTATACGATGGCCCGTGTTGCCGATGTGAAGATGCTGCCCGATTCGATCGGCGCACGCCACATCCTCCTTCCGGCCGACAAGAAAGCACAGGCCGACAGCATCCTGACCGCGCTGAAAGGCGGTGCTTCGTTCGCCGAGCTTTCGGAAAAATATTCGATCGACCCCCAGGCCAAACTCCGGGGCGGCGATCTGGGCGTCTTCTCTCCCGACCAGATGGTCGAAGAGTTCTCGCAGGCGGCGCTCGATACCAAACAGGGAGACTTTTTCGAAACGACGACCCGTTTCGGTATCCATATCGGTCAGGTAACCTCCAAGAGCAAGCCGGTCAAAAAGGTGCAGCTCGCGGTGATCACCGACAAAGTAGAACCGAGTGAAGCGACGCAGCAGGCTGTTTACGGCAAGGTGAGCCAGTTTATCGCGGCAGCCAACGGTTCGGCCGAAAACTTTGCGAAAGCGGTGTCCGACAATGCGCTCTCGAAACGTGTGGCCCGCATCCACAACACCGAACGCAATATCAGCGGCATGGACAACTCGCGTGAAATCGTGCGCTGGGCTTTCAATGCGGAACAGGGCGACGTATCGCCTGTCACCGAAGTCGACGGCAACTATGTGGTTGCGCTGCTGACCGGCGTCAGCGAGGACGGAATCGCACCCCTGACTGCGGTTTCGCAGAACATCGCCACCATCCTGCGCCAGCAGATCAAAGGCAAGATGCTTTCCGACAGCCTGTCGGGCGGTACTTCGCTGCAGGCTGTGGCCACCAAGGTGGGAGCTGAGGTCAAAAAGGCCGGCGACGTCGATTTCAATTCGTTTTATGTAAATGGCGTCGGTGTCGAACCGGCCCTGATCGGTGCGGTGAGCGCGGTACAACCCGGCGCGCTTTCGAAACCGGTGGTCGGAATGGCCGGCGTCTACCTGTTCGACGTAACGGGCCGCCAGAATACCGACAACGTGACACCCGAAAGCGAGCGTGCACGTCTTGAGTCGATGGGCCTGTCGTACCTTTCCGAGCGCGTTTCGCAGGTGCTCGTCGAAGCTGCAAATGTGAAAGACAACCGCGTGAAATTCTTCTGATCGTGCGTTCCGATAAGTGCAGGGGCTATCCATTCGGATAGCCCTTCTCTTTTGTCTGCCGGTTTGCCAGCCAGCCGGTTTGTTCAGGTAAGTGGAATGGGGAAGAGGGAAACCGGGGAACGGCGAGGCCCGTCTTTCGGATGCAGGTGTTTTGTCCCTGTCGGTTGCTGCCGGGTCGGTATGCTTTCCGGACTTGGTTAATTGCCGGAAAAAAACTATCTTTACCTAAAGGAAAACTATGTAATATCAATATACGGGCTTATGTATGCGATACTGAAAGAGTGTCCGCTGTTCAGGGGACTGACGGCGGCACAGATAGAGGATATTCTCGCCGACAAGGGTAAATACGCCCTGAGCGAGTATCATGACGGCGATCTGATCGCACAACGCGACACGGCCTACTCGGGGCTCATGATCATCATCAAGGGGAAAGTACACGGCAAAATGACCTATGCATCGGGGCGCAGTGCGGACATCGAACCGATCGAAGCGCCCCAACTGATTGCACCGGCCTTTCTTTTCGGCGGCTACAACAAACTGCCGATCGATGTGATCGCCGACGGCGATGTAACGATCATGACCATCCACCGCGGCTATATCTTCGAACTGATGCAGAACAATGTGGTCATCATGTCCAATTTCGTCGACATTCTTTCGAACCGTGCCAATGTATGGTCGAAGAAGATTTACTACCTCTCGTTCCGGTCGCTCCGGGAGAAGGTGGCGAATTACCTGCTCGACCATACCCATGCGGACAATTCCGCGCTGCTGATGCCCGACATTGCCGAAACCGCCTCTTATTTCGATGCTACGCGAAGCGCTTTGCAAACCGTGCTGGACGAAATGGCGAAGAAGCGCCTCGTGCGCCGTGACGGGGACAGCGTGGTCGTGCTGAACCCGCAGGGGTTGCGGGATATTCTTAAATAACCGGCATGCGTCTGTTTTACAATACGGGGATTTATCTGCTCGATGCCGGGTTGCATGCGGCGGCGATGTTTAACGATAAGGCGCGGCTGTGGTGCCGTGGCCGCCGTCGTATTTTCTCCCGGATGGCGGAGGCGGTTGCGGGCTGGAGCGGGGCGGACGGGTGTCCGGATACGCTTCCCGTATGTGGTGCCGAGGCCAAAGAACGTACAAGAACGGGGGACGGTTCGGATCATTGCACGGCCGGAACCGACCTGATCTGGTTCCACTGTGCATCGCTCGGTGAATTCGAGCAGGGACGTCCCGTGATCGAAGCGTTCCGGGCCGCGCATCCCGGCTGGAAGATACTGTTGACCTTTTTCTCTCCGTCCGGATACGAAGTTCGCAAGAATTATGCGGGAGCCGACTACATTTTTTACTTGCCGGCCGATACGCCGCGCAATGCCCGGCGGTTCGTTTCGATTTTCCGTCCGAAGATCGCCGTATTCGTCAAATACGAGTTTTGGGCCAACTACCTGTTCGCATTGCAGCGCAGCGGTGCGCGGGCTTACCTGATCTCCGGGATTTTCCGGCCCGGGCAGTCGTTTTTTAAACCGTGGGGGGGGCTGTTCCGCCGGGTGCTGGGTACGTTCGACCGGTTGTTCGTACAGAACGAAGAGTCGCTGAAGTTGCTCCAAGGGATCGGTGCGGTAAATGCCGAAGTGGCCGGCGACACCCGTTTCGATCGCGTTTATGCCATTGCACAGGGAGCAAAAGCGCTTCCGGAGGTAGAGCGTTTCGCCGAGGGTGCTGAAGTCTTCGTGGCCGGGAGTACCTGGCTGCCGGATGAACAATTGTTACTGGCGTTGATCAATGCGAATCCGGATGTCAAGTTTATTCTGGCGCCGCACGAGGTAGATCCGGCCCGTATCGAACGAATGATCGCGCAGATCGATCGACCTTGTCTGCGTTATACGCAGTTGACGCCGCAGAGCGACCTGGCCGGTGGGGGAGTGCTGTTTATCGATACGATCGGCATCCTCTCGTCGGTATATCGTTACGGCAAATGGGGTTATATCGGCGGCGGATTCGGCGTGGGTATCCACAATACCCTCGAGGCGGCGACGTTCGGCCTGCCGCTCGCCTTCGGACCCAATTATGAAAAGTTTCAGGAGGCGCGCGACCTGATCGGGGTCGGGGGCGCCCGCAGTATTTCAGACTACGCGCAATTGGCCGACTGGTTCGGTATTTTGCGCGGCGATGCGGCGGAATATCAGAGGAGCAGCAGTGCCTGCGCCGAGTATGTCCGTTCGCACAAGGGGGCGACCGGGCAAATTATTGCAGGAATCCGGGTATGACGGTAGGTTCGGCATCGTGTGACGACAGACGATGGAGCCTGAAATGGGGCGGTAGGTTCTCAGGAATTGAAATATCGGGCCGGACTGCTGTGAAAAGCTGAAACCACGCCGTTGCAGATCAAAAAATATTCTTTATCTTTGCAGTCCTGTTCCCCGTGAACAGCGTGCTTGACCCATGGTGTAATGGTAACACTGCAGATTTTGGTTCTGTCATTCCAGGTTCGAATCCTGGTGGGTCAACAATTAATACTGATAGTCAGGAATTTATCGGTGTGAGGGACTAAAATAGGGACTACTTTAAGTAGTTCCTATTCTTTTTTATGGGTAAATGGCCCCTCCGGATAAGTTTCAAATCGGTTTCTCGATAGGTTTGCCTTTTTTGCACATGTATGCGCGCGGTGATGACCGCATAGGCTTGCAGGCCGATACTGATACCCCTTGTACGCGCGTATGTGATGTGAGAAAATTATTTTTATAACGCAATCCCAATATTGCGAAAGAGATTGCAAGTGCATAAAGTTCCTCCAAAAAAATCTTCGTGTCTCCTCGTGCGCACACGCGTATGTGATAGGGGAAAATGCTTTGCAGATCACTTTAAATCCCCAACACTACATTGATAACACTTATAAAAGGGCGGGTTATTTCCCGCCCTATGAGTATTATGTAATATCAATAGCTGTTATGAATAGAACACAAAAGTAAATCATCGATTCCGTTTTTTCATCTATTAAACAGCTCCAGGAGTGGAGTTCTTCTATTCGTTTTCCACTTCTTTACACGCTTGGATAATAGCCTGTGTAGTTGCTTTTCCTCGGTTTCCGTTATTCCGTGCGGTAGTACCTCGTAACTGTTCACCCACAGCGACCGGACACGTCTATTACTGCATTTGGAAAAAGTTTGTTTGTTATAGTCACTTCCGTCACACGATTAGTCTTCGAGGTACTGACCTGACGGGACGTTGCTGTAATAGGCGATAGCTCCGGTAGTCTAATAGGTATCTGCATTGCTGGTCCGTATAGCCTTTGCCGCTGCGTTTTTAGCTTTGATAGCGGCCCGTTTGGCTTCCCGTTTGTTGCTTGCTTACCCTCCCAAGTCTGGCGCAAAGCAGCAGAAAAGCTGTAAGAATACGGGTGTTGCCTTTGTAGATATTTCAGGCTCTTTTCATAATCTGCATTTGTTGTATTTGCTCGTGGATTTCATAGTTGTAGTGGTTTTTTGTCATAAATGCAATATAAATATTGTATAAGTCAAGTATTTTAGTAGCGATTTTATAACCTATATTACTCTTGATCTGAATGTGTATGGGTTTAAATTTATTTACCATCTTTGTGAAAGTAATATTTACTACTACATGACATGAATTTGAGGATAAAAGAAGTTTGTAAGGAGAAAGGGGTAACCTTGCAACACGTCGCGGAAGTTATAGGTGTAAATAGGGTGAGCTTGTCTAACTCTATCAACGGTAATCCAACGATCCAAACATTGGAAAAAATTGCTAACGCTTTGGGTGTGGCTGTGTCGGAACTAACAGACGAACCAAAAACAAATACGATTACCTGTCCTCATTGCGGTAAACAGATCAAATTTGAGAAGGGGAAATAATTTTATAGCTTTGCTAAAAGGCTAGGACGATGACAAAGAAAGATGCTGTAAGGTTATTTGAGGATAGACAGGTGCGCTCTGTTTGGGATTCGGATGCCGAAAAGTGGTATGTCTCGGTGATTGATGTGATCGAGGTATTGACCGATAGTGCCAACCCTCGCCGGTATTGGAGTGACTTAAAACGCAAATTGAATGCAGAGGGAAGTCAGTTGTACGAAAATATCGTACAACTCAAAATGAAATCTGCTGATGGAAAAAGCTACAATACCGATGTGGCTGATGTGGAACAACTATTTAGACTTATCCAGTCCATCCCATCCCCAAAGGCGGAACCTTTCAAGCAATGGTTAGCGCAATTAGGCCGGGAACGACTGGAGGAAATAGACGATCCGGAACAAGGTATTGAACGCCTGATGGAGTATTACCACCGCAAAGGATATTCGGCCAACTGGATTAATCAACGGCTTAAATCTATCGAGGTGCGCAAAGAGCTTACCGATGAATGGGAGCGGCGGGGAATTCAAAAAGGCCAGCAATATGCTATCCTTACCGACGTCATCACTCAAAGCTGGTCGGGGCTTACCACCAAGCAATACAAGCAGTATAAAGGGCTTAAAACCGAGAGTTTGCGGGATAATATGACTAACCTCGAATTAGTCCTTAATATGCTTGCAGAAGCCTCCACAACTGAGATCTCCCAAAATGAAGAACCCGAAACTTTTGCACACAGCAAACAGATTGCACAACGAGGCGGTAGGGTTGCCGGTGCTGCCCGTAAAGAACTGGAGACACAAACCGGCCAAAAGGTCGTTAGCCCGTTGAGTGTTAAAAAGGCTATCAAAAAATAACTACCTGATACACGTAGGGGTCTCGCAAACTGTGATTTTAAAAGAACAGTCACCCGTTGAGGTGGCTGTTTATTTTTAGAATATTTCCGCGATCACCTTTCCGTACTTCTTGCTAGGATCAACAAGCAGCAAGGAAAAATAACGTGATCCCATTCTTTCTATCTGAGGGTGATAAACTTTCATAGTGCTCAAAGACGATAATGTTATATGAGGGCATTCGGTAATTTCGAATCTCCTACCAATCCCAACGAAGAAAGGCTGTAGCCCGAAGTCGAGATTTTGACCCGGCACTAATCCAGTAAGTTAGCGGACTAAAGACAAATATTTACTATTTTACCCTTTGGGTTGTTCGACATATTATATCCGCTTTTACCCTTGATGTAGCCTTGCTGTCCTTCTTCCTCCGGGTGGTTGTGGAAATACTTTTGGAGGGGGTATAAAGGTATCCGCAATCCCGTCCCACGTCAGGGGATAGATATCCGCCTGTTATGGTGTCGATATGCCTGACAAACACCCGTTTACGGTGACAGGCAGGACATTAGTACCGGCTCCGTATTTCCTGTATTTTTCCAATTCGTATCGGTGTGCCATTGCTCCGTTTTTTTATCGAAGTCAGAAAAAGGTTTTTCTTGCTACATTTCCTACATTACGTACACGGGTGAATTTATGTAATCTGACATTCGTATGTTGAATGATGTGGGGGATTCATTGGCTCCATACTTTCCTATATTACCTACACCTGTAAAAATTCGTGTGCGATGTGATCTTCGTTTTTACCTCACCGTAACCTCACCGTTCTTTGTTGGCATGTTCCGGTTTTAAAGTTCGCGTGCGCGTTAATGATGTCAAAATAGGCTTCTCAATAGGTTTACTCTTTAAAGATAGTATGCGCGCGGTGATGACCGAATAGGCTTGCAGGCCTACAACCGATACATATTTAGACAAGATCGACGTAAAGAAACCTACTCTTTTACAATCTTTCCTCTTTCTTGATAAGAAACGGGACTTTTACAATTCAAATATCCGAATTATATTTTTAACAACCAAACTATCTTAATCCTTTAGAAGTCTTTTTTGTACAACTAATACATTGTTTTTCATTGTTATACAATGTAGAAAGCTGGACAGATTCAGGTACTTATAGTGTCTGGAGGTTTATAATCCGGCTCTCATCACTTATCTCAATATTATAAATACAGATCGTATGTTGCGTATTCATTCAACCTTTCAATTAATTCAATGTGTTGATATATCTTGATTTATGACGCAAAATTATTTCTTATCAAGAGATAGGGTCTTTTTGCGAGAGATATGTATTTATGGCTCGACTGTAATTATCTGATATTATTGCATTTGCAATAGTTTCGGAGTCCATAGGGACATCCTTCTTTGAAAATATGGATGAAAAACAAGCCCCGGAAAAGACACAATGGTACGCCCTTCGGAGTATGCGTCGGTCCATATTGGGATGTAAATCGATATTAACGGACTTACATATCGAACACTTCATTCCAATGGTTAAAATCAAGACCCGGACACCATCAGGCCGTTTCAGGTGGAATGAACAACCATTGGCATTTAACTATGTATTCGTTCATTCCACGGCTGCCGCACTCAATGACCTGAAACAAACACGCCTTCCAAACCTGTGCTACCTGATGCGTCCGAATGAAAAAGGTTTCGACGCAAAAGTCATCGTTCCGGACGAACAGATGCGCAATTTCATCGCTATCGCAGGAACGAGCGAGGAACGTATACTCTATTTACCCTATTCGGAAGTGGATTTAGCTCATGGAGACCGCGTACGCATAACCGGGGGCACATTCGAGGGGGTGGAGGGCGTCTACCAAAGAATCAAAGGTGTACGAGACAAGCAGGTCGTAGTCTGTATCGAAGGTCTCGTGGCTGTTGCTACTGCTACCGTTCCCGCCTATTTGGTCGAAAAAATATAACCTGCAAAAGGGATCCCCCTGAATATGAATCCAGAAAAACTGAAGAACCTTCTTCCGTTTCTGTATAATCATCGTGTCCGCGCGCAAAGCGTATGCCGGATGGATGCGCTCTCACGGATGTATCTCGCCGTTAACGATCTGATATGCGTGTCGGCCATCGACGATTATGAAAACAGGAAGAAGATCACCCATAAAATCAATGCGCTTTACAGGGTTATTGACCGAACCTCTGCAAGCGGTTTAAGACGGATGTACCGTCTGACCAAAGAGAGTACGTTAACCGTCTATGGACTAAAAGACACAGAGTGCAGCAGGTTGTATAATGATTTCTTAGCCGGTTATGTGAAAAATCCCGATCCTGCACAGGAACTGGACATCATGGCATGTATTGTCTATGAACTGGGCAGCATTGCGGATGACGTCACGGGACTGGACTATTATCCATTTTTCCAAACCAAATGCAGGCAATGGATCAATGAACTGGATACGGATGGTCGTTGGGAAGGAATTTCACAAAAAACAGCCGTACGCCGACTGGCCCTGCTACAAGACAACAGTTGCATATTCAGGGATGACCGTTTCGATGATACGCTTTTGCAGGCATACAATTATTACAGCGAACAGCTCACCCTGCCTATGAAAATAACTGCCGACCAACTTCCTTTGTTCGGTGCATGGTATGACCTGTTGCGGATTCCTGGCATATTCCCATATGTTCCCAAGCGACTGAAACAAGTCGCCCGATTGATGGAACAGTTTGCATCGCAAGCGAAACCCCGTTCCGATGCATGGTACCTCGCTATCAGTTATGCCGTGGTACAATGTTGTTCCGATCTGATGGACGACTTGCAGCAAGAGGCGATTCAGGAGGCAGGGTAGGATAGCAGGAAGCGGGACGGGAGCACGGAACGAATAGCATTTCTAACGATATACAAGTTCATACCAAATAAGACTCTATGAAAGGCATTGTATTGGCTGGGGGTTCTGGTACGCGGCTGTACCCGATCACGA
>ERZ791603.2590-NODE-2590-length-11288-cov-3.158373_pt1 | contig 11288 bp, 9 predicted proteins | sample MGYA00509966_ERZ791603 | MGnify/ENA primary metagenome ERZ791603 (study PRJEB30046, sample SAMN00791931) | human gut metagenome | study: EMG produced TPA metagenomics assembly of the A metagenome-wide association study of gut microbiota in type 2...
CGACGAGGTAGTCCGGGTAGTCGCGTCCCTGTTGCGAAAACAGTTGTTGTTTGATTTCACGGCTGATAATCGATTGCAGCCGGGCCACCATATCGGGGTAGGGATGCGGGCCGACCGTCGAACCGATGATGTAGTAGGTGTCAGACGGGTTGCAGCACCAGTCGCGGATAGCCTCGTTCGTCGCGTCCTTGAGCGTTTTGTTGCCGCTGGTGACCGATCGTACCTCCGCACCGAGCATCTGCATTTTCTGTACGTTGAGGTGTTGCCGCCGGATGTCGGTCTCGCCCATGTAGACGATGCACTGCATGTTCATCAGTGCGCAGACCGTCGCGGTCGCCACGCCGTGCTGGCCGGCGCCCGTCTCGGCGATGATCCGCGTTTTGCCCATCCGTCGTGCGAGCAGGATTTGTCCCAGTGTGTTGTTGATCTTATGCGCGCCGGTATGGTTCAGGTCCTCGCGCTTGAGGTAGATTTTCGCACCGTATTTTTCCGAAAGCCTCCTTGCATAGTATAACGGGGAGGGGCGTCCCACGTAATCGCGCATCAGAGTGTCGAGTTCCTTTTGGAAACCCTCTTCCGAGATGATGTTCAGATAATTGTTGCGGAGCGTTTCGACGTTTGCATAGAGGATTTCGGGGATGTACGCACCGCCGAAGGTGCCGTAGTAGCCGTTTTCGTCAACATTGTATTCCATGGTCGTTATCGGTTTTGTTTGTTTTCCGGATTGGAAGGGTGAGGTGCTTTTTCAGGTTTTATGGGGCAAAGTAAACGGGGTAAAAAAAGAAAGGCTGTCGTGAGTTCGACAGCCTTTCGGTATAGTTCTGATGATTATCTGCTAATCCATCCACATACATACACGCATCCGACACTCACGACTTGTTAGTTGCGAGCGCCACCACCAGAAATTGCTGTTCAGTGCGATGCGGTTCATGGATTCGGTCTGTTTTGTTACGTGCGGTCGCGATGGACCGGCTTGGGGTTTGTTTGTCGCAAATTAAAGCAACGGATGTGCAAAATGCAAATTTTTCGGTGGAAAATTTCAGCGGGTAATAATCGTGTGGGAGTTAAATGTCGTTCGATGAACCTGTTATTGGGACGTTAATTTTTTGTGAAACGAACCGCAGCCCAGCCTTTGAGCAGCCGTTTCCCGCCGAAATCGAGACCCAGCGTCCCGGCTTTTTCGACGATACACGGGATGTCCGCCTCCAGAATGCCGCTCATCACGAGCCGTCCGCCTGCGGGCAGTGTAGCGGTGTAGGCATCCATATCCGCGAGCAGGATGTTGCGGTTGATATTGGCCAGGACGAAGTCGTAACGGCGTCCGGCAAGCAACGATGCATCGCCCTGCCGAGGCGTGATGCGGTCTTCGAGCCCGTTCGCTGCGATGTTTTCACGGCTGTTCGCATAGGCCCACTGGTCGATGTCGATCGCGTCCATCCGTGCAGCGCCTTTTTTTACCGCGAGGATCGACAGTACCGCGGTTCCGCTGCCCATATCCAACCCGCAGAGTTCGTCCAGCGGCATGTCGAGGATCTCCTCGACCATCAGTTGTGTCGTGGCGTGATGGCCGGTACCGAACGCCATTTTGGGCATGATGACGATGTCGAACGGCAGGTCGGGACGCGGTACGTGGAACGGTGCGCGGATCGAACAGCGTCCTTCGACCTCGATCGGCTCGAAATTCGACTCCCACACCTCGTTCCAGTTCCGGTCGGCGATCAGTTCGGTGCCGAAACTCGCGCCGCTCTCCTGCAGCAGGTTCTCTACTTCTTCTCGGCAGGCGGCGAAATCGGTTTCGCGGATATAGGCATGCAATACGCCCTCCTGGTCGTCGAAACTGTCGAACGGCCAGTCGCTCAGTTGTGCGATGAAGATTTCCGACTGTTCGGAGTCGTTTGTGCGGATGTTCAAATCAATATAATTCATCGTCCGAAAGGGTTTGGATTGCTGCAAATTTACTAATTTTGACGTATGGGTTGGGATAAAGAGCTGAAAGATTATCGCTATTACCTCAAGTTGGAGAAAAAACTCTCCGACAATACGGTGCGTGCCTACCTGCACGACCTTTCGCAGATTGCCGACTACATGGAACGGGAGTTTTCGATCGCCGAGCCCGAGTTGGTGACAGCAGGCCAAATCGAGATGTTCCTGTCGCATTTGTACGATACCGGCGTCGAAAAAGCGACGCAGGCCCGCGTATTGAGCGGGATCAAAAGTTTTTTCAACTATTTGATGCTGAATGACCGGATCGAGGCGCTGCCCACCGAGTTTATAGATGCGCCGAAGATCGGACGCAAACTGCCCGACGTGCTTTCATTCGATGAAGTCAATGCGATCATCGGCTCGGTCGATCTGAGCAACCGTTTCGGGCACCGCAATAAGGCGATGCTCGAAACGCTTTACAGCTGCGGCCTGCGCGTCAGCGAACTGGTGACGTTGCGCATCAGCGACCTCTTTTTCAAGGACGGATTTATCCGTGTAATCGGCAAAGGCGACAAGCAGCGGTTGGTGCCGGTCAGTTCCACGGCGGTCCGGTTGATCGAATATTATCTCGATCAGCGGGCTTCGCTGCCGGTGGATGAACACCATGCCGATACGCTTTTTCTGAACAACAAAGGGAAGGGCCTGACCCGTGTGATGGTTTTCCACATCATTCGGGAGTGTGCGAAGGCAGCCGGGATTACGAAGAAAATCAGCCCGCACACGTTCCGCCACTCCTTCGCCACGCATCTGCTCGCCGGGGGGGCCAGCATCCGCCAGGTGCAGGAGATGCTGGGCCATGAATCGATCCTGACGACCGAAATTTATACGCATCTCGACCGCGAGAGTCTGCGCGGGAGTATCGAACACCATCATCCGCTGTCGGACTACTGATTCGGGCATTGCGGTTGCCGGCCGCAGGGCGCTTCTTTTCCATCCGGGTCGCCGATTGCCTTTTTTGACTGGGCCGACGTCATCCGGCGCGGGAAATGAATGGATCCGGCTTCTTTTACAGGAAGAAGCCCAGGTGTCCGGAAACGGATTACCTCGATGCGACAGTCACCGCTACGGCCTTGTCTCCGGGTTTGTACCAATCGCCGCGCGCACGCATCACTTGTTCCACCACGTCGCGCACGCACCCTTCGCCGCCTTTGAATTGCGAAACGTAGCGAGAGACTTCGACCACTTCGGTGGCGGCGTCGGCCGGGCACACCGGCATCCCGACGTGCAGCATCGGTTCGATGTCGGGGATGTCGTCGCCCATGTAGAGAATCTCTTCGGCCTGCACGTCCAGTTTCTGCATCAGTTCGTGTAATGCATCGATCTTATGGAAGCAGTTCGTGTAGACATGCTCCACCCCCAGCATTTCGAAGCGGACGGTCAGGCTGCGTCCCCTGCCTCCGGTGATGATCGCCACGTGGTAACCCCGCTTCATCGCGTAAGAGAGTGCATAGCCGTCCTTTGCATGGAATTTCCGGATGAATTCCCCTTCTGGGGTCACGATGATGCCGCCGTCGGTCATCACGCCGTCCACGTCCAGTACGATAACGCGTACGCGCGCTATATCTTCTTTGAAGTTTCCCATATCTCTGTGCTGATTTTTTGATACAATTCCTGTAACTGCGGATGCCCTTCGAGCAATCCGAGGTGTTTTTGCTGGGTTTGTCGGTCGCCCCGTCGGGCCGGTCCGGTCTGTACCGCTGCAGCCGACGGACTGCCCAGCGCTTTGGCTGCGGTTTCAGAGATCAACGGGCCGATCAACTGCGGCGGCAGGCCCTTTTCGGCGAGCAACTCTTGTGCGATCGCATACATGTGGTTGGTAAAGTTGCATGCGAAAACCGCGGCCAGGTGGAGTTGCGCGCGCTGCTGTTCCGAAACTTCGTATACCGAATCGGATAGTTCCGAGGCAAGTAAGCGCAGTGCCGCGGCCGTGTCCGGATGTTCCCCTTCGATCAACAGCGGAACCTGCCGGAAATCTATCCGCCTCCCTGCCGTAAACGTTTGCAGCGGGTAGAACACCCCCCGGTGGGACAAGCGGTCGGGCAAGACGTTCAGCGAGACGCTCCCGGCAGTGTGCGCGACAATGGCGTTGCCGAAATCGAGGTTTTCCGCTACTGCCCCGATTTGTGTGTCGCTGACCGAAATCAGGTAGATATCTGCCGGGACAAGCTGTGCCGGATCGTCCGTATGGTCGCATCCCGCCATCCGGGCAAGTTTCGCTCCGCGGGCCCGGTTCCGGGCGTAAATCTGTCCGAGGCGGAATCTTCCGGCGGGATGCAGTCCGCCTAAAGCGACGGCAAACGCTTCGGCTACATTCCCGCTTCCGATCAGGCAGATACGCTTCATGCCTGCGCCTCCTTCCGATCTTCGCCGGGCATATTCGCGGCATTAGGGGCCGGGGCGATATCCATCAACAGGATGTTGTAAGGGGAGTTTTTCGTGATCCGGTCCATGTTGTCGAGGATCGTGTTGATCTCGCGGTATTCGGAGCTCATGCCGATGTCGAGCGGGTCTTTCCAAAGCGCTTCACGGTAACTTTCCGGAATGTTTTTCGCTTTCGATTGCACGGTCGTCGCTACCTGGTGGATGACATCGAAAACACTGAGCGTATGCACGTCGCGGGCCGGGATGTAGAAGTTCGTCTTTTCATCCGGACTGAGGATCGGCGCGATCAATCCGGCCCGTTCGAGGTCGAAAATTACGTCGCGTACGATGCGTACAGGCATGTTGAGCTGTTGGGCGACCGCTTCGGACGAAATGCCGCCTTCGTTGTGCAGGAAATGCCGGACGATCTGTTGCATGACCAGCAGCAGTGCCCGTTTGCGGTATTCGTAACTCATTTCGCTGGCCCGCTTCTCGTATTCGAATTTCTTGATATTCTGGTAAGCGAACGATAATTCGCCACCGAAAAGTACGATTTGCCAACTGATTTGCAGCCAGATCAGGAAGAGCGGAAAAGCCGCGAAGCTGCCGTAGATCGCATTGTAACTGGTCAGTGAAGACTGGATGTAGACATAAACGATCTGGAAAATCTGGAAAATTGTTCCGGCGATGATCCCTGCCGTCAGTGCGCTGCGCGGGCGGACTTTCGTATTCGGAATCACTTTGTACAGGAAAGCGAACATGATCCAGAGGGTTACAAGCGACAAGATTCCGAAAAGGAAATCCACGGCGGGGCCGGGGGTGAAATGCAGCAGCTGGTCCTGGGCCTGGAGCCGGATGCTGCTAGAGAGTATCCAAAGGATCGGTACGATCACCACAACGGCGATGTAGTCGCTCACCTTGCGGGCGATACTGCGCGGTTTGCGGACCTCCCAGATGTCGTTGAAAGCCTTCTCGACGTTGTTGAACACCTTGACCACCGACCAGAACAGGACGACCAGACCGACCGATGCGATCAGCCCCCCCTTGGTGCGTTGCAGCATGGCGTTCGCGAACTCGATCACCTGATCGATTACTGCGCCGTACTGCGGGAATTCGGCGTATAGGTAACTGTTGAGTTTCGTCTCCAGGGAGAAGCCTTTGGCGATACCGAACACCAATGCGGCGATCGGCACGAGCGACATCAGCGTGTAGAACGTGAGTGCGGCCGATTTCACCAGGATACTGTGCTCGGCGAATCCCTGTGCGGTAAAGAGGAACACTTTGAACTGGCGCACCGCCCACCGCACTTTGGACGAGCGGTACTCGTGCTCCTTTTTGAACCAGATGTCGTAGGAGATGTATTGGATGATCTTTTTTATCATGATGCCGAGGCTGACGGGCCGAAATGGCCGACTGAACAAAGATAGCTAATTGTTCCGGTTTTCCGCTTCCGTGCCGGGATCGGTTTGTACGAGACGCCGGATTTTGATGTTGCACCAGGCGAACAGGATCGACATCAGCGGACTGAGGTAACAGAAGAACGCATAGGGGAGGTAGGTAAGCGTTGCAACGCCCAGTACGCTCGACTGGGTCGCGCCGCAGGTATTCCACGGGATCAGCACCGAGGTGGCCGTTCCGGCGTCTTCGAGCGTACGGCTCAGCACTTCGGGCGCCAGTCCGTTTCGCCGGTAGGCTTTCGCAAACATCTTGCCGGGGATGACGATCGCAATGTATTGGTCCGATGCGGTCGTGTTGAACAGGACGCAGGTTGCGGCGGTGGTCGTTACCAGCCCCCCGGTCGAGTGTACGCGCCGGATCAGGGCAGAGGTCAGGCGTTCGAGAAAATGGCCTGCTTCCATTACTCCGCCGAAAATCATCGCGGTGACGATCAACCAGACGGTGTTCAGCATCCCGGCCATCCCTTTCGAAGTGAACAGGGCATCGACCGCCGGATCGCCCGTGTTCATCGAGATGGTACCGTACATTGCTTTGGTGATGACCCGGTAGGCTCCGCCGGCCGTCAGTTCCGCGTCGCCGCTCAGTTGGGCGATGACCGACGGTTGGCAAATCAGCGCGAGGATCCCGCCCAGGATTCCGCCGATGAAGAGCACCGGTACGGGCGGCATTTTCCGGACGATCATTACGATTACGATGACCGGCACGATGAACAGCAGCGGCGAAATGTTGTAGTGTGTGGTGATGGTTTGCTGAACCGATTCGACCGATGCTCCCGTGGGGGCGATGTCGCTGCACAGCGAGAGGATCACAAAAATGACCAATGTGATGAGCATCGTGGGACCCGTGGTGAACATCATGTAGCGGATGTGCGTGAAGAGGCTTACTTCGGCGGTCGCTGCGACCAGGTTCGTCGTGTCGCTCAGCGGTGAAATCTTGTCTCCGAAGTAGGCGCCCGAGATGATGGCCCCGGCAATCATCGCATCGTTGAAACCGAGTGTTTGCCCGATACCCAGCAGTGCGACGCCTACCGTGGCCACCGTGGACCACGAACTGCCGGTTGCTACCGAGATGACGGCCGAAATCACGACCGCCGCCGGCAGAAAATAGTCGGGGCGCAGGATGTACAGTCCGTAATGGATCATCGCCGGAATAATACCGCTGAGCATCCAGGTCCCGGCCAGCACCCCGATCATCAGCAGGATCAGGATCGCAGGTATCGCTCCGGTCAGCGTGTGGAGTATCCCTTTGAGGATATCGTTCCAATGTTTGCGGTTGTAGAATGCGATGCAGGCGGCTACGCCCGAGGCGATCAGCAGCGACATCTGGTTTGCCCCTGAGAGCGTATCGTCGCCCAGTAGCGTAACATTGAGGCCGATCAGGCCGATCAGGGTCAGGATCGGGATCAGAGATTGGAATATGGTCGGTTTTTTAGACATGCGGTGTGGTTTCGGCGGGTAAGCGTATTTCATCGCCTAGCAAGAGTGCGTACAAGTGTTCGCCGATACGGGTGAAGGCCGCGTAGCGGGTACCGCCTTGCCGGATACCCAACGCTTGGGCAATGGCGTCGGCGTTGTGCGGGAACTCTTTTTTCAGCAGGTTGCAGCGGGTGATTCCCGCTTGTTTAAAATGTCGTTTCAGTATTTTCGGCTGGTAGGGAAGCATTTCGCGTATCGGATAGGCGCGGCCGAAGAAATTGGCCGGTATCCGGTCGCCAAAACAGTAACCGCCCGGGGACGGGGCCGTGCAGCCGCACCGGGAGGCGTACGCTTGTACGAGTCTGGCCTTATACAGCGTGACGTCCGGAATCAGCAGGTAACCGGGCGCAGCGGCCAGTTCCGCAGCCGGAGTATCGGCTGCCGGGCAGGTACGCTCTTCGGCTGTTCGGACCGGCGCATTCGTATCCGGTTGCTGTAATTCCGGTTTTTGTCCCTGACCGTGTTTTGAAGCTTGTTCGATCGTTGATATTCCTGATCCTGCACCGGATGTTTCCGGGTCGGTCCATGTGCCCGAGGTGCGGTCGAAGCAGAGCGAAGGCCTGCCGACGATGGTTAGCCGGATTTGGCCGTCTTTCCGGTTTTCCATTGCTGCGGCCGGCTGCGATGCCCGTTGAGGTGCTTGCCCGGCCTCCTGCCACGGTTGTTGTTTTTCTGGCTGTTCTTGTTGTTGCGGCGCTTGCCGTGAAACTTCGATCAGTACTTCTTTGCACTCGCCGCGAACCGATACGATCTCGACCGAAACCGTATCTCCGAACAACCTGAAAGCTTCGTCCACATCGAACAGCGGAGAGGCTTTGACGACTACCTTCGGGGCAAGCGCGAGCAACTGTGGCATCAGGGCCTTCGCATCCGGAGAGCAGTCTTCCAGCAACCATACTTTTTTACCTTGATCGTCACGCCGTGCCGGATCGATGTAGATCAGGTCGATCGTGCCGGAACTCCTGTCCGGGGTGGTTTGCGTTTGTCCCCGGAGTTGTTCGAGAAAAGCCTCGGCCGGACTATTCACGACCCGGATATTCTGTACTCCGAGCAGGCGGAAGTTGATCCGTGCGATTTCACTCAGTTCGGCGTTGCGCTCGACTGCGATGACCTGTCGGAACCGTTTGCTCAGGTAAAAGGCATCGACGCCCAACCCGCAGGTCAGATCCAGGCAGGTGTCTCCCGAATATCGTTTGACGGAAGCCGTTTCTTCGCTGCTGCTTTGCTCGAAGGAGAGCGGCGGCAGGATGCACAGTGCAGCGTAGTACGAGGGGAGTTTGACGCGCGCGCGTTGTAGATACTTAATCTGGGTGGCTACGAGGGCCCCGTGTTCACGCAGCGAGAGGGCCACCCGTCCGGGATCGTCGCTCAGGTGCCCGGCGATGTAGTCGCGTAGCTTCGGGTCGAGCAGGGTGGCTATGTCGTTGCTGGTGATCATCGTGCAAATATCCGTGATTTTTTAGTAACGGCCAATTTTTCAGTCCGTGCATCTTCCCTGATTTTAATCCACACGGCCAACAGACCCAATGCGGCATAGAGCATCAGTACGCTCATCCCGTCCATGCGGACGTCTTTTATGGCCGCTACGGGTGTTCCGGCCGCCCATTCGATCAGCCCGTTCTGTATCCACAGTGCGGTTTTAATAACGAAACTGCATACCGGGTTTAGTATTCCGAGCGGCAGGAGCAACCAGAGCAGCCCCGTACTGATGATGACGAACGAGGTGAGTATCACGATCGGATTGATCAGCAGTGCGATCAGCGGAATGTTGCCGAAACTGTATGCCACCAGCGGCAGTGTGCCGATTTGCGCGGCTGCGCCGAGCATGACGCAGCTCAGGATGCCGTTCGGGATTTTACCCAGGCGTTTGCGATAGCGGTAAAGCCGCGGGTAGAAGAACAGGATCGACAGCACGGCGACGAATGAGAGCTGGAAACTGACGTCGTAGAGGTAACCCGGATGTATGGCGAGCATCAGCGTGGCGGCGCCGAGCACGAGGTTGTAACCGTTGCCGCGCTGCGAAGTGCCCAGGGCCAGTTGGGCGAACGACATCATCAGCGCAGCGCGGACGACCGGGGCGGAGAGTCCCGCTACTACCGCGTAGCTCCACATGGCGAGGATGACCAGTACGTTTTTGATCAGGTGTCCGCGGCGAAACAGCACGATCCATCCGAGCAGCAGGTTGGCGATCACCAGTACGAAACCCATGTGCAGGCCCGATACCGAAAGGATATGTGCAACACCGGTCACCGCATAGTCGTTGCGCAGTTTCGGGTCGATCCCCCGGCGTTCCCCGGCCACCAGTGTGGCGACGAGGTTGCGGTCGGCTTCGCTTAGGTCTAGCCGCATGATCCGTTCCACGGCTCCGTGCTGGACCTGGGCGGCCCGATATCCGGCTGAACGGTATTCGGAGGTTGTCCGGGCAATCAGTGCACCGGGGGTGAGGAAGCTTTTGGCGCTCATGCCCCGGCTGCGCATCAGTCTGCCGTAACTACTGCCCGTTGTGTCGATCGGGTTGAGGTATCCCCGGAAGGTAATTTGTTCGCCTGCCCCGATCCGGTAGCAGGTGTCTATGTAGAGTTGTATCTTTTCCGATACGGAGACCCACTTTCCAGGGTTTGCCGGAGATTCGCCCGCCTTCGGGTAATTGCCGCGGGTGGTATCCCGTATTGTTCGGGAACGGGCATATTCCATGGGAGGAGCGGCATGTCCGGGGGTAAGAGACATGGAAGGGTCGTAGGCCGATGAAGCAGGCCCTTCGGGCCGGCGCGGGAAGGATTGGAAGTAGCCGATATGCGCCGTAGTGCGTTGCCACCGCCCGTGGGTATACGGCGTATCGTCTATTTGGACGACCATAAGCAGCCGTTCTCCACGCGGCACCTCTTGCTGCGTGTCGCTCAGTTGCATGATCAGCACTCCGGTGGTGAAAACCGCGGCCGTTACATACCACCAGCCCGCATCGGTTTCCCGCAGCAGCCATGCCGCACCGTACACCCCGGCGGTGATGGCAATGACGAGCCACAACGGGGCCGTTACCCGGGAAGAAAGGATAATGCCAACTGCGAGCGGTACGATAATTCGCACGAACGGAGAGAGGGCGATTTTGTCCGGGAGTTGCATGGCGTTGAGGCGCTAGGCGCCCCACGATGCCCGGTCGAGGCTGCGGTAGCGAATGGCTTCGGCGATGTGGTTGGAACGGATGGCTTCGCTTCGGTCGAGGTCGGCGATCGTGCGCGCCACTTTGATAATCCTGTCGTACGCCCGGGCCGAGAGGTTCAGCCGCTCCATCGCCGTTTCGAGCAGGCGAGCCGATTCGGTGTTGAGCGGGCAGAATTCCCGCAGTTGACTGCTGCCCATCATGGCGTTGGAGTGGACCGGCATCCCGTCGAAACGTGCCTGCTGGATTTTCCGGGCCGCCACGACGCGTTTGCGAATGGTTGCGCTGTCCTCTTCCGGGCGATTATGCGTCAGGTCCGCGAACGGAACCGGAGTCACTTCGATATGCAGGTCGATTCGGTCGAGCATCGGGCCCGAAATATGGTTCAGGTACTTCCCGACACTTCCCGGCGAGCAGACGCACTCCCGGGTCGGATGGTTGTAGTAACCGCACGGGCACGGGTTCATCGACGCGATCAGCATGAAGTTGGCCGGGTACCGGGCCGTATACTTTGCGCGGGAGACGACGATTTGTTTCTCTTCCATCGGTTGGCGCAGCGATTCTAGCGCATTGCGGCTGAATTCGGGCAGTTCGTCGAGGAACAGGATGCCGTTGTGCGCAAGCGAAATTTCACCGGGTTGGGGATTCGCGCCGCCGCCCACCAGTGCAACCTGCGAGGTGAGGTGGTGCGGCGTGCGGAACGGCCGCACGGTGAGTAATCCCTGCCGATAGCCCATTTTCCCGGCTACCGAATGTATTCTAGTATTGTTAACTCCCGAAAATCAGCTCAAGAGATCTTTCTGCGGCTGGAGGGCGATGGGGGTTTCCATCTCTCCAACCTCATGTATCCCGCT
>ERZ791603.2593-NODE-2593-length-11277-cov-9.769827_pt1 | contig 11277 bp, 9 predicted proteins | sample MGYA00509966_ERZ791603 | MGnify/ENA primary metagenome ERZ791603 (study PRJEB30046, sample SAMN00791931) | human gut metagenome | study: EMG produced TPA metagenomics assembly of the A metagenome-wide association study of gut microbiota in type 2...
GAAAAAGCAGGTCAAGGAGTACGACGTTATCAAGCGGAACATCGACAGTATTTTGCGGCGTGAAAGTGAGCCGGAGCGGGGTAAGGAAAATGTGCGCGGATAACTTGCGTTGGTGGTGGATTTGTTCATGAAAACATGATATAATTTTTTATAATGATAAAAGGAAGTGATGGGCATTGAGATTTTCAGAATTGCTAAATAGATTAACAGGAATTAGCTGTCCTGTGTTTGGAATATCGTGGAACCCTGGTGATACCGATAGGAGCATTGCACGTCGTATTCTTATTTTTCTTGAACCGCGTCGTGTTCTATACTCCGCTTACGAGTACGAAAGTGTATGCCCTTGCATTACATCGGTTTCGGAAATAAAAAACTATCTAACCTCCGAATTGCAACAAATTGATGAAAAATCAGAACTCAACTCATATATTAGAGCTATGCGTAATGCGTGTAATAAGTTTTTAAGTAGATGCCCTGACCGCAAAGATTTTCGCTGTCATGCCTGTCAAAGCGGGAATATTGATAATTGGATTTTTACATCTGCCGTTGGTGAACTGCGTGGAATTTTTGGTGTGATGATAGGGCAAATTGCAAAGGCATACGGGCTTGATATTGAGGACGATTTGGCTCAAATTATTCCCGAATAATGCAAAGAAAGGAAGTTTAGATATGGCTGATTTCAAAGATATTGATTTATCCAAGCTAAGTTATAATTTAGATTTATTGAAAAACATGACTCCGGTTAATCCATTTCAAGAGCAGATGTCAAGAATACAGCGAGAGCAAGATCAAATGGTTAGAAACATAGAGAGGGCAAGACAAGAAAAAGAAGCAGAAGAATTGCGTAGGCACAATGAGTTAGTTGCTGCGCTGAAAAAAGCAGGCGAGAATGGAGCCACAATAATAGTCGGGGATAATGCAAACGGAATACAAATACAGCAAAACTCCGCCGGAGCTTTACAAGAAATGACTAATTCACAAGCACTTGATTATGAAAAAACGCTTGACATTTTGAAGGAAATAAAAGGTTATATCGACTTTCCTCAATTTGAAACCACTTTTCAAAACAACTCTGAAAATGTTAAGGCTGTAATTGAAAACACTATAAAGGCAGTAGAACGTAAAGAAGATGAAGGCATTATAAAAAAGTCCCTCAATCTTCTTAAAGACTTAGCTATTGGAGCGAGTGGTAGTTTGATTGCGTCAGGAATACTTGCATTGTTAGGTACATTGCCAATATAAAAAACAGACGGGGCGCGGCAGCCGATGATGGCCACCGCGCCCCGTCTGTTCGTGGGTGCTGCTTTAAGTGTCTGTTACGCAGTAGAACACTGTTTTTGCGGGTTTAGGTATAATTCCCCTGTCATGCTCAAATCGCGTCTGAAAAGCGGCATGGCGTAAGGGCTTTTTTGCGCCTACTGCGTAACGCGGGCGCGTCGTTTCCGCATCCGCTCGGCGGCTTGCCTGCGGGTGATCCGCTTGCGGCAGTCCGGGCAGTATTTGACGCTGTTTGAAGTGAACGCAAACGCCGCGCCGCACTCGGCGCACCGCCGCCTGTCCTCGGCTTGGTAAATCTCCGCGTAGAGCAGCTTGTCGGCAGGAAGTACGGCGTTTTGAAACCATCTGCAAAGAAGCGAATAGGAAATGAGCTGCGGACAAACGCACTCTTCCCCATCGTCCAGCAAAATGCAGTTCCCTCCCATACAGTTGCAGCAGGTTTTCTTGATAAGGGCGTTTGCTTTGCGGCTCTGCTGCGGCGTCAGCCGTTTCAGCTCTCTCATACTTCGTCGGCGGCAGATACGGCGAGAACGGCAAAGTCGGCGTCGCTCATGGCGCGGAGCTTCGCAAGGGTACGCAAGGCAAGCTCGCGCATTTCGCCGTCCATATAGGGCAGCGCACCCGTCATTTCCTCGATAAGCTCCCTGCGCGTATCGGCGATGTAGATGCTGATAAGATTTGTTTCCTCAACGGTAAATCGGTTCATGCTCATACCTCCATTTCGTGATGTTTTGTTTTTGCCGCCCGCTTCGGAGCGGCTTTCTTTTTGTCGGCGGCAAGCTGCGCCCGGATAGAGGGGCGGGGCTTGCGAATATCCCGGTCGCGGTTTTCGTTCTTGTCGATCAGCGCATAGATGCCGTGCCTGCCCTCGATTTTGGAAAAGGTCAGCGTCTTGTAGGGAAGTAGCGAGAAAAGGCGGTCAACGTCCCTGCTCGATGCAAGCATCATAAACGCCGGGGCAAGCTCTGTCATGTAGTGGGTTTTGTTCGGGCTGTTGGGGCTGTACTGACGTTTCATTTCAGCAACGATGCGCTGCGCTTCGGCTTCAATCAGCCCGTCGCGCAGGGTGGCGATATGCGCCTTGAAGTCCCCCGGCGAAAGCTGCTCACGGCTGTGCTTTTCCTCTTGCAGAATGTCGCGCAAGGCTTCGGGGTCGTTTGGCTGTACCTCAAAGCGAAGAAACGCGCCATACTGCGGATCGGGTGAACCGCCAAGGTATCTATTTGTCGGCTGGCTGCGCTCGCCGCGCTCATAGAAAAGCGTTACGGTGTCTGCGGGAAGCGCCTGCTCCCGAACGTGCCGGAAATGGGCGGCATAGTCCAGCTCATAGAGGTTTCCCCGGATTTTGCCGCGCTCTCTGCCCGTCAGCTCCACGGCGTAGGCAAGGATGCGGTCGCGTGTCTGCTGCCCGTGGAACTTCCATGTGTTGTATGGGCGGGTGTCTTTGAGAAAAACGTCGCGCTCCCGGAAGCAATGCGTCCCGGACGGACGGGAGAGCCACAAAAGGTTTTTGTCCTCACGGTCGGGGCTTGCAGCAGCTTTGTGAATGATCTCCTTGTCAATCTCAAAATCGCTTTGGTAAAAGCCAGTGTTCTGTTTCATCACCGCATCAAGGCAAGCCAGTATATCCACATTTTCAAACTTCTGCATACGATCAGATCCTTTCCAAATCCTGCGTCTTGCTCCTTTGCGCCTTTCTCTGGGCGGTCTGCTCCTTTGCCGCCCGAAGCTGCGCCCGGATCGAGGGCTTTTCCTCTTTGCCGCGCTCCTTATCGGCATGGATGGCGTTCGCAAGGTCGATCAGGGAAATCGGCTCACCCGCCTTTGCTTTCTGCTCCAATTCCCCGACGGTGGGCGTCTGCGGCGTGTTGTTGATGATACCGTCAAAATTGTTGTCGTTCTGCTCAACAATATCCTCAACGTGCTTTAGATAATTCTGCGGCTGCAAAAACTCCGGCGTCTGTCGATAGCCGATGCTGTCAACGTAATGCGCCGTGTCCTGCCCGTTCTGATGCAGCACCACCACATCGGAAACGGAAAGGCTGTGTCCCTTAAAGTCTTTTGGGTGGTCGATATTAAAGCGGGTAAAAATAGCTTCAAGGCTCGTACCCGGTGCAAGGGGCGCGGAATAGATCAGGTCATAGTTCGCAGGATCAACCGCGTGTCCCGCTGCGGTCTGACGGTCGTAAGGCTCAAAGCGCAAATCCCGCGTTTCGTCGCCGCGTTTGAGCTGGTAAATGGAAAAGCTGTCCCTGTCCGGCTCCTGCGCCTTTGCATAAAGTGCCTTGACCTCGCCCTGCGTCAGCTCCCCGGCGTTCAAGCTCTGCAACAGCTCCCGGCATTTCTCCGGCGTCCCGACAAACAGCAAGTCGCCCGGTATGGCTTTCCCGTCCGGCTGCTGTTCATAGGCTTGCAGGAAAGAGCGGTCGGCAAGGCTTTCGCTGCGGGGATTGGTGTGCATGGTATATATCACGTCTTTTTCTGCACGCTGCGCCGCCTGCGCCTTTGTGCGCTCCGCAAGCGTCTTTTCGGCACGTTGCAAAACGGCATCGCTGACGGGAAGCGCATACAGCCCGGAAGTAGAGGAAAAGCCGACGTTGTTGAAAACATAGTCCACTTCACTATCTTTTAGTGCGCCCGCCGCAAAATACTTCTCCCGTGTGGGTTCTGCACTCACCTTGCCATCCGCAATGTCGTAATTCAGCCCGGTTTCGATATGGGAACAGATATTTCCGTCTACCGCCAGTGTCACATAGTACCAGCCCATATATCCGCTGCTTTGACTGTCCGCGCCGTCGTTGAACTCAACGTTGAGCAGGGTGTAGGGCTTCAAGCCCTTCTGCGCGGCAATGGCATTATCCTTTGCTTCGCGCTCCATGAGGGAAGTGAGGGCGGCTTCCTTTGTCGCGCTGACGATCTCTGGGTTGTACCGCAGCAGGGCAGCGTTGACAAGCTCCCGCTGTACCGCTGCGGTCTTTGCTTTCGGCGTAAGGCGGTTGCCGAGAAACAGGGACGCGCCGTTATCAAAGCGGATGGATATATCGCTTGTACCGCGCCATTTTCCCGTGCAGGGCGACGTTTCAATCCTGCCCGCAGTACCGCCGAACGCCTGCGCAATCACTCCGATTTTTTCCTGTGTGGAAAGCGCCTCGTATTTCTCTGCGATTGCGGCGGCTTTTTTCTGCAAGTCCGTAAGGGGTTTTTCGGTCTGCTGCTCCTGCGCGGCGGCAAGATCGGGCGCGGCTTTCTCGGCTTCGTGCTGCTTTTGCAGCTCTGCGATATGTCCGTCAATGCTGTTGATGATGTCTGCGGCGGCAGAGCGGATCGTTTCAAGGGAGCTTTTCAGCTCCGCAAGCTCCCGCCCGCTGCTCCACCCGGCTACATAGCCGAAAGAGTAGTCCGACGTATCAAGCCCGTAATGCTGGCAAACGGTGTAGGCGACGCTTTCCGCTTCCACCTCGCGGGTGCGGCGGTCTACGCGGGGCTGCTGCTCGTCTTTGGGAGCGTTCAGGTCAATATCGTGCAGCTTCGCGTGGGCGATTTCGTGAATGGCGGTTTTGAGCGTTTGCAGCTCGCTCATACCCTCGTCAAGCGCGATGCGCTTGTCCTCCAAGTGATAATAGCCGTGTGCGCCGCCCTCGATTTTCTCAAAGCCGATGGGGACGGGAGAGGTCTTTTCAAGGGCTGCGAAAAAATCACTGTATTGCTCCACATCGCCCGTCAGCGCGTCCATGGCAATATCCGGCAATTCCTTTCCCTCGGTTTGGGACACGTCAAAGACGGACACCACCTTGTAGGCGGGTATAGTGATCTCCTTTTCCTCGGTGACGGGCTTTCCGTCCCTGCCGATCACGGGCTTTTGGGTCTGCGGGTCGATTTTCTCCGTTTCCTGCTTGATTTTGAACGGCGACGGGGCGATAATCTTAATGCCTTTTTCGCCCTTTTTGACGTTGCGCTGAAACTGATTTTTCCAAGCGGTAAAGCCCGCGATAAGGGAAGCGTCGGGCTTCTGCATGGCGATCAAGAGGGTGTTGTTGAAGCTGTAATTATGAAACTTTGACATGACGCGCAGATACTCCTTGTAGCGTTCGCTGTCGAACAGCTCCGTAATGCCTTGCTCCAAGCGGTCGGTAATCTCCTTGAGCTTTTCGGCGGGCTTCTCTGCGGTAAGGTTGATAGGGATAACGGGCTGCGGCTGCGGCGGCTCTGTGGTAAGCGTCGCCGCTTGCCTTGTGCCGATAACGTCCATTTCAACCTTTTCCGGGTCAAGGTGCGTCGGCTGTGGGTAGCTCATAATGCGGTATTCTTTGGGAATATCGCGCCCGTTGTACCACTCCGAAAAGGTGTTTTTATTGTTGTAAACATAGCCCTGTTCGGTGAAGCGTCCTCCGTCATTGATAGCGGCGTCGCGCCCGTATTCCTCATACATGAAATACTTTTTTGCTTCTTCGGGCAGCTCCAATTCGTCCAGTTCGTCGATAAGGTAATAGCCGTAATCTTCTTCGCTTTGGACGGTGGGATAAAGCCAATAGCAATCAAGGTTTTGTGCAAGGTTGATTAGATCTTTGAGATTTCCTGCGTACTCACCAAGCGTTACCGCCGCTGCAAACTTCGCTTTGTCCTCGTCACGCTGCATTTCAAGCAGCTTTCCTAAATAGTTCAGTTCGTCCATGCTGCCGCTTTGGATAACGGCAAGTGGCACGTCAAACGGGCAATCCTCGGTGTTTGCAAAGCCGCCCACAAAAAAATCCTGCGGGTTGTCGGCGGTAATACCGACGCTACGCATAGCCGCGTGTAGCTGCTCCTGTGTAGCGGGCATGGGAAGCCATGCACCGCCCGGTGCGCCCGTTTCAAAACGGCTGTGGCTGTCAATCAAGATAGAAAATTGTTCGCTCATTCATTCGCTCCTTTCAGTTCGTTTGTGTAGAGGGTTTGGGAAACTTCCCAACAAGCAAAATCCCCATTCTGCGCATAGCGTCAGAACGGGGATTTTACGGAAAGGGTACCCCTTTCCTATGCTTGCTGCGTAAGTTCTTTGTCCCTCGCAAGCTCGATACGGTAGTTGACATATTTCCCGCCCGTATCGGCTAATACAATGCTTCCGTCATAGGTTTTACCCGTTTTTGGGGAATACAGCTTTTTGACATTCGCCCTGCCGCCCGCAAGCAGCGCGGCGGCGATTTTCGGGGTAAAGGCGGTTTTGCGTTCCTCGAAAAAGCGGTCGTTTTTCCACATGACAAAGGCGCAGCCCTTCTTTTCGCAGTAGTAGTTTTTCCTGCCCTCGCAGACATTCTCGCCGCAGCGGGGGCATTTGCCGATCACCGCCTTTTCCTCTTTGAACAGGTCTTTCTGATTTTCGGAAAGAAACGGATAGGCTTTCACCAGCTCCCGCGCCATTTCTTCAATGCCTCGCATGAAGTCCTCCGGCTCGGCTGCGCCCCTTGCAATCTGTGTCAGAGCATTTTCCCATTCGGCGGTAAGCTGCGGAGAGGTCAGCGTATCGGGCAGAACGCAAACGAGGTTGTTGCCGTTTTTGGTTGGGATAAGCTGTTTGCCCTTGCGCTGCACAAAGCCGGATTTGACCAGCTTTTCAATCACAGCGGCGCGGGTAGCAGGAGTGCCAAGCCCCTTACGTTCTGCGTCCGGGTCGGTGTCCGCGCTTCCGGCGCGTTCCATAGCCGAAAGCAGGCTTGCTTCCGTGTGCGGCTTCGGGGGCTGCGTGTCGTGCGCCGTAACTCTTGCGGCTGGGCTGTCAAAGCTCTGTCCCTCGGCAAAGGTCGGTACATCTAAAATAAGCTCGTTTCCCTCGTCGCCCTCGGCGTCGGGCTTTCCTTTCAGCGTCGCCCGATAGCGTCGTTCAAGCTCTTTCCACCCGTCGGCAAGAATGGTCTTGCCCCGCGCTGTAAACTCATGGTCGGCGCAAGAGAAAACCGCCGTTACCGCACCAAAAATGTGCGGCTCGGCGGCGGCGAACAGCAGACGCGCCCCGGCAAGGGTGAGGATATTTCTTTCGCTTTCCGGCAGCGCGGCAAGGTCTGCTTTCGCAAGCTCCATTGTCGGAATAATGGCGTGGTGGTCGGACACCTTTTTGCTGTCAAGCGTCCGGGCTATGTCCGGCGTAAACGCCGCGCCTTTCATAAAGGGCAGCTTGCCGACAAGCAGCGCGGCGATATGCACCGCCGTATCTCCCATGTCGTCGGTCAGATAATTGCTGTCCGTTCGCGGGTAGGTAAGAAGCCGCTTTTCGTAAAGGGCTTGTGCAAGGTCAAGGGTCTGCTTTGCGGTGTAACCGTAAATGCGGTTGGCTTCCCGCTGCAAGCCCGTAAGGTCGAACAGGCGGGGCGGCTGCTCGGTTTTCCTCTCACGCCTCACCGAAACGCACACGGCCTGCGACGCTTCGCAAGCCGTTTTTACCGCTTCCGCTTTTGCGGCGTCGGAGATCCTTGCGCTTGCCGCTTCCGCGTCGCCCACATCAAGACGGACGATATGGTAGGTTTCTTTCTTGAAAGAGGTGATCGCCGCGTCCCTGTCTGCAAGCATTTTTAAGGTCGGCGTCTGAACGCGCCCCACGTTTAGAGTTTTGCCGTGAAGGACGGAGAAAAGGCGGGTGGCGTTGATGCCGATGATCCAGTCCGCTTTTGCGCGGCATAATGCAGACGCATAAAGCGCGTCATACGCCTTGCCGGGTTTCAGCTCCGCAAAGCCCTTTTTGATTGCGTTTTTCTCCATAGAGGAAATCCAAAGGCGGGAAAAGGGCTTATCGCACCCCGCCGCATGGTAGACAAGGCGAAAAATCAGCTCGCCCTCGCGCCCTGCGTCGCAGGCGTTGACAACCTCGGAAATATCGCTGCGGCGCATGAGGTCTTTTAGGATTTGGAACTGCTTTTGCCTGTCTTTGAATACGGTATATTGCCACGGCTGCGGCAGGATCGGCAGGCTGTCATAGCTCCACTTTTTGTACTGCTCCCCATAGGCGGCGGCTTCCGCAAGCTCCACCAAATGCCCCACGCACCATGAAATGAGGAAGCCGCCGCCCTCGATATATCCGTCTTTCTTATTCTTCACGCCAAGGGCGGCGGCGAGTGCCGCCGCTACACTCGGCTTCTCTGCAATGACTAACCTCATTCCTCGTCCTCCTGTTCCTCGCTGCCTGCTTCCGGCGCGTCCTCGTCGTAATCGTCAAAGTCGAAATCGTCAAGGTCGGTGTCGCCCTTGATGCCCTGCTTCGGCTTCATAATCTTAAAGTAGTAGAACGCGCCGCCACCGGCAAGCAGGGTAACGACAAGGAAGATCACAAGCCCGCCTGCATTGCTTTTTTCTTTCTCCGGCGGCGCATCGTCCGGCTCCGGCACGGCTTCCTTGCCTACACATTCGGTCATATTGACAGAGCATACCGGGCAAGCGGTATTGACTGCGCCTGCCTTGCATTTGTCCTTACAGGTGCAAACGGCGGGAGCCTGCGCCTTGCCGCTGCCGTCCTCCATGAGCGCCATCAGGTCGGCTTCGTCCACCTGATTGAGAAAATGTACGGTGTTTTTGCCCTCGGCGGCGCGGTCAACGATGATGTAAAAGTAGTTGCCGTTTTTGCTCTGCACAATGATAAACTGCTTGTCCTCGGCGGCTTCTCCCTCAATATCGTCGATCAGCGACAGATTACCGTCCGGCGTAAGGGGCTGCGGCTCTATGCCGCCCGTGACTTCCTCGCTATATTCGTCCTCATAGTCGTAGTAATCGCCGCCATCCGCATAGGCGGGAACGGAAAAGCCGCCCAAGAGGACAAGGGCGGCAAGCAGGGCGGCGGCTGTTTTGAAAAAGCCTTTATTCTTCATCTTCGATTTCCTCCTGTTCCATGTAGTCTGTCCCTGCGGCGGCAATGCCGGGAATCGGTTCGCCGGAAAGCAGGGCGGTAAGCTCTGCGGGGGTCAGGCGCATGGAGCGCACAAGAGAGATGATTTGCAGGTTTTCCGCTTCGGTTTTCTGCATTGCAAGCTCTTTCAGCCTGTTCTGATACTCGGTGATTTTCTCCCGCGTTTTCTGCATTTCCTTTTCAATGCGGTCAATTTTACTGTTTGTCATTTCGTAATACTCCTTTCATTTTTTACGGCAGCCGCCCGTAGGCGTAAAAGTGGTTCTTCCAATAGGTGGTGTTGACATTGGCGTAAGATATGGGGTTTCCGCAATGTATCATCATACCGTTGCCCACATAAATACCAACGTGCGAAACACCGGGGGTGTCGTAAGTGCCTTTGAAAAAGATAAGGTCGCCCGGTCTTGCCTGTGCGCCTGTTACGGGAGTGCAGATATTGCAAAGCCCCTGCGCTCCAAGCCGCCCCACATTCCACCCGGAATGGTTAATGACCCAAGACACATAACCCGAACAGTCAAAGGAAGTGTTTGGATTGCTGCCGCCCCAGATGTAGGGGTAGCCTAAATACTTTTCCGCTTCGGCGATGATCGCCGCAAAGGTTTCGTCCTCCAATGCTTCGGGCGGTATTTCGTAATAGGTCGGCTCCCGCAGCGTGGAAGCGTTCGGATATGCACTGTGCGGGAACAGGTCGGGGCGGTTGCCAAGGGTGGACATATACACAGCGTACATGGATAGTTGTTCCTCGGTCATAATGTAGACAGGCAGATGCGACAGATTGAAGTTTTCCAGCTTGACGTTGAGAATGTAATAGTTATAGGGAACTTCGACGGTATATGTGTAGGTTTGGGTGTTGCCCTCCGCGTCGGTGTAGGTGCCCGTTCGCCTTTCCGTCCGGTAGCGCACCTCTGTTTCCTCGGTGAGCGTCAGCGTGTATTGCCGCTCAAAGAGCATGGCAAGGGTGCTTTGTACCTCGGCGCGGGTGTATTCAAGGTGCAGCGCGGTAAGGATAGATGTCAGTACATACGGGTCATGTTCAATGTCGTCCAAGTCGTAGCGGTATTCGTCATAGCCCGGATGGTCGCGCTCGATATTGTCTATCCTGCTTTGCAACTCCGCTTCAAGGGCTGCATAGTCGGCTTCCGCACCAAGCATATCCGCGTCCTCTGAAACGTAGGACGTGCTGATAACGGAGGTAATGCCGCCGGAAAACAGGCTGGAACATGAAGAGATCCCGGCTGAAATCATTATGAACAGCAACAGCGCACACCCGGCAATCAGAAAGGCTTTCCAATGCCGCCCTACAAAGGCGACAGTCTTTTTCGTCGCTTCGGCGGTTTTCTTCGCCGCCTTACGGGTGTTTTCTGCGGCTTTCCTTGCGGATTTTGCGCCGCCCGTTCGTACCGCCTTTGCATACTGCCGCTTGATCTGCTGCTTCTGCCAAAACCGGGAAACGGGGTTAGACGCGGCAAGCTGCGGGTTGTCGTGCAGCGCCTTTTGATACTGAAAATCGGCGTTTGCCTTGAACGCGGCTTTTTCCGCTTTTGCCGCCGCCCGGTAGGGTTTCAGCTTGCGGCTGCGGCGGCTCTTTCGCATCTGCCGCGCCCCCGCCCGGATGCCGCGCTCGGCTAATTCCTCGCTCTTGTGCGCTCCCTCCACGCCGGAGTTGTCCTTTTCAACGGAATGTATCTTATTGTGGACGAAAACGCCGACCTCCTGCACGGGGCGGGAGAGGGGGTTGTGCTGCTGTCTGCCGCCCGGTATGGGTTTTTCCTTTTTCTCAAAGCGCAGGCGGGTTTTGCCCTTGCCTGCGGCTTCGTCAAAGGTGCGCTCTTTTGTCAAGACTTTCTCTTTCGGAATGGCCGCCCGCGCTTCGTCCAAGCGGTCGGCGGCTCTTTCCGATTTGCGGATCGCCTTTTGAAGCTCCGGCGTCGCCCGTTCTTCCTCGGTGAATTGCAGGCGTGAGGTCTTTGTTTTTGCCGCCGCTTCCTGCTGCGCCCGCTTTATCGCCTTTTTGGATGCTGCGCGGGTATGGGCAGCGTCGATATGCTCCAAAACACGCTCGGCTGCGGCGTCGTCCCGCTTCGGAGAAAGCTCCGGGGTATGGGGACGAGCTGCCGCGCCGCCGGATGGGT
>ERZ791603.2598-NODE-2598-length-11229-cov-3.064883_pt1 | contig 11229 bp, 5 predicted proteins | sample MGYA00509966_ERZ791603 | MGnify/ENA primary metagenome ERZ791603 (study PRJEB30046, sample SAMN00791931) | human gut metagenome | study: EMG produced TPA metagenomics assembly of the A metagenome-wide association study of gut microbiota in type 2...
CTGCGATGGTATCCTGCAATGTTGTCCCATCTCTAAAGGTATCCTTTATGCTATCTTGTGAGTAAAAAATATTTTTAGGATTTACATTAAACAAACCTACTACATCCAGCCAGGTATTAACATCTTCTACATACCCATACAAAGTAGGATTGTTTCCCGCCAGCCCAATGGGATCAGAAGAAATATACATCCCCATATCCGGCGAGTAGTACCTGAACCTGTTGTAATACAGCCCCGTTTCTTCATCCTCATACTGTCCCTGATACCTGAACGGCACGAGCATCCGGTCCCCATGGCATTCCGCCACCCTGCCGTACACGTCCAGCAGCATCTCCCAGACAAGCTCTCCCTTGCTGTCGTATGCCTGCGTCGGCGTACCGAGGTAGTCATGCACTATCGTGTAGCGTTCCCCGTCCGTGACCTTCGCCACAGGAGTGAACGACGTTCCGTCATATATCCATGTCACAAGGCCCTCCGGCTTCTCCGTGCCGTCGTATTCCTCGCGTCCGGTCTCGTCCGTGACGAGCTTCGGTCTCCGGGCTTCGTCGGTGTCCCATTCGTGCAGCACCACGTTGCCGTCCCAGCCGAAACGGTGCACGGTGCCGCCCGTCCTCTTGGATATTCTTCTGCCGAGGGCGTCATAGCCGAACGTAACCGTCCTGCCGTCGGGAGTCCTCACCCCGGCAAGCATACCGTTGGCCTGCCATTTGTAACAAGTGTCGCCTTGCTGCCAGCCGGCGAACGGGTCGGTCTCACGGCTGTTGTCCTTGTTGTCGGCATCATCCGCAGAGAACAGCATACCGAGCCATCCCTTCTTTTCGGTGTGCCCGCTTTCCGGAACGGACACATCCCTGCGGCTCTTGTGTACGAGGTTGCCCTCGCAGTCGTAGCGGTAATGGTACTCGCCGTCCCACAGCAGACGTCCGCCACGGTCATACTCGCGTCCCTTGCATCCGTCCTCCCGGTACAGGTTGCCCACCTTGTCGGGGGTGCGGAAGACGCTCTCATACATGGAGTAGTCGCCCCTGACGAGGTTACACATCGAGTCGTAGTCGAAGATGACCGGCTCCGGTGACAGGTTGCTGCGCATCGACATCAGCCTTGCGCCCACGTCCCAGCGGTAGCTTCTCCAACCCGTGTGTCGGTTGCCCGAACGCACGTGGCGCGAGCGGACAAGCCCCATGTCGTTGTAGTCCGTGGTAATCCTTATCCCTCCTGTTGCGAAACGCTCCACCTCACGCCCGGCGTCGTCCCGGCCTATGGTGCTTTCCCATGGCCGGACGTCCCCTCCGGAATCGCCGTATGCGGACGCTTCATCCGCTTCCGGTTTCCTGACGGTGGCTTTTATGCCGCCGACAAGCCCGAGCCTGTCGTAGGACAGTTCCGTGTCGGCTCCGAGTGAGCTTCCCACACGGGTGCGCTCGCCGTATGCGTTGTATTCCGACTCCACCGACATGACACCCATGAACTTGTCGCCTCCGGGAAGCCCCATCGTCTCCTTTGTCACACGCCCCATCGGGTCGCGTTCGAACACCATGCGCGCCTCACCGTTGTCGGCGGTGGCCATCAGCCCGTTCCTGTCGTAGCCGTATTCCTCTTTCGTGCCGTCGTGGTACTCGGCTGTGAGCACACGTCCCATGGTGTCGTATGTGTAGGCGGTGCTGCGCCCTCCGGGACGAACTATGCGTGTCACACGTCCGCAACCGTCCCTGTGGTATATGCGTTCTATGCCGCCGTAGTCCTTTTCCGATGATATGTTGCCCGCAAGGTCGCGCCTGAAGACATACCCGGCACCGGCCTCGTTGACCACCTCGCGCAGGCGGTCCATCCCGTCGTAGCGGAAGCTCACCCTGTTCCCGGCTTCCTCGCGCCATGTCATGCTCCCCACGGAGTTGTAGCCCATGCGAACATGGCGTCGCGCGTCACGCGCCTCCGTGATGCTGTCGTAGCTGTCGTAGCCGAGGTGTATGACGTTACCGTCACGGGCGTCTATGCGCCGCAGGCGGTCCAGGGCGTCATACACGTAGAACTCCGTGCGGCTGCCGGGAGAGCTTCGCTCTATGAGCCTGCCCCTGGCATCATGCTTCCAGCCGCCGAGCAGCCTCCCGTCCTCGTGCCATGACACGAGGTTCAGCGAGCCGTCGTAGGACAGGTCGGAACGGCGGTCTCCCTTGCCGACGCCCACGGGCTGGCCGTGGCTGTCGTAGGTGAACTCCGTGACGCCGCCGTCACGGTCTATGAAGCGGCTGACAAGGTGCGGACGCTCCATGTCGTACAGGCGGACGGTCTTGTTGCCCTCACGGTCCACATGGATGCCCAGCCGTCCCTTGTCGTCGTATATGTACATCTCGCCGCTGCCGTCGGGGTACGTGACACCGGTGAGGTTGCCGTCATTGTCGTAACTGTAGCCCGTGACGCCGCCCTCGGGGTCGATGGTGCGGTAAGGCTCCATGAAGTCCGTGTAGCTGTGGCGCGTCTCGTTGCCGAGCGGGTCGATTTCGGCGGTCACAAGCTGGTCGGGTGTATAGCGGTAGGTGGTCGTGCCGCCCGTGGAGTCGGTCACGAGGTTGTAGCCTTCGGAGGGGTGGTACTCGATACGTCCCTCCATCATGCCGTCATTGCCGTAGGTATGGACGCACCGTCCCTTGCTGTCGTATTCCCAGTAGTAGGTGTCGCCGTTGCGGTCAGTCTTCTCCGTCATCAGGTGGCCGCTATACGACATCTCCGTGGTCTTGTCCATGGCGTCGGTGATGCCCGTCATGTTGCCGGAGCCGTCGTAGGTGTACGACACCAGACGCTCTTCTCCCTTGTCGGTGACGAACGACAGGCTCGTGACGCGTCCGTTCGTGTCGGTGGCGGCGTGTACCGTGCGTCCGGCAGGGTCGCTCAGTCCGGAGAACCTGCCGTTGCTGAAACGGAGCTGTATATGAAGCCCGTCGGGGTTTTCTATGCGTGTCATGCGCCATGCGCCGCCATCCCGCATATCGAAGCGGTATGTGAGCAGGCTGTCATGGCTGTATGCCTCGTAGCCTTTTTCGGTACGGCGCAGTGTCATGCGTTCCGTGCGCATGTAGAACTCGCCGCCCGGCGCTATCGGCGGGAAAGCGACGGCACGGCCATCCTCCATGCGGAGCATCGTCACGCCCTCGTCCTCGAAACTTTCCACCGTGCGGTCATAGCAGCAGTGTACGCCATGGCCCAGCCAGCCCTCGTACTCCGAATCGGAGTACCATGCCCGGGTCCATTCCAATGGAAGCGGGGAAGGGAAGCCGAAGTCCGTGCCCTCGTAAACCACTGCGCCGTTGACAAGGTTCACAGGCTCAAAGCCTAATTTACACAAGAATCGGCTTAGCTTGTTAGGCCCTTTGGTTATTTGTCTTTTCAGGTTGAATTTTCTTATCTTGTTCCGTGCGCATTTCATCAGGGAACTGAACCCTATGCTCGCCGCAAGTCCCGCCAGCATTCCGCCCCAGTCGGGGACGTAGGGACCGCCCACCATGACGGGCTTGCCCGTGGGGACAGGAAGGGAAAAGGAGGTCGGAGCGAAAAGGCTCGGTATGAGCCGTGTCTTTCCAGCCTTGTTCTTGCCTATACCTGCCGACAGCGGTATGCCCACGTCGTTGCACGTCATCACCATGTGACCCTTCGGACTCATGCGGCTACCGTCGCAGAACACGGTCTGGGAGGCGAAGAAGTTCATGCTCTCGTGACCAATCATCGAAGCCATGGCGAAAGGCCCGGCAAGCGGGATGTGCGCCAGGGGGATAATCATGCCGCCGGTGTCCGAGACGCCGCGCTTCAGCCCGTTCACACTTACGTTCGTGCCAAGGAACGGTATGTAGTCGGAGGGGTCCATCACCATACCCATGTAGGGATGGATAGGATTGAAGGGGGGAGCTGTCGTCACATGGACGTCAACCCCGACTACCATAGTGATATGACTGTCCGCGAGTAACATAATCAGACTATTTTTGGTTTCTCAGTGAGTATTCCGCATCGAGTTTGGCTGCCAGTTCCTTTGTGGAAAGCTGCCAGTCCTCGCCATATAAGTCAGACATACGTTTTGAGATTTCGTCTCTTTTTGACGAATCAAGGCTGTATGTTTTGTCAAGATAGGTAGAGGCAATAAATGAGAGATTGATAATCTTTAAGTCTTCGTCAGAAAAAGAGTATCCATACTCAAATGCCTCATTTAAGATCGGTTCGTATGTAAGCCTGTCTTTTTTCAATGCCATAAGTAGCGCATAGTTGTATTCATTTACAACCTCGGTTTTCATATCGACCTCTTTGGCTATCTTAACGGCTGTCATAAACTGTTTGATGGCTCCTGTTATATCTTTATTGTAACTGTGTACAGTTCCTTTGTAATTATAGAGTTGTAACAGGATTTGTGCGCAATCCTGTTCATCATGATATTTGGGAAGGACCAAAGCTATTCCTTTGTCAAACAAATCATGGCAGAACCCGGCTTCACGATGAAACCTTACCATGAATCCCCCAAACATAAGGTAGGACGAAGCCATAAATGCCGTTCCGCCAATTTCACGGCTTAGCCTTATCAGTTCATACCCCAACTTCTTTGCTTCATCCTTGTTACCTTTCGATGCAGCTTCCCCAAGTTCGAACAGACATTTCCGATATTTTACGTTCGGGTCTTGTGGATTACCTTGGGTCGCAATTTCTTTGTATGCGCCGGCCATATTCTGATTTGGGATGTCTATTAGGCATATCCTGCCTTTCATTTCAGACAGCAGGATATCATAGACCTCTCGCTTTTTATAGTCAATCAGAATAAGCGCAACCCCTGCGGGCAGTCGCTCGGCTATTCCCTTTATTACTTCATTCAGAGCTTCCACATCGCCAATGCGGGATATGAAGAGGGTTATGCCGAGTAGATTGTTGTCTCCGACGAATTTCTTGAAACTTGTAACAAGACGAATATACAAGTCTCGTAGTTTATCTGCACTTAGAGAACTGACAGAGGTCAATTCTGACTTGAATGAAGAAAAATCCGCCCAATCCCAATCGGGATTTTTCTCTACATCCATGGAAAAAGAATCTATCCACGTTTTTATCAAGAACTTATAAAAGTCTGTTTTATCATTATAGTCGGCCTTGAAACCGACGATTATATCCGATGTACAACCATGTTCGGAGGCTTCAAGCCGTATGAATCCTTCTACAATTTGATAATCGGTTGGTTCGCAAACGAGACAATAAATCTTTGCATCGGGAAATTTCTCCCGATTTTCAATCCATAAGTCTTGTATATTACTAATTCTTATGGCTATCGGATTATGTTCGTTATTTATCATGGATTAAAATTAAGTAAACCGCCTTTTATATTTGTCATCGCAGAACCATCCACATCAACAGTTGCTCCCGTTGCTTTCAGTGTTGCAGATGCTTTTATGTCGATTGTAGCTGCCTCTTCCTTAATGGACGCATCACTTTTTATTTTTGCCTCGGACTTACCTTCAAAAGTGGAGGTCTTACCAAGTACCTCAACCTCTGAATCGGCTTCAATTCTTATCTTTTCGTCAGCAAGTATCTCCAATTCTTTGGAATGGATAGTTATTTTGTCCTTAGCATCAATGGTGATGGTATTGTCACCGTTCAAGATGATTGTGCTTCCGGTTGGATCTGCAACGGTAACGCTTCCTTTTTCATCATCAAGCGTTATGGTACAACCGCTGCGGGTAGTCAGGCTTTTTGTTTTGTTTGAACTGCCGCCACCGGTACCTGACTTTCCATGGAATAAGCTGCCAAGAACAAACGGACGGTTCGGGTCGTCATATCTGAATGCCACCATGACTTGGTCTCCCTTTTCGGGTATGAATACAAATCCTCTGTTTGTGGGCACCTTGTCGCTTGTACCTGCGTCAGGAGTGAGTACCCGTATCCACGAGGTTTGCATCGGACCGGTCTGCCAGTTCATCTTGACTTGGACACGACCTAACTTTTTCGGGTCCTCGTTGCTGACAACCACGGCTTGCTGTGTATGCGCGACAGGCAGAGGCACATCCGGGCATGGAAGGGTGGGAATAGAGGACGGAAGTGCGGTGAAATAGTTCTGGTAACTGTCACCCATGCCGGCTACGTGGGTTATTTCTGTGATGATATAGGTGCCGATACTGTTCTTGACGAATATTTTGATTCCGGAATGAATAGCGGTGTGGACATCTATGATACTGCCCACCGTGAGGGTATAGCAGTCGCTCTCTCCGGTGACAAAACAGGATGCGGCGGTGTCGCCTTGCTGCTTGCGCTGGAAGTAGGCGTCAAGCTCACCCTTGTTGGTGATGCGTGGTTCCGAACGTTGTACGGCGGGAGCGGTAAACAGTGCCAATGACGAGTCAAAGGCCGCTTGTCCCAATGTGTTCTGTCCGGCTGCGGCATCAGGGGACTGGCCGTTATAGGTCTGGTCGTTCACCGAATGGTAAGAACTTCCCTTTATTGGTCGGGCAAGTGCCTGCGAGCAGACATCGAGCACGGATAGTTCCTCGCCGTATGTCAGCTTGGTCGTCGAGCCGGCCTGTGGCTTTCCGAATACAAGGTTCTGTCCGTCGTAGTAGAGCCATTCCTGATATTGGCGGGCAAGCCGTTGTATGAATCTGAAGTTGGTTTCCTCGTACTGGCATTCGTATTCCAGCTTCGATTTCGTTTCCGGATCGACAAGAGCTTGCACTCCTGCCTTATCTGTAAGTTCCTTAACGATGTCAGACAAGGATTTGTTGCACCATGAGGCACAAGTGTGGTCTGACTCCAATAGGAATGTTGACGAATATCCCGTCACTTTTATATTTCCGTGTGTCCCACCGGCACGATGAAGTCCTACCATGGTGGCGATGCCGATGAAAATAGTGCCGCCGAAGTCCATGATTACTTTTTTCCCAATCCAGTCCTTTGACACATTCGGTATTTCCACACCATAAATTTCTACGGCCTGGATATCCAGCGTTATCTCAAAATAGTGGTGCTCATTAATGCTCTGTTTGAGCATCAGTTGTACAAACGACGGCATGGGGATGCCGGCTATTTCCAATGTGACTTTTTTTTGTTCCAGCATGGCGGCATTATATTTGACGGTTTATATCCAAATTGCCAAAGCCGCCCGGCGGAAGTCCGTCGGACGGCCTGACAAATGTTTTGATTTTAGGATTTACCTATGTACGCCGATTTATTTCTTCGGCCAACGGTTGTCAAGAGCTGCGCTGCCGACAGTGATTTCTTCAGCGGAGAACGTGATGGTGATTGTCATAGGCACATCGTTGTTCGCGTCCAGAGTTTCCGAGTAGTGAACGATGTATGCGTTCTTGAACTGGATTTCCTTCATCTTGGCGTCCTCCTCCGTTTTCTTATAGGTAATCTTACCTTCTACGGGTTTGAAAGCACTGTTCAGCATTGCCTCGATAACAGAAGTGTCTTCTGTTGATTCGATAGTTACTTTTACTCTACCGCCCAATACGCTTGAAGAGGGCATACCTTTAGAGTCCGTGTTACGACTGAACTCATAGTTTGAATAAAGGACGTCAAATTCCTTGTTGTTAAGTTCTAATGATGCTCTAAATGCCATAATTCGTTGGATTTAATGAGTTAAACTTAATTTTTACTGCGGTCTCTCCGTCCTTGCGCCCTAACCGGTATAGATGCAAAAAAGAGAAAACCTCAAAAACGATTTTTTGAAATTTCCTCTCAGCCTCCGGATGACTCAGTTTTATTGTGGGAAAAAGAGAAGAAAATAAAACATCATCTTTGATGTGAGCAAATATAAGTGCTTATATTCATTTTTCCAAATTTTTTAGCGCGTTTTTTTTGCTGTTGTTTTCATTTTAACACGTTTTAAACTAATATTCGTGTATAAAGCCACTGTCCTATATGATTAGAAACACGCCCCGTTGATGATGTGTCGCTATTAAATTGATTCCCTGTATTGTACAATAACACTTGTAGAAGAAGTTTCATCAGGAATGGACGAAACCGTCGGAAAGAAAACTGCTGCCGGAATGCAGAAAAACGGTATCCACCGCATGAAAGTGGCAGATACCGTTGGCAGATTGACTATGTAGTCTGAATCTTTGCGTATATCCTAATTCTTGCGCCCATATCGGCAGATAAGCAATGAACTTAATACCAGGAGTGCAAGGGCAATCATCCATGTGTATATCTTCCGTTCCTTTTCCAAATGTTCGATGTCCGCCGCTTGTTGTTTGGAGCAAGTTGTCAGTATATTAATCTGGGATTGTTGTACCTTGCAGATATCCATAAGTTCAGCATTAATCCGTTGCTGTGTCTCCAGCGAAGTTTGGATGTTCTTGAAGTTACGGTTGGTCGTATATGCGTCGCGGATATATCCGGGTGTGCTTACCTGTAACGACGGAACCTGTATGCTGTCCGGAAGGTATGTCAGTTCTGCATTATTGCGCCGCTCTGTTGCGAAGCTGTTGAACAGGAGTATGCCGACGAGTGTACCGCTAATCAGAAAGGCTATTAACGCTATGATGGCAAACATTGTGTTTGACGGTTTCGCAACAGGTTGTTGGTACTCTCGTTCAAGCCATGGATGATGGTTCATCGTGTGAGGTGGTATGGATGTTCCATATTCCACAGTCCGGACTTCGGCATTTTCTTCGGTCTCTTTTTTCTCAAGGGCCTTGCGTCTTGATATATCCATAAATTCGCGCTTGGCAATCTGGTATTTATCTGCTTGATAAATGACAAGGTCGTTTTTTACCAGCCAGTCAAGAACGTCCTTGACACTCCGTTCTGATACCTTGAGGTTGCTGATGCTCCAAAATATCTCTGCACAAGATACCCATATTGGTTTCTGGAGGCACTTCTGATACAAGATTTCAAGTATCTCTGCCTGTAGTTGTTCTCTTGTTGGTTCCATTTATTTACAGTATTAATTGTTTCGGAATAAAATAATATTTCTTGCCGGCTATGAATACGGGCCTGAAAAGGTTGCGTTGATACATATCTTCCAGTCTCTTCATCTTTGAAATCAGGGCTGTATAGCCACTGTTAAAGTCTGTCAGCTCAACCTTTCTTTTCTTCAGTTTCTTCACCTTTGTTGAATTTAAAAGGCTGTCATTGGCCATGACTCCCGTCTTATAATAGAAGATTTGAGCCAGATATGGATTTCTGGGCAATACTTTTCGATAGAAACTTCTGTTTATGCTTTTCTTTTGCCGGTTAAATTGCTTGCGAAGCACTCTTAACTCCTTTTTCCCTATGTTATCTGAGAACTCCGGGAGCAGTCCCCTGTAGCTTTGCAGCAGTTCCATCACTTCCTTGTCATCGAGTAGATATCCATATTCGTACCCGTCCATTATACTGTCCGCTACGGAGGCCTTTATATAGTAGGTGTCATTCACGCTGTTTCTATCTATATCGTCAAGGCTCGTGCTGTCAGGATTTTCCGTATGATAGAATATATGCGTCAATTCGGATGTGGGACGGCTTCTTAGGACACCTATATTTCGCTCATAATCTTTAAGCGAGTGCAACAGTAGGCTGTCCGTCTCGAAAGATTGCCGCAACACGGAATCCAAGGCTGTTTCCAAAGCGTTGCTTTCCAGTCTGTTTCTACCTTTAGGGAATAAGATTCCTCCTACCGTAAGGCTGTTGTATGGGGCATCATACAGATATAAGTTGGCATCCGTAGCTTCTATGTTCTTGAACAGTTCCGTCTTTACCAGTCTGCTGTCTGCGATATAATTGGATATATGGTCTATGTATTTCGTAGAATGGCTGTCCAGAATGGATTTGGCCTGCAATAGGAAGTCCTGATACGCAGTGCCTGACGCTCTGTCTATCTGGGCAAACAGAAGCCTTGCCGGTTGGGTTGCCAGCCACGAGAGTTGTTGCTCGTGCAAGGATAAAGTTTGCTTTGACCCTAAAATGATGAATACATTGTTGCTGAAACGGCTTTCGTTATCATAGCAGGAGATTTGTTTGATAGCCCCGCCAAAACCGTAAAACGATGATTGTTCCTCTTGCTCGTTCTTTCGCTTGGAAGAAATGGATCGTTTGATATAGTCGAGCCAGGCTGAAAAGTCCTTGGTGGGAGCCAGATGTCTGTTTACTCCATTGGAGGATATGCAAGTTGCCGAGAATGTGTAGTCATATCCGGGCTTCATTTTCAGCTTTAGGTTCTGTAGCACATTGATATATGGGGATAGATAAGGCAGGTCGGTATCATTGAACAGCACATGTATGTTCACGTTTTTGTTTTCCGCTTCCATCTTTCGGACATCGGAAACCATGATGTCTCCGCCTTTGATATTGATAATCTTATTCCAGTTCTTGTCCCAGACGGATAGAGGATAGTTCAGCCGGATATTCCCATCCGTTATAGGCCCTGCCGGGTTTCCATCCAAGTTGAACAATATCGTACCCTGAATATTCGCATTATGTAGTGCCAACGTATCGGGATACATCAGGTTGACGGTACATAACAAAGAATCACGGTATCGTGAATAATCAATATGATACACTTCATTCTGGCCGACTTCTGCAAGAAGGTCAGCGGGAACCCACCCTAAAAAGCGTTTGGTACTGTCTGATAATGCGGGAACATTGGAAATCAATGCGGATTTGCCGCTCTTGTCCAACTTGTATAGGTAAACAACCTCTCCGCTGACAACTACCGCATCCGTTGTTGTTTTCAGAAACGGCTCTCCGTATATTTTCAGGGTATCTCCATTGAAGAATTGATGGATATCGAACAGCTTGTTAATGCTGTTTATGCCTATACGGTACCTTATCGGCTGGTTGTTGCGGGGATTGATACGGGCATGGTCGTACATCAGTACATTTTCCGATGGTATCCATCCGGCATAATTGACTTTACGGGGTTCTTTAAAGTGCCTCTTGCTGTTATACAGGAAACCTATAATCGACTTGGGCTTGCCTGTAATGTCAGGGTCGGCCTGAACGAGTTTGTAGGTTCCGTTCTTTTCACCTACTATGTAATAGGGTGTGCCAATCCCGTGTGAAGACCGCTTACGCTGGAAATACGGGTCTTCATAACTTTGATTTCCGGCCCTGTCCGAATAGACAATTCTGTTTGTCTTGCTTTTCTTTGTTTTGACAGGTGCTTCCGTTGATTCCGGATAATTGAATATATCCCTATCCATTATTTGTATCCTGTCGCGGATGGACACTTGGGCAGATACGTTGCACGCAAGAGTAATCATCACGGCCAATATTTACAGCATGTACAAC
>ERZ791603.2599-NODE-2599-length-11222-cov-2.645831_pt1 | contig 11222 bp, 10 predicted proteins | sample MGYA00509966_ERZ791603 | MGnify/ENA primary metagenome ERZ791603 (study PRJEB30046, sample SAMN00791931) | human gut metagenome | study: EMG produced TPA metagenomics assembly of the A metagenome-wide association study of gut microbiota in type 2...
CTGTTTCCAGAAATTCCTTCTGCTGCTCTTCTTCCTTTTCTGATTTTACAGCCTTTTTCAGGAAGAATGGATTCTGGATCAGGACTGCCGTATCTGATGAAAAAAGGGACTGCCCGCAAAGGGCATTCCTGTATTCCTCAAAGCTTCCCTTACCCTCAAAGTAAGCGGGTTCCGGCGGGTTTCCCTTAAAGTATGTATTTAATATGTCTGACTTTCTCTCATTAAGAAGAACCGGGTCATCCCCGTAAAGGAAGTAGCAGTTCTTCTTCACTTCATTCAGCGCCATAGACCTTTACCTTTTAATTCCCATTTTTCCCTGAAAACCGCCGTCTGCATTCCATCTTCATAGACATTGGCTGCAGGGATTCCCATATATTCAAAAATTTCCGCATCCTCATAGGATTTGGTCAACCTGCTTCCTGCATAGACGGCTGCCTCTGGATGAATCGCGGAAACCTCTTCCTCAGTCAGAGAATCTGCCTGTTTTCTGCTCCCTGCCATCCAGAAGAGGCCAGGCGGATACTTTGTATCCGTAAGCAGTTTATTTCCTGAAAAAAGGACGCCGGCCTCATCAAAGGAAACAAGCCAGCTGCTTCCGTTTGTCCTGAAAATCATATCATCCACTTTTGCGCTGCCGCCCTGGATCATGCGGACGTGAGCCTGCTGACCAGCTAAAAGCTCGCGGCAGATTTTTTCCGGATCGCCTCCCGTCACCCAGATTTCCTTGATCGGAATCGTCATGGACAGAGGAATAGGGTTTTTGGCGTCTTCCAGATTCAGCAGAAGGATGTCGGCTGCAAAAATGCCCTCATACCCGAGAAGGGAGTTCCATTCCCAGACGGAAGTCCTTGAAGCAAGGCTGCCGCTCTTATAGTATAGTATTTTTCTGCCGTCTTTTACAAGAACAGCCCCCTGATCCGGACCGAGCTCGGGGACAAGCACGTATGTGGACGGCGCAGAAATCCAGAGAATAATGACGATTGCAGTACTTAAGGGAAGAATCAGCATAAAAATACTTCTCCATATTTTAGATGCAAGGATTTTCTCCCTGAAATAAAGAAAGGCGACTGTGATATAATAGCAGGCCGTCTCTGCAGCATTGAGTCCTCCGATGCCGATCGACGCCTTCGGCCAGCCTGACATCCACTGGTTCATCCGGATGCCTGCCCATAAGAGGTAATCCGAAACGTAGAGAATCCCGGCCGCAAGGGGCGTAAAGATCAATGCGATGACGGATGCCATGAGCCCTGCAATGATAACCCATTCAAGGAACGGCGTCACAATGAGATTGGCAGGAATGAAAAACAGCGGAAATACATGAAAGTCATAGAGCACGATGGGCATCGTAAATACCTGCGCCGCCGTGGAAAGCGCCGTTCCTTCCCGCACCTGCACGGGAAGGCGGGGAAATCTTTTGAAGAAGTAAAGAAGCGGCTTGTAAAATATCAGGATACCGGCAGATGCGCCGACGGAAAGCTGGAAGCTCACATCAAAGAGGAAAAACGGATCCCACAAAAGCATCCCTGTAACAGCAGCGCCTAAAATATTGACGGCTGTTTTCTCCCTGTCAAAGAAAAGTCCGGCCACAGAAAGGATCCCCATGATGGCGGCTCTCAGGACAGGAGGGACAAATCCGGCAAGCCCTGAATAGAAAAGGACCAGAATGATGGCTCCGCCAATAACAAGCTTCTTTGGAAGGTGCATCCATTTTCCCAGGAAGTAAAGGAAGCCGAAGAGAAGCGCCACATGCGATCCCGAAACGGAAAGGATATGGACGATCCCTGTCGCGGAAAAAGAGCTCATGACTGATTCCGGGATTTCATTATAGCTGCCTCCAAAAAGGAGCGTCATCATGATGTGGAGCCTGACGGGATCCATGTAGGGAGAAAAGGTATCCATGACCTTTCCCTTGATGAGTTCGGCTGCCTTTTCGGCCCGGTATTCTCCGGAATCGCCCAGAGATCTGACTGACTTTTCATCCTCGGTATAGATGCGCCCTATGATGCGGCGGCTTCTGTACCTGCTTTCCAGATCGATTTTCCCGGGGTTGTCATAAATCCTGATCGGCGTCATTTCCCCTTTGACGGAGAGTTTCACGCCCGGCCCGTAAATCTCCTTAGGATTTGTCTCATAAACATAGGCGAACCCCTTAAGCGGCTTTTCTGTGCCGTCTTTGTAACGGATATCTTTTAATTCAGCAGTATACCTGGCATACCCTTCCCCTTCCCGGTTGACGACAGGAGGCTCTGTCACGACAGCCGTATACGTCCCTTCGGCATGAAGCGCCCAGGAGGACTGCGCCTTCCATACTTCGTCAGCAAGATGCATGCGGCCCATTCCGCAAAGGGAAATAAAAAAAGCGCCGCACAAAATAAGGACGGCTTCTTTTTTATGTGTTATTTTTATGGCTGCTAAGGCAGGCAGCACAAAAAAGACGGCAGCAGCTGCGATTCCCTCATAAAGAGGAAGACTGCCGTAGAGGAATATGCCGAATGAAAGACAGAGAGCACTCCAGAACAGGCCGTACTTCATACTCATAGAGTAATTTTATCCGCCAGTTTCGCATATCTTCCATCGCTTATGGATGGAACCTTCTTCAGATCCTGCTTCTCGGTGAAGTACCCGTTTTCCTGCCTGTACTTCACAATCTTTTCAGCCGTCACTGCGCCGACTCCGGGGAGTGCTTCCAGTTCCTTCGCTCCGGCCGTATTGATATTGATGAGACCTCTTGCTGCGGGATCGCTGCGGTCAGGGTTGAGCGGGATGTAAATCTTCATGCTGTTTTCTATGGGCGCTGCCATATTGACAGCTTCCACTTCTGCATAGGGAAGGACATCGCCTGCTGCCTTGACGGCATCATAGTAATGGCTTCCCTTCGGGAGTTCATAGACGCCTGGTTCCTTTACAGCGCCTACGACATACACGAGAAGCTTGTCATCCTTTTCATTGTTCCCTGCCTCGGCAGTCACGACGACCGGCTTCTCCTCTTCACGCAATGAAAAAGGATCGAATACAAAAAGCGCCGTCCCTAAAAGAATAAGACCTATGCATAGGCAGAGTATAGTCATCCTTCTGCTTTCTTCATGATCCTGTTCCATGGAATTGCTCCTTGTTTCAATCCTTCAGGCATTGCCTGCATCCATACCAAAGAAGAGTCCCAGGAGCGCCTGGAACTCTTTTGCTGCTCCTTCGTAATTTCTTACTTTTTATTTCCGTTGTCTTCAGCCTGTTCCTGCTGCTGGCGTGCAGCTGCAGAGTTGGAATCAATCAGGCTCTGACGGTTCTTCTTCAGGCTGTCCAGTACGTTTTCCATGTTGGTTTCCACGTACTTCAGCACATCGGTTGCATAAGTAACAGAGCTGGTGCGCAGTTCTTCTGCAGACTTATTGGCAGAGGAAATCACTTCATTGGCTCTTTCCTGTGCCTGCTTGACCAGTTCGCTTTCTTCTGTAATGCGGGCGATATAGTCCTTTGCCTGGGCAACGGTGTCTTCTGCCTTCTTTTCAGCATCGAGCATGATTCTTTCCTTATCAGCCACAATGCGGCGGGCACTTTCAAGCTCGTTTGGCAGGGACTGGTTGATGGCATCAATCAGTCTTTCAATTTCGTCCTTGTCCACCATTTTCTTATTGGTGAACGGCACTTCATTTGCACTGTTAATTACATTTTCAAGTTCTTCCAGAAGTTTTCTCGTATCCATAACAAGCAGCCTCTCATTTCTTAATAGAATTCATTTTCCTGTGTATCATTTCCTGTACGTATGGCGGCACCATTTTGCTCACATCCCCGTTAAAATGGGCCAGCTCGCGGACACCGGTTGAGGAAAGGAAGGAATAGCGGCCGTCCGTCATAAAGAAGGCAGTTTCCAGAGTCGGTGCAATCTGCTTGATCATCAGCGCGCGCTGGAATTCATATTCGAAATCGCTGAACGCTCTGAGGCCTCTGATCAGAAGATGGCAGTCTCTCTTTGCTGCGTATTCATTAAGAAGACCGTCGAAGGCATCCACTTCCACGTTAGGAATATCCTTGGTTGTTTCCCTAAGCATATCCAGACGCTCCTCGGTGGTGAACATGTAATGTTTTGTCGGGTTCAGAAAAGCGGCGACGATCAGTTTATCGACCATCTGCGCGCTTCTTTTTATAATATCAAGATGACCATAGGTTACCGGATCAAAACTTCCCGGGCATATAGCTAATTTCATGGATTAAACTCCCTCTGTAGTTCTGCAACGCAGATAAGTAACAACAATGGCGCCGGATTTCTTCTCTTTCCAGAGGTCGAGCCTGTCTTCGAAAAGGGAAAGGTCCGGTGCTTCGGACACGGAGTGTTCCGCAACAATAATAGCATCATCACTGCAGATCCCGCAAGATAGTATCTCCTTCAGGATCTCATTGATATACCCCTTGCGGTATGGCGGATCCATGAAGATATAATCAAAGCTTTTGCCACCTAAGAGCTTCAAGGCCGGCGTGACGTCTCTTGCGATGACCTTCACCTGCCCGCTCATATGGCAGCGCTCTGCATTCTTCCTGATAATATCACTTGTTGTCCTGTCTATGAAGACAGCTTCTGCCGCTCCGCGGCTCAAGGCTTCAAGCCCCATGGCTCCGGTTCCGGCGAAAATATCCAGAACCTTCGCTTCTTCCAGTCCCACATTAGCAAGAACATTGAAAATGCTCTCCCTCACTCTTCCAAGAGTGGGCCTTGTTGTATTCTTACCTGCCGGGGACAGTAAAATCGTACCTTTTGCTTTGCCGCCTACAATTCTCATTCTTAATTTTCCTTATAGTGATCTGTATCAAACGGGCAGCCCGTCAATCCGCACTTAGCTAGATTATAGCATAAACGGACTATATTGAAATAAAATTTTTTATGCTTTCTTCAGAAAGATATTCCATTCATGCATAAAGAATTTATATTTCTCCGCGTAATTTCTTCCGCCAGATGCCGAAAACACAGGAATCCTTTAAAACAGCATTACCCCTACCGGCATCCGATAAGGGTAACATCAAGGCAGACTGATAAATTCGTATGGATTAAAGAGATTCCGTCGGATACGTTTCAGACTCTGCTTTCTTGGCTCTTGCCATCAGTACTTCCAATGCCTTTCTTGCTGTATGCTCCCCATTGATCAGGCAGCATACTTCTTCTGTGATCGGCATGTCAATATGTTCTCTTTTGGCAATTTCATGGACAAGGAGCGCTGTACGCATTCCTTCAACGACCATATTCGTTCCTTCAACGATTTCCTTCGCTGTCTTTCCCTCGCCCATCATGACGCCGGCCGTATGGTTGCGGCTGTGCGAGCTCGTGCAGGTAACGACAAGGTCTCCCATGCCGGAAAGGCCGAAGAATGTATTCATCTTGGCACCGAATCTGACACCGAATCTTGTCATTTCAACAAGTCCGCGTGTCATCAGGGCAGCGCGGCTGTTGTCGCCCAGTTTGATTCCGTCAAGCACGCCGCAGGCAAGAGCCATGATATTCTTCAAAGCTCCGCCGTATTCGACGCCGCGGATATCATCACTTCTGTACACCCTGAATACAGGGCTCATGAAAAGATCCTGGACGATCTGGACTGCCTCAGGCACTTCAGAGGCAGCAACGGTTGCGCATGGAAGGCCGGCGCCGACTTCTTCGGCGTGGTTCGGTCCGGACAAAGCAACAATCCTGTCCGTAATCCCTGCCACCTTTTGGGCAATGACCTCGGAAAGGCGGTGGCCTTCATCATCGGCAAGGCCCTTGGATGCAGAAACGACGACTGCATCTTTTTCAAGCCATTTGGCAATTTTGCCTGCCGTATCAGCCACAGCCTTTGACGGCGTGCAGATGACGACGCAGCCCGCGCCTTCCACTGCTTCCTTCAGATCACTGGTAATACGGATAACCTCCGGAAGATGAACTCCGGGCAGGTATTCCTTATTTTCCCTCTCGCGATTGAGCTTTTCTGCCGTTTCCGGCTTCCTGCAGTACAAGACAAGGTCTTTATGACGGCCGGCAAGGGAAATCATCATAGCTGTACCCCAGCCGCCAGCACCTATCATGGCTATTTTCACAAGACTTACCTCTTTTCTCTGGTAATCGGCTTTTCTTCCCCTTTCAGGAGCCTTTTGATGTTATCTTTGTGCTTCCCGATAACAATCACGGCTGCCAGAGCTGCGAATATGACATATTCGGCAGAAGCGCCTTCAATGAGAAGGACAAGAGCTACGACAGGGGCAGCTATGATGGAACTTAAAGACACGATGTGCTTTGCCTTGAAGACAAGAAGCCACACGGCAAAGGCACAAAGAACAGCCGGAGCTGAAATATAAGCAAAGGCGCCAACGCCGCAGGCAACGCCCTTCCCGCTCTTGAAGTGCAGGAAAATGGACCAGTCATTCCCTACGATGGCTGCGATAGCGCATGCCAGAACGATGAGCGGATCAGGCATCCCCAGATGAACGGCGATGAATCCTTTCAAAAAGTCACAGATAAATACGGAAAGGCCGGCAACAACGCCAAGCTCGCGATATGCATTCGTTGCACCGATATTGCCGCTTCCCGTCTTTTTAAGATCGACATGGTAAAATACTTTGCCAATGATATACCCGCTTGGGATTGCGCCGATAAAATAGGAGAGCACAATCCATAGGAATGATTCCATCAGTCGTCTCCACCATCCTTCTTGCTTCTGATAACAATGCGGATAGGCGTCCCTTCAAAGCTGAACGCTTCTCTCAGCCTGTTTTCCATGAAACGGACATAGGAGAAGTGGATCAGGTTGGCGTCATTCACAAACATGACAAACGTTGGCGGACGAATCCCTACCTGCGTCATGTAGTAAATCTTTGCTACGCGGCCGGAATGTGCCGGCGGCGGATTGACCATCTTGGCATCTTCGAGAAGGTCATTGAGAACAGCGGTCGGAACACGAAGGCTTGCCTGTTCTGCCACTGCATAGATCATGTCGCCAAGACGATGGATTCTCTGCTTGGTAAGAGCCGATCCGAAAAGAACCGGCGCATAGGATGCAAAAGGAAGTCCTTTTCTGATTTCCTTTTCAAACTCAACGTTTGTTGTATTTCCTTTTTCAATGGTATCCCATTTATTGACGAAAAGGATCAGGCCCTTCCCTGCTTCATGGATGTAGCCTATGATCTTCTTATCCTGCTCTGTCAGCATATCCTCGGCATCCAGAATGAAGATGGCTACGTCGCAGTTGTCGATAGCGCGGATTGAGCGGATGACGCTGTATTTTTCAACAGGCTCATCAATCTTGCTCTTCTTTCTCATGCCGGCTGTATCGACCAGCACGAATGTCTTGCCCTTGAACTTCCATACGGAATCGACTGCGTCGCGCGTCGTTCCCATTTCGTCAGCTACAAGGGATCTCTGGTATCCGAGAAGCGAATTGATCAGCGTGGATTTCCCGACATTCGGACGGCCTACGATGGCAGTACGGATAATGTCTTCGGAAGACTCTTCCGTTCTTGCCGGGAAGCCTTCCGTGATGCGGTCGAGAAGTTCGCCGAAGCCCAGACGGTTGACGGCAGAAATTCCGACCGGATCCCCGAGTCCGAGCGAATAAAATTCATAGACATCCATTTCCTGGTTTTCACTGTCTACTTTGTTGACGCAGAGAACAACCGGTTTGCCTGTCCTTCTGAGAAGTCCTGCGATTGTTTCATCGTCTGCTGTCATTCCTGTCCTTGCATCCACAACGAAAAGAATAACGTCGGCTTCATCCATGGCCAGTTCTGCCTGCTGGCGGATGCCGCTGGAGATCTGGTCCCTTTCGTCCTTGAATTCAATTCCGCCCGTATCGATCAATGTGAACTCTCTGTCGAGCCACTTTACATCGCAATAAATTCTGTCTCTTGTTACGCCGGGGATGTCCTCTACAATGGAAACGCGCCGCTGCGCCAGACCATTAATGAGTGTCGATTTTCCTACATTCGGTCTGCCTACAATGGCTACGAGAGGTTTACTCATGATTCCCTGTCCTTTCCTTTGGACCTGTCATTGGTCCAGTAATCTTCTTATGTAAAATTCTATTCAGGATAGCAACACTTTCCCATTTTTATCCTTATAAAAAATTGTATGCCCTGCCCTTATAGATGTCAAGTTTATAGTTTACCATAAGAGCCCCTTTCCGTCTATGAGAAGTCATAAAGCAAAGAAAAGCTGCGATAAAGCAGGAGATGATAGAGAATACGCGGATTATCCCCTGATTTCTCCATTTTCACGTGGCATACAAAAAAAAGACCGCCGACGGCGGTCTTTTTCAGTTTCAATTAAGCTTCTTCCGGAGCGTCATGAACGGGAGCTTCTACGAGGCTGAAGGAGATTCTTCTGCGTCCTTCATCAATGTTGATGATGCGGACTTTCAGATCGTCGCCTACCTGGCAGATATCGCCCGGTTTCTTGTTGTGGTCATCGGTCATTTCGTTGATGTGGAGCAGGCCGGTCAGTCCGTCTTCGAGTTCAACGATTACGCCGAATTCAAGGATCTTAACGACTTTAGCGTCTACTACATCATCGATCTGATGATCATGTACAGCGGTTTCCCATGGGTTCGGGAGGCAGTCTTTGTGTGTGAAGGAGATTCTCTGTTTTTCACGATCGAAGGATTTGATCTTGACATCAATGACCTGATCTGGTTTGAGAACGTCTTCTACTTTGCCAATCTTCTTCCAGGAAATATCGGAGATGTGGAGCAGTCCTTCCACGCCGTTGATTCCGATGAATGCGCTCTTCCGATCTGATGAATGCGCCGTATGGCATGATCTTCTTAACGGTGCCCTGCAGAACGGTGCCGTTCTGGTAAGCTTCTTCGATTTCGTCCATTTCTGTATTTCTCTGGTCTTCCAGTACAGCTTTGCGGGAAAGAACCAATCTGTTCTTTGTGCGGTCTACTTCGAGAATCTTAGCCGGGAACTTCTGTCCAACAAGACCCTGCAGGGAATGTACGAAACGCAGATCCCCCTGGGACAGCGGAATGAAACCGCGCAGAGACTTAATCTGAACGAGCAGTCCGACTTTAATTGCTTCAATGCCTTCGCATTCAACAGGTTCGCCCTTCTGGAATGCTTCTTCAACGACATCCCAGTCAGCCAGACGGTCTACTTTAATCTTAGACACATAAATCGTGCTGTCTTCCTTAACTCCGCTTACTACCTGAACACGGAGTGTATCTCCGACTTTCAGCACATCCTTGAGGGATGCCGGTGCCGGGTAGGAATATTCATGAGCCTGAAGCACAGCTTCGGTCTTGTAGCCAAAGGAGATGTAAGCTTTGTCATCGAGAACTTCGATAACCTTACCCTCAACTACGCTGCCTTTGTGTACATCCAGGTTCATTTCCTCCTGATCCAGCATTTCCTTCATGTTTTCCATAATACAAACTACCTCCTCTATGATCCAGTCCGGTGTGGATGCACCGGCGGTGATGCCAATCTTGTCCTGACTGCGGAACCATTCTGGTTTTAGCTCTTCAGCCGTTTCAATGTGATGCGTTACGGCGCCTTCACTGCGGCAGACTTCTGCCAATCGTCCGGTATTTGCGCTGTTGCGCCCGCCTATGACGATCATCACATCTACTTTCCGCGCCAGCTCACGCGCTGCCTGCTGTCTCTGCATCGTTGCGTCACAAATGGATTTGTTGACGTGTACCACGGGTACCTTCTGTTTGATGGCAGTGATCAGCCTGTCAGCAAGAGCAACCGAAAACGTAGTCTGTATGACTATGTGGGCTTCCTGCATTGGCGGGAGTGCGTCTACATCCTCCATCGTTTCCACCATGTAAGAATGTCCCACCGCCCATTCAGCCACGCTTTTCATTTCCGGGTGCTTCTTTTCACCGATGAGTACAACCTGCTTTCCGTCCGCAACAAGCTGCCTTGTGATTTCCTGATTGCGTTTGACGTATGGACAGGTTGCGTCCATTAGGGCTAGATTTTTGCACTTAAGTGTATTATAACACGAAGGGCCCACTCCGTGCGAGCGAATTATAACAATCTCATCTTTGACTTCATCCAGTTCATTAACCGCAGGAACGCCTGCTTCGGCTAGTCTTCCGACTACCTGCGGATTATGGATAATAGGGCCGTACGTTACGGCTTTTACTCCGTCTTTTGCGGCTTTTTCAGCAATTTTCATTGCCCTTTTGACGCCGTAGCAGAATCCCATGACATCAGCTCTATAAATTTCCATATGCTTTTTCTTCATTCCTCGCTTTCGCTATAGATTGAAATCGATGTTATGTATAAAAAAGTTCGATATGATTAATGACCAAAATTAATGTTTCTGGAATCTTGCCTTGTATTCTTCGGCCATAGTTAGAATTTCTTTTTTGACCAGTTCATTCAGGGCTTCGATTTTTTCTTCTGTTGCCTTTTCCTTTTTGACCGGGATCGGTTTCCCGATGAGGACAGCCGGATGCGCACTCCATTTCGGCATATGCATGGATCCGACAATGGCTACCGGAAGAATGGGCGTCCCTGTCATCAGAGCCAGAGAAGCCATGCCTGAATGGAACTTGCCAAGGCCTTCTCTTCTGATACGGGTGCCTTCTGGAAATATGCCAAGCGGATAACCATCCTTCAAAACTTTGACAGCCTGGCGGATGGCAGCCCTGTCCGTCACGCCGCGGCGGACCGGAAAAGTACCGAGCTGGCGGATGACCCAGCCGAAAACAGGATTCTTGAAAAGTTCTTCCTTGGCCATGAAGTGCACGATACGCGTCTTGAAAGCTACGCCTATCATCGGCGGATCCCAGTAGCTCTTATGATTGGGCGCTACAATGATGGCGCCTTTTTCCGGCACGTTTTCCCTGCCTTCCACATGGAGGCGGAATACGATGAAGAAAAAGAAATCGAGTATAGCCCTTACAATTTTGTATCCCATTTGAATACCGCCTGCTTACGCATCAAATCCGGGAAATTTTTCCCTGCAGATGCTGATGATGGCATCTGCGGTCTCTTCGAGTGTCAGATCCCCGTTATCAAGAAGAACGGCATCGTCGGCCTGGCGGAGAGGAGAAACAGCTCTGTGGCTGTCCTGATAATCTCTCTTTTCGATATCTTCCTCAATGCCTTCCGGTGTTACATCCTGTCCGGCAGCAGCAAGCTCCATGCAGCGGCGGCGCAGATCCGCCGGATTCTGCCGGACGGTGATGGCGTGCATGTCAACGATGGAGTAGATGCAGTCGTAGTCGTCCTGCAGCTTGGAGAAGTTGCGG
>ERZ791603.2602-NODE-2602-length-11215-cov-2.710215_pt1 | contig 11215 bp, 9 predicted proteins | sample MGYA00509966_ERZ791603 | MGnify/ENA primary metagenome ERZ791603 (study PRJEB30046, sample SAMN00791931) | human gut metagenome | study: EMG produced TPA metagenomics assembly of the A metagenome-wide association study of gut microbiota in type 2...
GGCAGCCGTTACTCCCATGTTGAAAAGCTGATTGCCAAGCTGACCGGCACCGAGGCTGCCATGGTGGTCAACAACAACGCCGCAGCCGTCATGCTGGTACTCAGCACCATGACCAAAGGAAAAGAGGTCATCACCTCCCGCGGCGAGCTGGTCGAGATTGGCGGCGCCTTCCGCGTACCGGAAATCATGCAGCAGAGCGGTGGCACCCTGGTGGAGGTCGGAACCACCAATAAAACCCACCTGTCCGACTATCAGAACGCCATCACCGAAAACACCGGCGCTTTGCTGAAGGTCCACACCAGCAACTTTAAGATTATGGGCTTCTGCGAAGAGGTTTCGCTGGAAGAGATGGTCGAGCTGGGTCATCAGCACAACATCCCGGTCATCTACGACCTTGGCTCCGGCGCGATGGTCCGCCTGTCCGACTACGGTATCCAGGATGAGCCAAACGTTCTGGATTCGGTCAAATCCGGCGCTGACATCATCAGCTTCTCCGGCGACAAGCTGATGGGCGGTCCACAGGCAGGCATCATCATCGGACGCCGCGAATACATCGAGGCAATGAAGAAGAACCCGCTCACCCGCGCCTTCCGTATCGACAAGCTCACCCTTGCCGCACTGGAAGCTACCCTGCGGGAATATCTGGACCCTCAAGAGGTCATCCACCGCAACCCCACCCTGCGGATGATCACCGCCACCATGGACGACCTGGTGCCGATGGGTCAGCAGCTGCTGGAAGCGCTTCAAAAGGTCTGCGACGGCAGCTACCGCGTCACCCTGACCGAAGATTTCGGACAGGTCGGCGGCGGCTCGGTGCCAACCCAGATGATTCGCAGCTCGGTGGTCGCTGTCGAACCGACCCGCATCTCTTTGGATTTGCTGGAAACCCGCCTGCGCGAGCACGACCCGCTGCCGGTCATCGCACGCATCTCCAAGGACCGCCTGCTGCTGGATGAGCGCACCATCGAATCCCGTCACTTTGATTATGTTGCCCAGAGCATCCTGGACTGCTGTTCCAAATAGTTCTTTCTCACCCGACCCTGTCCTGCAAAGGGCAGCTTTCACAAAGGAGCCACGCACATGAAAAATATCATCATCGGTACCGCCGGACACGTTGACCACGGCAAAACTGCCCTGATCAAGGCATTGACCGGCATCGAAACCGATCGCATCAAGGAAGAAAAGAAACGCGGTATCACCATCGAGCTGGGCTTTGCCTACCTCGACCTGCCCGACGGCGAAAAGGCAGGCATCATTGATGTGCCGGGGCATGAAAAGTTTGTCAAAAATATGCTGGCAGGTGCAGGCGGCATCGACCTTGCCCTGCTGGTTGTCGCCGCAGACGAGGGCTTTATGCCACAGACCCGCGAGCATCTGGGCATCCTGTCGCTGCTGAACATCTCGGAGGGTATCATCGTCGTCACCAAAAAGGACATGGTCGATGAGGACTGGCTGGAAATCGTCTGTGATGAGGTCCGCCAGGAGGTGCAGGGCACCTTTTTGGAAAATGCGCAGATCATCCCTGTTTCCTCCTACACCGGCGAAGGCATCGAACAGCTGCGGCAGGCTATCTTTACCATGATCGACCAAAAGACCCAGATCAAAAATCTGGATGTCCCCTTCCGCATCCCGGTCGACCGCATCTTCTCGGTGGAGGGCTTTGGTACTGTCATCACCGGCACTTTGATTGAAGGAACGATGAAGGTCGGCGACCCGGTCACCGTCTATCCGTCCCGCATCGAAAGCCGCATCCGCAACCTGCAGGTCCACTCGCAGGATGTGCAGGAGGCATACGCCGGTCAGAGGGTCGCTGTCAATCTGGCGGGACTGAAAAAGACCGACCTCAACAAGGGTGACGTCATTGCTGTGCCCGACTCAATGCACACTACCATGATGATCGACATCCACCTCACCGTCCTCAAGGACTGCGACCGTGAGATTCGCAACGCCACCCGCCTGCATCTCTACCACGGTGCGCGGGACATCCTGTGCAAGATCGTCCTGCTCGACCGCGACAGCGTGGGCGCCGGCGAAAGCTGTTACGCGCAGCTGCGCCTGGAGGAGGAGATCGCTGTCAAGACCGGCGACCGCTTTGTCCTGCGCTTCTACTCTCCGGTGGAAACCATCGGCGGCGGCGTCATCCTCGACTCCAACCCTTTTAAGCACAAACGCAACGATGCGGCTGTGCTGGAATCGTTAAAACTCAAGGAAGGCGGCTCCGACCGCGAAAAGATCAGCGCTGCCCTGCGGGATTATTCTGCCCGCTTTGAAACGCTCGACTTTTTGCAGATTCAAACCGGCATCCCCAAAGAGCAGTTTGACCAGCAGATCAACAAGCTCATCAAGGACAAGGTTGCCTTCCGCGTCAGCGACAACGTGGTCATCCACACCGACTACCTCAACCGCTTAAAGGACAGCGCCGTCAAACTGCTGGAAAGCTACCACAAGGAAAATCCTCTGCGTGAGGGCATGAAGAAGGACGAGTTCCGCAACAAGCTCATCAAGTACGAGGACATCTCGGTGGTGGATAAGATCACCGATTCGCTGGTCAACCGCAAGGTGCTCAAGTATGTCAACAACTGCGTTGCCCTTGCCGACTTTGAGGTACAGCAGGACAACAACCAGCAGGAGATTGAAAACGCCTTTTTGCAGGGCGGCTTCTCCCCTGAATCGCCCGACCAGATTGCTGCCCGCTTCCCGAAGGTGAAAAACTTTAAGCAGGTGCTGGAATCGCTGGTCAACACCGGTAAACTGGTGCGTGTGGAGGAAAAGATTCTGCTGCACGCCGACTACTACAACAAGGCGCTCACCCTTGCCAAGGAGCACGTCGACCAAAACGGTCAGATCACCTTAGCAGAGATGCGCGACCTGATGGGCGCTTCCCGAAAATTTGCCGTTGCCGTTCTGGAATACTGGGATAAACGCGGCATCACCAAAAAGGTCGGAGACGCCCGCACCTTTAAGTAAGGTTTTATCTTGTCCCATCACAAAGGGTCGTGTATCGCCAGCGATACACGACCCTTCTTTTCTTCTATGTTTTTATTCCTGCTGCTCCTGCGGCTCTTCATCTAAAATGGTCATTGTAACAGCAGCTCCTGCCGTACAGGGGCAGCTTCTAAAATCTTTTGTCAAATCCCCCGCTTCGATCTGCTGCCCGTCCACACCCAGTTTTGCCCAGAGGGTGACCTCTTCTCCGATGGCAAACGGCGTCTTTTGTTCGATTCGTTGGTCTATCACCGTCTGTGTCTGCTCAAAATTGGTCCCGATACTGCTGTAACTTGCCTTGGAAAATCCATTTTCGTCTATCAGGTAAAGGTCACATTCTTTGGTCGTCAGGCGTATTGCAATGCGAAGCGATTCGGACTTCTGCTTTACCTTTTCAAACATCTTACCCTGTTCTTTCCACTCTCCGTCGCGATAGCTCCAAAGGGAAATCTTCCACTGCTTGGCATCCTCGTTGAGCTTTAGGTCAACAAACTGCAATTCGCTCTGGAACGGACGAAGCACCTCGGTGGTTTCCCGGGAAAAGCTGCTCGGCGCAACCGACAGCTCCGGCTTCTGCATCGAACAAGCACAGCAGGCAATCGACAAAGCTGCCGCCAATAAAATCCCTGCCCATCTTTTCATCGTAAGATCTCCCCTTTTCTGTTCTATGGCTTTATTCTAGCAAAGATTTTGCCGAAACTCAATGGACATATTCTACAATTACCACAGTGCTTCTTTATTCATCCTCACTTTGCCGGAAACGGATTTGCCTTTGTCTTAACAAAGCCAAAAAGGAATCGACACTTTTTTGTGCAATCTTCCAATAATGCCGCCACAAAATAGAAACTTCTTGCCAATACTCTTTTTCTGTGTTATACTAGTTAAGCATTTGGGAGTGGATGGGTGCTGGTGTGCCCTCTGGTCTTCAAAACCAGTAATTGCAGTTAGTAGCTGCATAGGTGGGTTCAATTCCCACACATTCCCGCCAAAAGCTCATTCCAATTGGAATGGGCTTTTTCTTTTTAAAATCTCCGCAATAAAAAAAGAGGAACCGAAAATCGGTTCCTCTTTTTTACACAACTTACAGCTCGCTTGGTCCGTCGTATGGTTCAAATTCGCCGGGGAAGAGCATCTCTTCCACAATCTGCGCACAATCCATCACGCAGCCGCGGCAGGAGCGCAGGCGGTCGGTCTTGCCGTCGGTTCCGCGCAGGTCGGAGCAAATCATGCTGGTGTTCTTCTGCTCAAAGCGTTTTGCCATCTCTTTGCCCAGGTCAAAGGTTGCAAATTTGGATGCAGGCTGTGCGAGGTTGGCATCGGAATTTTTCAATCCTGCCAGCATCATCATACCGCATACGCTGCCGCAGGTCTGGAACATTCCTGCAATGCCCAGTCCATACGCCTCCGCTGCGCGAAAGGCGGTCTTTTCATCCATTCCCAACCGCTCGCAGTAGGTGCAGACGACCGCCTGACAGCAGTTATATCCGTCCTTGTGTTTCTGTGCTGCTTCCCAAACTTTACTTCTTTCCATTTTTCTCGTTCCTTTCTTGTTTCCCGTTTATAAACAAATTGCCGCAAACAGATACAAAAGTACCAGCATTGCCGCATTTGCCGCTGTAAAGATTCCCAAATAGGGCAAAAGTTTTGCCTGCGGGGTGCGCGCATAGAGTTTAAAGGAAATCAGGCTTGCCAGCGAAGCCACCAGCGTCCCCAGACCTCCGATGTTGGTTCCCAGCAGCATCCCCTTTGCATCGCGGGTGAAATTGGACAGCAGCACCGCCGCCGGCACATTGCTGATGACCTGGCTGGATGCCACCGCACACAGCATGGTGTTCCTTTCCATCACATTTCCCAGGAAATGCTGCACCGATGGGATAGCTCCCATATTCCCCGCGAAGATAAAAAAGCAGACAAAGGTCGCCAGCAGCCAGTAGTCCACCTTTTTGAGCACCGAACGGTCCGCCACAAGCAGAATCAGGACGGTGAGCAAAAAGGCAAGATGGCTCCCCACCAGATGCAGCACCGATAGCAGACTCAGCCCAAACAACGTAAGAAAAACTGCCAGCCTTTTGGGACTGCGGATGACCTCTTTGTGCTCAAAGCGCACCTCGATCTGTCTGTTTTTTCCCCACAGGCAGCAGATTGCCAGCAGGCAGAAGCTCAGCGCCACCACCGGAATCGTCACGGCAAAGAAGCTTGGCGCATCCATCCCGTAAAAGCTGCTCAGGTACAGATTCTGCGGATTGCCCACCGGCGTCAGCATACTGCCGATGTTGGCGGCAATCGTTTGCAGGGTCACCACCCATGCCAGCCGCTGTATTTGATTGGTCAGCTGTAAAACCAGCACTGCAAACGGCACGAAGGTAATCAGCGCCACATCGTTGGTAATCAGCATCGAGGCAAAAAACGGCAGCATCACCAGTGATAAGGTCAGCAGGCGGCTGCTTTTCCTGCCTGCCAGCATCCGCTGGGACAGCACCAGAAAGGTCCCCTCCTGCTGCATCCCTGCCACCGCCGCCATCAGACAGAACAGCAGCTCCAGCACACGAAGGTCGATATACTCCAGATACTGCGCCGAGGGCGGCACCCACAGCATCGAAACCACTGCACAGACAGCTGCAATGACAAAGACCGGCTCCTGCTTCAAAAATCGCTTACAATTTTGCATATTCCCTACTCCTCATTTCTCCCTACCAGTATAGCGCAGCTTTTCTTTGTATGCAACGAGTATTTTCCGAAAAAAAAGCACCCTTGTGGGTGCTTTTTTTGAAGAATTTGCCAAGATGCTTTAATGGAACTGGGAGGAATACAAGCCTGCATACACCCCGCCTTTTTTCATCAGCTGTTCGTGGTTGCCCTGTTCGATGATGTCGCCGTGCTGAACGACCAGGATGGTGTCGGCGTTTTGTACGGTGGAAAGCCGGTGTGCAATGACAAAGCAGGTTTTATCCTTCATCAGGTTGCGCATCGCCGACTGAATCTGCATCTCGGTTCGGGTGTCCACATTGGAGGTCGCCTCGTCCAGAATCAGCATCTTCGCATCGGAGAGCATCGCGCGCGCGATGGTCAGCATCTGCTTTTGTCCCTGCGAGATGTTCAGACCATCTCCGTTGACGATGGTGTCATAGCCGTCCGGCAGGCTCATAATGTAATTGTGTATCTTTGCCGCTTTTGCCGCCTCGATGACCTCTTCCGGTGTTGCATCCGGTCGGCTGAAGGCGATATTGTCATAGATGCTTCCATAAAACAGCCAGGTGTCCTGCAAAACCATTGTGTACGCTGCACGCAGGCTCTTGCGGGTGATGTCGTGGCTGTCGCATCCCTCCATCAAAATCTGTCCCTTCTGCGGGTCATAGAAGCGCATGAGCAGATTGATGATGGTGGTCTTGCCTGCACCGGTCGGTCCTACGATTGCCACCAGGCTGCCCGGTTTTGCGTGCAGGTTAAGGTCGTGGATAATCACCTTGTCCGGCTCATAGCCAAATTGGATGTCCTTCATCTGGACATCGCCCTTGACCTCCTCCAGCGGTTTTGCCTGCGGCAGGTCTGCTGCCTCCGCCGGTTCGTCGATCATGCGGAAAACACGTTCTGCCGCCGCTGCTGCCGATTGCAGCTCACTGATGATGTTTGCCATCTCGTTGACAGGACCGGAAAACTTGCGGGAATACAGCACAAAGGAGGAAAGGTTGCCCAGCGAGACACTCCCCCCCAAGAAAAGCAGCGCACCAAATACACTGATGAGAGCCAGCGACAGGTTGTTGATAAAGCTGACCGATGGACCCACGGTACTTCCATAGTAGTCTGCCATATAGTAGGCTTCTACCGCCTCATTGTTTCGCTGGTCAAAACGTCCGACCATCGTCTGTTCCTGGTGATAGGCTTTGGTGGTTTTTTGACCGGAGATGATTTCCTCTACAAAGCCGTTGAGCTCGCCCAGCTTTGCCGAGCGCTTGCGGAAGAGCGGGCGCACCTTTTTGGTGCGGTAGATGATGAACAGCACCGAAATCGGCACCGTGACCACAAACACCAAAATCAAAGGCGGAGAGATGCGCAGCATCATAATAAAGGAGCCGATGACGGTGATGGCGCTGGCTGCAATCTGAAGCAGGTCGTTGGACAGCGAGGAGTTGACTGTATCAATATCATAGGAAAGGCGGCTGATGATGTCTCCGGTCTGGTGGCTGTCAAAAAAGCGCACCGGCAGCTCCAGCAGCTTATCCACCAAATCTTTACGCATCTGATAAACAATCTTCTGGCTGATTTTGACCATCAGCACCGACAGCAGGTAGCTCAGTCCCGAAGAAAGCACATAGAACACCAGCATCAGACCGCAGTAAAACAGCACCAAATCGAAGTTGGTCTGCCCCGGTCCGACGCCGATGGCATCGATGGCATAGCCGGACAGCATCGGTCCCAGCAGAGCCAACAGGTTGCCGGTAATGGTCAGGCTGACCGCTGCCAGCACCATCCACTTGTGTTGCAACAGATATTTTCCAAGCCGCAGGATGACCTTTTTGCGGTCCCTTGGTTTATGTTGATTCGGGTCGTTTGGTATCATCCAAAATCCCCTCCCATCTGAGATTCACTGATTTCACGGTAGACTGCACAGCTTTCCATCAGCTGTTCGTGGGTGCCGTAGCCAATTTCCTTTCCTTCATCCAGCACCAGGATGTGGTCGGCATGCAAAATCGAGCTGACCCTCTGTGCGATGACGATAGTGGTGATGCCGTCATACTGCTCGCGCAACGCAGCGCGCAGCTGGGAATCGGTCTTATAGTCCAACGCACTCGAGGAGTCATCCAGAATCAAGATTTCAGAATGACCCGCCAACGCTCTGGAAAGCAGGACCCTCTGCTTTTGTCCGCCGCTGAGGTTGGTTCCTCTTGCGGTGACCATGTGTTCAAACCGTTCCGGCAGGGTGTCGATGAACTCCATCGCCTGTGCAGAAACAGCTGCCTGCTCGATGCGCTGCTGCGGCAGGTTTCTGCCAAAGTCAATATTCTCGCGGACGGTATCGGCAAACAGGACGTCATTTTGGAAGACCACTCCAAACTTGGTATGCAGCTCGTGCGACGGAATGGAGGAAACCTCCTGCCCGTTGATGCGGATGCTGCCCGCATCCTTCTCGTACAGGCGCATCAGCAGATTGATGATGGTGGTCTTGCCCGAGCCGGTTGCGCCGATGATACCCAGTGTTTCTCCCTTTTTAAGTTTAAAGGAAATGTTGTCGATGTTCTTGACCGATTTGTTTTTATAAGAAAAGCTGACATTTTCAAAGACAATGTGCTCTTCCTCATTTTTCTTCGGTTCGTCGGTCAGTTCCATATCCTCCGGTGTTTCCAAAACCTCCTGGATTCGTCCTGCCGATGCACTGGCGCGGGAGTACATGACGAACATTCGGGTCACGTTCAGCATGGCGTTCAGGATGATGGTAAAATAGGACAGGAATGCGATAATGACACCGGGTTGGGTGCTGCCTTCGTTGACACGGTAGGCTCCCACCAGAATAACCAGGGTCAAACCGATATTCAGCAGCAGGTTCATCATCGGGTTGGTGATGCCCATGCGGATGGCAGCGCGGCTTTCGCGGCGAACCACCTCAGCATTGACCTGCGCAAAATGCTCCTTTTCCTGTTCGACCTTGGAAAGTGCCTTGATGACGCGGATTCCGGCGATGCTTTCCCGCACGGTGCGCACCATCATATCGATGCCCTTTTGCAGGTAGCCGTACATCGGAATCCCCTTGCGGGAAACCAGCCAGACCACCAGCGTAATCAGCGGCAGAACCGAAATCATCACCAGCGTCAGCACCGGCTCCATCGTCATGGTGATGCAGATGCCGCCGATGAGCAAAATCGGTGCACGGATTCCCATTCTTTGCATCATTCCGATGACCTGGTTGACGTTATAGGTGTCGGTGGTCAGTCGGGATTCCAGCGACGGGATGGAAAACTCGTCAATCTGCCGACAGGACAGATAGGATATTTTTTTAAACAAATCGTGGCGTACCGCCCGGGTGGTATCTCTTGCGACCGATGCTGCCACGCGGTTTGCATAGATGTTCATCAGCAATGCCAGCACCGCGCAGATTGCCATGTACAGTCCCCAAATCAACACCCGTTTGGTGTCCTTGAGCGGGACGATGTTGTCCAGGATGTAAGAAAGCATCCATGGGATCAGCAGTTCGACCACTGTTCCCAAAAACTTGGTCAAGACCCCAACGCTCATACGGGGTACATAAGGTTTTAAATACGGAAATATTCCTTTCATCGGTGTGCTTATCTCCCCTTCAGACTTTCTTGCGCCGCAGTCTGCGCCCGCTGCATCAGTTTTTCCAGAGCGACAACCAACTTCTCCTGTTCTTCCTCGCTGAACTCTTCCAGCAGATATTCGTTCCACTCCCGCATCACCAGCCGCACGTGTGGCAGCAGCTCCTGCATCTTCTGGGTGGGATATACCCTCCATACCCGCCGGTCGGTCGGGTCCTGTTTGCGCATGATCAATCCCTTTTCTTCCATCAGGGTAATCTGTCTGGTCACGCTGCTTTTATTGACGCACAGCTCCCGGGAAATCTTTTCCTGGGGAATACCCGGTTCCCGACAAATCAGCAGGATGTATGGGTGCTGGCACTGGGTAATGCCATACCCACGCAGACGGTTTGCGTAGACAACTCCGTTGCATCGAGAGATGCGGTTGATGTACTTCATGATTCCGTTCATCTTTTTCCCTCCTTTTCATAACACACAAGCTTACATCCACAACCGTTGCACATGCAAAAGTTTCAGTGCGCAAATGTTGCGTATGCAACTTATGAGTATTATTATACGCTCATTTTCCAAAAAATCAATCGTCCAATTTCCTATAAAAATTTCTTTTCTTTTGTGCGAATCCTAAAGAAGCGATTTTCTCCCCTTTGTTTTTCACATTTCTTTCCCCATCCGGTTTAAAACTGCGCGACAGCGGCTGTCGTATGAGAATTTCTATTGTATAAAACGCAAAAACGTGTCTGACCATACAGTCAAACACGTTTTTAAAGAGGATCCATATTTTAGATGCCATCCTGCATCAACAAAAATATCCCTTAACCGTGTATTTCAATCTCTATTGGGTCGCCGTCTTTATCGCAAAGTTCTTTAAACTCTTTTAAAATCCCTTTTAGGATTTGAACACTAGTGCCTAACTCTTTTGATACAGAATCTTCCCCTACTATTATTACTTTGTCTGCATCACACTCGCTCCGTAACAAATCCCAAAATGCACTCCAGTTTTCCCCGTAAAAATCAGGAAAATGAAACGCCTTTTTAATTCTCTGATGAATCTCTCCCAAGTACTTGCAGTCGGTTAAGTCCAGTGTGACGATTTTTTTCTCTTTCATTGCGCATAACCTCCTTTAAATGATTTCTAAAAATATCTCATAATGATTATAGGTAACAAACAGCAATCCATCGTTCGACCATAACAAACGATGACCGTTTCGTCTTCCGCTATAATAGTTGATGTCTGCCTCATACCAAACCCTCCCAGAAATCTATGGCAAATGGTTATCATCATTTCTGTAAATTCCCATAGTAACCATTTTTCCAGGCGCAAACTTAGCGGGTGATTTCCCTTTTTCCCAGCCTAAAGATAATAATTCGTCTCTGGTGATATAATAGTCCGGCAGGTCTGCAATATACTTCATCCAGTAATCGGCACCGTTTTGTCCGTCCTTTGTTCCCTCTCCGGCAATCACTGCTTCCATTGATTTTATCTTGCACCGGCAGTTTGGGTGAAGCGGTGGTTCTGTGTCCGGTGTCTCATCCATCTGATGGATTTGACCGTGGCGGGAACGACACTTTGGACAGGTTTTTAAATCCAAAGTAGCAACCCAGTTTTTATAATTCCGGCTCTCCTGTGTGGGCGGCGAATAAAAATCCAATAGACCTTTTGTCAAGATACAGAACATATCCTGTGAAATGGCATATCCGCACATCTGTTTTACATACATTTTAACATTCCCCTATTTGGTGGTAAAGATAAGTCTTTTCACCAATAGGGAGAAAACACTCAAAAATTGCCCTGTTTTGTACAACTTTCGAGGATGTTCATAAATAATTTACATTGAACCAATGCGAACCTCTCTCGGGTAAATAAAAAGAGCGGGGTTTTCGCCTGAAAGATTCAGACGAAAACCCCGCTCTTGCTCTCAAAAAGTTTTTATATTTTTCTTTCACGGAAAATCATTTTGAAG
>ERZ791603.2611-NODE-2611-length-11198-cov-5.628736_pt1 | contig 11198 bp, 4 predicted proteins | sample MGYA00509966_ERZ791603 | MGnify/ENA primary metagenome ERZ791603 (study PRJEB30046, sample SAMN00791931) | human gut metagenome | study: EMG produced TPA metagenomics assembly of the A metagenome-wide association study of gut microbiota in type 2...
ATATAATATATTTTGTATTATGTTTTTGGTTTGCTCTAGAGGCAATATTTAAATCATTTTTACAAACATTCTTTTCATTAGACTGTTTTAAATTATCCGATCAAGCAATGGGATTTGCTGGTGAGACTATAAAAGTAATAGTGGGTAATATTCATTATTTAATACTATTCTTTTTACCATTTATATTACTTATAATATTTAGAAAAAAAATAGATCATAATATAAAAGAAAATAAGAAATATTTATATAGTTATATAATATTAATACCACTATCTTTTCTATCATATAGATTATATATAAATAGTACTAAAGATAATAAAGATATATCTTTATATGATTTATATTATAATACTAACAATATTCCTCTTAGTATTCAAAAAATGGGAGTATTATCAAGTACAGGACTAGATATATATAGAAATATATTTGGCTTTGAAGATAAAGTAATAGAAGTAAATTATGAAGAAGAAAACAATGATGAAGATTTATTTGTATACGAAAAGAATAACTTAGATCTAGATTTATCTAGTAATAAATTAAATAAGGATATAAAAGAATATATAGATAATAATCCTGGTACTAGTAAAAATAAGTATACTGGTATGTTTGAAAATAAAAATCTTATTTTTGTAGTAGCAGAATCCTTTAGCGAAATAGGAATAGATAAAGATAGAACTCCGACATTATATAAACTAACTAATAATGGCTTTATATTTGATAATTTTTATGTACCATATTACTTATCTACAATAGGAGGAGAATTTCAATCATTAACAGGATTATATCCTAATTACTCAACTCTTACAAAGTGGAAGAGTGGAAAAAATAGTTTTCCATATGGACTTGCCACTACCTTCAAAGAAAAAGGATATAATACTTATGCTTATCACGCCCATGATGGTTATTTTCAAAATAGATACAAATATCTTAAAGCTTTAGGTTTTGATAATTTTAAGGCATGTAATATGGAACTTGATATTAACTGTAATATGTGGCCAGAAAGTGATATAGAAATGATTAAAGCCACCACTAATGATTACATAAATAGTGATAAACCATTTATGACTTATTATATGACAGTATCAGGACACTTGGATTATACCAAAGAAGGTAATAGTATTGTAAGTAAGAATTGGGACTTAGTAAAAAACTTAGATTATAGTGATAAGGCAAAATCATATCTTGCTACTCAAATAGAATTAGATAGAGCAATGGAATCACTATTAAAAGAACTAGAAAATAAAGGTATTTTAGAGGATACTGTAATTGTCTTACTCGCAGATCATTATCCATATGGATTATCACTAGAAGAAATTAATGAATTATCTAGTTATAAGAGAGATGAACTATTTGAAATAAATCATAATGCTCTAATTATATATAATAGTAGTATGAAAAATATTAGTATTACTAAAGTAGGTATGCCTATAGATGTATTACCAACTATATATAATTTATTTGATATTAAATATGATTCTAGATTATTCGCAGGTTCTGATCTATTATCTAATAATGAAGGCATGGTTATTTTAGATAATTTATCATGGATTACTGATAAAGGTAAATATAATAGTCTTAATGGTAAATATAGTGGGGATATTGATAGTGATTATATTAATAATATTAATAATATTATTCAGAATAAGATTATTTTTAGTAGGAATATGATTACTTATGATGGATATAGATATATAAAAGAGAAATAGTTTCTCTTTTTATTTTAAAAAAATTATTAAAATTTATTGTACAATCACATAAATTATAGTAAAATTATACTAGAAGAGGTAATAGATATGAATATAACCAAATTTATAAAAAAAATAACTATGTCTACAATGTCCAATGAAAAAGCTTTAGAAATAATAATCAGAAATATAGATGATTTAGAATCATTAGGAGACACTGATACTATAACAAAATTAATAACTAAAGCTGCAAAAAAAGATTTTAAGAGATTAAAGTTTGAATGTTTCCATAATTCATTATTAAATAATATAATATCTCAACTTAAAAGAGATCCAAAAGTAATGTTATATGCTGTAAAACAAGATCCTAACAATTTAAATTATGCTAAAGGAGAAGCCTTAACAGAAGATGTTATAAAGACTGCAATTGATAGTGGTTACAAGTTCAATGATTCATCATCACATTATTTGCTTAATAATCCAATAGCAATGATGTATGCTGTAAAACAAGATCCTAATAATTTAAATTATGTTTCAGATAAAGCTCTAACAGATGAAATGATAGATATTGCTTTATCAACTGGAAAGTATGTTTTTGATGCTAAAGAAACAAACTATACATTAAAACAAAATCCAAAAGTAATGATGTATGCTGTAAAACAAGATCCTAACAATTTAAATTATGCTCTAGGTGAAGTTCTAACAGATGAAATGATTGATATTACTTTATCAACTGGAAAGTATATTTTTGATGCCAGAAATGCAAGTATAGCTTTAAAACAAAATCCAAAAGTAATGATGTATGCTGTGAAACAAGATCCTAATAACTTAAATTATGCAGAAGATGAAGCACTAACAGATGAAATAATAGATATAGCTTTATCAACCGGAAATTATGTTTTTGATGCTAAAGAAGCAGCCTATAAATTAAAACAAAATCCAAAAGTAATGATGTATGCTGTAAAACAAGATCCTAATAACTTAAATTATGTAGAAGATGAAGCACTAACAGATGAAATTATAAAAGCAGCTTATGATAATGGATTTTGGGATTTGAAAAATAATAATAAAAATAATGATGATATTTCTATTATAATAGCAAAATTAAGGAAAATGATTGAATTAAAACATTATCAAAATAAAAATACTGATAAAATGATTGAACATATAAAGAAAAGGTTTTTTGATTTAACTGAGGATAAAATAGCTGAACTTTATAGTTTGTATAAAAGATCAGAATTAACTAATTCTGAAGAAGCTTATAAATTAAGAGATCAAATTATTGATGGTGCATTAGAACAAGACGATCCTTTAGAAGTATTTGCAAAAATAGAAAAAATCTTTGAAAAAAATAATCTTCCATTATTTGCTAAAATTTATAAATGTTTTGAGACACTATATCCAAATTTTAATAAATCGACATTTAATTTTGATAAAAATAGTAGAATTTCACCTGACTTATTAAATGCAAATCCACTAGAAAAAAGAATGGCCTATTTAAGAAGAAATGGTTCTGATAGAGATATTAGAATGCAAATGGTATTTAATGATTTATTAAGAATATCAATTTGTTCTGCTGATAGATCACTAATAGATTATATGAATAATATTAAAGTAGGAAATGATTTATATTTAGATATAGTATCAGGTAAAAGAACTTTTGAATCATTAACTTTTGAAGAAAAGAATATATTAGATATTTTTTCTTCCCATTTAGAGGTATTACAAGAAAATAAAACTCAAAGTAAAAACATGACACTTGATAATTTATCATTACCAGATAAGATTAGAGTTTTAAGTAAAGAATTTTCTCCAACAGATAGACATAGTTTACCTGATAGAATAATTAGAAGTTTTGCTTACTATGCTGGATTTGATTCTTTTGAAAATTTAAATAATTATATTATAGATTCTTATAAAAAAGCCGAAAGATTAGGAGAAAGTAATGTAATTAAAAGGCAAACATTTTCATTTGAAGATGGTGACCTTTTAAGATGTATAGGTAATATAGATGCACTTGAAGCATCATTAGATACTGGAAATGTTTGTAAAGAGTTTTTGGGTCCTCTTAAGGGAACAAGTGATTCTGATGCGACACCATTAGATATAGACTTTTCATTAATAAACACAGCAAATGGTATGAAAAAAACAATATATAGTTGCATAAGTGGAACTCCAACTGGTTTTGGTTTTGGCAATATTTATCTTGTAACTGATAAAAATAATCCTAATATTAGAATTACGAGAGATAATAATGGTAATATAGATACACCTTATGATCCGATGAAGTTAGAAGTATTTTCTACCGAGGATTTAAGTGGTGTAAATGTCGCACGTTGGGGTGCCAGAACAGGCTATTCATTAGTAACAGATGTTGATTATATTATATATAAAAAGAATTTTGAAATAAATTCATTAAAACCATATAATGAAGATGGAACTGTTAATTATGTTAATCAGACTTCTGATGTTTATGATGATTTGATTCGTTTAAAAATGTTACTTGCTAAAAAAGGTATATATAAACCAGTATATGACTTTACTGGTAAATTAGTTTTTACAAAAAAAGAATATGATACTATTCGTAGTAAATTAGATGGAATTTCTTATTACAAAATAATAACTGAAGAAGAAAAAGCATATCCACTAGCGGATACATCACTATTATATTTTCCTGGCATTGAGGAACTTGCAACTGAAATGCAGCAAGATAGAAGTAAACAACAAGAAAAAAGAAAAATTATTACTGATAAAATAAAAGAAATATTAGTATCTTCATTAGGAGCAACACAAATAAATGATACAATACTAAATGATTTATCACAAGGTAATATTGATTTGTTAGAGACAGGATCAACATCAAGAGGCACAAATGTTCCTGGTGATGCAGATTATGATTTTATGACTAGGGTTGGTCGTAATGATTTAAATAATACTGATGCTGTAATTAGAGATCTTAATTCTTTATTTTCTCCCCAAACAAATATATCACATGATAATAGATTTAGAGGAAAAGATATTAAGTTAGATGGAATAGAAGAGCCAATTGATATAGATATTTCGTTTACTCAGAAGAGAGATAAAGTTGATTATTCAACAGATACTTGTTTATCTGATTTATTAAGAACAATAGAAAAAGAATATCCAGAACAATTTCCACTTGTTAAAGCAAATATAGTATATGCTAAAAAGATTTTAAAAGCTGGCAAGGCTTATAAATCAAGAAGATCTTCTGAGGCAGAAGGTGGATTAGGAGGAATTGGAGTAGAATACTGGATACTTCAAAATGGTGGTTCTTTTATAAATGCTGTTAATAGTTTTCTAGCTCAAGCTGTAAAAGATGGTAATATAATACCATATGAAGAATTTAAAGATAAATATCAAATATGGGATTTTGGAAAAAACCATGAACCAAAAGAAATAAAAATTGGCTCTTCAGAAAGACTTGGCTCTTCAGAAAAAATAGTCTTTCCATATGATGAATTTGTATCATGTAATATGAGTAAAGAAGGATATTTAAAAATGACAAAGACATTATTAGAATTTAAAAAGAAGTATGAAATAGCCGCTACTCAAGTTATGAATCAAACTATGAATCAGATTGTTGAGAATTATGTTGTAGAATCACCATCAGGGCGTAGTAGAGGAAATATTACATATTTAATGTTAATTACATTAAGTTTAATATTATCAATAGCAACAATATTAATAACATTCATTTTTAATTAAATAAAAATAAGGCTAAAGTATTTAACTAGAGTCTTATTTTTTAAATATTATTATGTACTTTAGTAATAGATTTTAGTATAATAGATATAAGGTGGTATTATTATGTTTGTAGAAGTATTAACACAAATTAGTGCAAAAGCAGTAGATCAGTATTATGTATATCATGTACCTATGAGATTTAAAGATAATATTAAAATAGGTATTAGAGTAAAAATACCTTTTGGTAAAATGGAACTAGAGGGATTTGTTATGAATATACTTAATGATACTGATTATGATAAGAATAAAATTAAAGATATTATTGATGTTGTAGATAATGAGGCTGTACTTAATAAAGAAATGATCTTACTTGGTAAATATATGAGTAGACATTTATTATGTTCACTTGTTAGTGCTTATCAAGTAATGCTTCCTAAAGCGTTAAAAGCTAAAGTTAATACTAATATTAAAATTAAATATAATAGGTATTTAAGAAGAACTAAGAGTATTGAAGAAATAGATGAATATATAAGTAAATGTAGATATGAAGGTCAAGTAAATTTACTTTGTAAGTTAAAAGAAGGAGATATACTTATTACTAAGATGTCTAGTACTATTAATACTATTGTTAAGAATGGAGTTGGAGAAATATATTTAGAAGAAGATAAAAGATACTCTTATACAGGGATAAGTAATTATAAGAGGGTAGTATTAAATGAAGAACAAGAAAAGGCTAAAGATATAGTAGTTAATTCTTTTGGGGAAGCTAATACTTTCTTATTGTATGGTGTTACTGGTTCTGGTAAAACAGAAGTATATATGAGTATTATTGAAGAAGCTTTAAAACTAGGGAAAGAAGCAATTATGTTAGTACCAGAAATTAGTTTAACTCCTCAAGTAGTAGGAAAGTTTATATCGAGATTTGGTGATGTAGTAGCAGTATTACATTCTAAATTATCTGATACTGAGAGATATGATGAATATAGAAAGATAACTACTGGAGAAGCTAAGATTGTTATTGGTACGAGAAGTGCTATCTTTGTTCCTTTTAATAATATTGGAGTTATTATAATAGATGAAGAACATACTAGTAGTTATAAACAAGAGAATCATCCTAGATATAATGCTAAAGATATTGCTATTCTTAGAAGTAAATATCATAAATGTCCAGTAGTTATGGGAAGTGCTACTCCTAGTTTGGAATCTTTTGCTAGAGCAGGTAATAAAGTATATAAATTATTAGTATTATCTAAAAGACCTAGTAGTAGTACAATGCCTAATGTTGAAATTATTGATATGAAAGAAGAAGTCAAGAAAGGTAATTTTATTTTATCTGATTCTTTGAAGAGTGAGATTAAAGAAAAACTAGATAGAAAGGAACAAAGTATTATTCTACTTAATAGAAGAGGATATTCTAGTGTTATTAGTTGTAGGGAATGTGGTTATACTGAGAAGTGCCCTAAGTGTGATGTTACTTATACTTATCATAAGACAAGTAATAATTTAAAATGTCATTACTGTGGTACTGCTAAAGTACCTAGTAAGGTATGTCCTAAATGTGGTAGTAAGTTAAGAGATTTTGGACATGGTACTGAGAAGTTAGAGGAAGAATTAAATAAATTATTTAAAGCTAGAATAGTTAGAATGGATGTTGATACTACTAGTAAAAAAGGAGAACATCAGAAGATTATTGATGACTTTGGTAAGCATAAATATGATATTTTAATTGGTACACAGATGATTGCTAAGGGACTTGATTTTCCTCTTGTTACTTTAGTAGGAGTAGTATCAGTAGATTCTTCACTTATGGCTCCGGATTTTAGAGCAAGTGAAAATACTTTTCAGTTACTTTCTCAAGTAGCAGGAAGAGCGGGCAGAAGTACTTCAAAGGGAGAAGTTATTATTCAAACTTATAATCCTGATCATTATAGTATTATGTTAGCTAAAAATCATGATTATTTAAAATTTTATAAGGAAGAAATGAGTATTAGAAAGATGCTTAAATATCCTCCATACTATTATTTAACATTAGTTAGTATATCTTCAAGAGATTATGAAGGCGGATTTAAAGAAGCTAATAAGATAGGTAATTATTTAAGAAGTAAACTTGGTAATTCAATTATACTTGGTCCTACTACTAGTAGTGCATTTAAGATAAATAATATTTATCATTATCAGATTATTATTAAATATCAAAAAGAAGATAATTTAATTAGTACTTTAAATTTTATTATTGATATGTATAAAAATAATAATAGGATAGATGTAGAAGTAGATTTTAATCCAATTAGAATTTAAGTCTTGCTACTTCTTTTTTTTTATTGTATAATTAAGTTAATGGTAGGTGATAAATATGAAACTAAATAGAAAAGGATATACGCTAATAGAGCTACTGGCAGTAATACTTATAATAGGATTAATTTTAGGTTTTTCTACTTATGGTATTATTAATGCTTTTAATACTTCTAAAAATAAGTCACTTACTATAAGTATAAATAGTATTAAAGAGTCTGCTGAAACATATGCTACTGAAAAAAATGATGATAGTAGTTATTGGCTAGATATTACTGATAAAGAGAATAAATATTTTTGTATTACTATTGAAGAACTTATGAATAAAGGGTTACTTGATAAAAAAGCAAACATTAAAAGTAAAGATTTTGATATACATAGTTATGTTTTAGTAAAGAAGAATAAAGTAACTATGGTTAATAGTAAAGCTGAAATATTAACTAAAGATAAAGCTAATAGTGATGACTATAAAGTATGTATGGGTAACATAGTTAATGAAAAGGTTACAGATTATCCTAAATTAGATAATGGTACTAGTTATACTGATGAGATACATGTACAATTTACTGACGCTAAGACTAATCCAAGTAGTACTATGTCTGACAAAGTATGTATGTATGGAGATAGTTCTGCTAATATAAAAGAGACTGGTGTTATAGATGGTAATACTTGTAAATTACAAGGATTAAAACAAAATGAAAAGTATTATTTAAGAGTATGTATGAAAACTAGTAGAGGTAGTTATTTATGTTCTAATACTGAAAGTAGAAGTACATTACAAGTTAAAAAACCAACTTATACATTAAGTTCTAATACATTAACTATTAAATATAATAATGCTAATATAAACGGAGAAGCAAAGTATTATTTTAAATCTACTATTAAAGGTACTAGTAATATTAATGTTAAGAGATGTACTCTAAGTAATAATATCTTTACTTGTGATGGTAATACAACAACTATAGAAAAAAATATTTGGTATCAATCTTCAAGTAATCAGATAAATATAAGTTATACTACTACTGGAAAAGTAAAAGTAACAGCTAGAACAGTAGATAAGAGTAATAATTATAATGAAAGTACTAAAGATTTTACTATAAATAAATATACAATAACATTTATTAAAGAACCTGCTGACAAAATAGGTGGAGAAGTAAGTAACATTACCAAGTCATGTTATGCAATTAGTGGTCAAAATTGTAGTATAACTTCACCTACTATTGAGAGAAAAGGATACGCTATAATAGGTTGGAATACTAATAAAAACGCTACAAAAAGTACTTGGAATGCAAATACAAGTAAAAATATATCATCTAGTGCAACATATTATCCAATAACAAAAGCCTATATAGTTACTATTAAATTTAGTACTAATAATGGTTCCTTAACATCACCAACTGTTACTTCAACAGGCAATACATATAAATGGAGAGAAAATAATGGTATTATTGAAAGAACAAATGCTAATGGAAGTACTTATTCCGATTCTTTCTTCAAGATAAAATATAATGGTAGCACAGCTTCTGATGGTTTACCTAACTATAATTATTCAAAATATTTAAAGATAACAAAAACTGGATATTCTGTCGTATCCAAAGAAGAATGGAAATGTAAAAGTGGATGTACAACAAGTGGAAAAACATATGATCAATCAGTAGTATACAAAGCAAGTGACTTCTGTGATGCTACTAATAAAGATTGTACTGTAGTACTAGGAGTAAATTGGAAAGTAAATACATATACAATAACATATAATGCTAATGGTGGAGCAGGAAGTATGGGAAATACGATTGTTAATTATGGAACTAATACAGCAATTCGTAGTAATACATTTACTAAAACAGGTTATACATTTGCTGGATGGACAACAAGAACAGATGGCGTGGATGATGGTTATAACTGGACAGGATGGAGTGGTACTTGGAAATATGTAGATGGACAATATGGAATTTCTAATAATACTTTAAAGCTGTATGCTATATGGAAAGATACAACACCTCCTTCAATGGATTATGGACCTTCGACTGGAACAACTTGGTGTACTGGAAAAGAAGTGTGGGTAAGTTGCAGTGATAGTGGTTCTGGAATGAAAGAAGCTTATATGAATGATAATGGTACTGTTACGACTGGAACTACTACTACATCACAAGGAATGAGTTCTCGTTCTGGAAATAAAAGAACATATTTAAGATGTACTGATAAAGCTGGTAATGTAACGGAAAAGACAATATGGAATTATTATGTTAAGGATAGAAGTTGTTCTTCTACATATTATTGTAGAAGGGCAGAGTTTGGATGTGAGACATATAATGCAAGGGCGGCTTATCCATGTTCCTGTAAGAATTATACTTATAGTGATTGGAAAGCAGATTATACATCTAAATATACTTTAAATGAAAAACAATGTAAGGCGAAAAATAAGCAAGAAGATTTGCAAAGGGTAATATGTTCTTATAAACAAAGAACGTGTAATTGTGGGCATTGGAGTAGAACTAAATATTGTAGTTCATATAATACATGTAGGAATGCCGCTTTTGGTTGTCAAACGTATAACCAAGGTAATTGTGGTTGTAATAGTTATAGTTGTTCTTATTAAAAATAGTTAAAAATACTTCACTTAATTCTAATTATTGAATACAATAATATGAATATATGTATATACCACCCTATAGGGAAGTGAGGTATTTATGAGTAAAGGTATATTAACTAAGAGAGAAAAAGAAGTCTTCTCATTACTGATAGAAAATAAAACTACTAGAGAAATTGCTAATATATTAAGTATTAGTGAAAAAACTGTTAGAAATCATATTTCTAATACTATGCAAAAATTATCTGTTAAGGGTAGAGCTCAAGCTGTAGTAGAATTAATAAGATTAGGAGAGATTACTTTATAGCACTTTATAGTGCTTTTTCTTTTGGCTTTAACTGTGAATATAATAGGGCATATTGATGCATCATTTATAGACTTAATGGCTATAAATGACTAGGAAAAACGATAGATTTTCCTAGAAAATACCAAATAATAATAAAAAAGTGAAAAAAAGTTATTTTTTCACTTGATTTTAATATAATTATAAGGTATAATTGTAGGAGTGTGACTGGCTTAGATGTGCGAAGTTGCTGATACACCCGGTTAAGTTGTCAAATAAATTAAAGGGATATCAGGTAATTCGTTCGGAGCTATGTCTATACCAAGATATAGGCGAAGGGAGGACAACAAAATGGCAAAGGAGAAAGTGAGAATTAAATTAAAAGCTTACGATCACAGAGTTCTAGATAGTGCTGCTGCTAAAATAGTAGCTACTGTTAAAAGAACTGGTGGTGTAGTATCTGGACCTGTACCATTACCTACTGAAATTGAAAAAATTACAATTTTAAGAGCAGTACATAAGTACAAGGATTCAAGAGAGCAATTTGAAAAAAGAACTCACAAAAGACTAATTGATATCACAGACCCTAGTAAAGAAACTATTGAAGCACTTGCTCATTTAGATTTACCTAGTGGTGTTGATA
>ERZ791603.2616-NODE-2616-length-11176-cov-2.324701_pt1 | contig 11176 bp, 13 predicted proteins | sample MGYA00509966_ERZ791603 | MGnify/ENA primary metagenome ERZ791603 (study PRJEB30046, sample SAMN00791931) | human gut metagenome | study: EMG produced TPA metagenomics assembly of the A metagenome-wide association study of gut microbiota in type 2...
CCTGTCCGGTCTGGCCATCTCGCTTAAGGATGGTAAGGGAAGGAAGTTCTTCATCTACTGCGGAGACCGAAATCGTGCCGCCACCGTCCACATCTTCCTGATCCACATGGACGGTTACAGGCTCTTCGAGTCGGGCATAGGGAGCCGGGACATAGACTTCAACGAAAGCGTAGAGGCCCTCGGTGATATTGGTAACGGTAATAATTCCAGAGGCATCGGTTTTCTCTGTGGCAATGATCTGCCCATCTTTCAGGACATTGAATACTGCGCCTTCGATGGGCTGGTCGGAGTCGTTTACCTTCAAAAGTTCGAGCTTTACTTTTGCGTCGTTCTCGAACACAAGGTCAACATCGCTCTTGCCGTCCCAATAGAACTCCTGCCGGACCTTATCAGGATCTTTACTGATGGTGTACCCATTGGGAGGGGTGACTTCAGTGGCTACATAAGAGCCGATGGGCATCGTATCCCAGGGTACATCCTGCAGATATCCTCCAACACCAGTGGTGTAGGTGCCGGTAAAGCTGTTATCGACACCCTCGATCTTAATCACAGCACCAGCCAGCCCCTTGCTGGGATCGTCGGAATCCACTTTGCGGATGCTGCCCTCACTGGTGATGACAGGAGTATCAGTAAAGGTAACTGTGACGGTGGTACCGCTCTCGTTGGGGAGAACAACATACTGAGGTCCTGCGTTATCAATTTCGTAGCCCTCCGGAGGGGCCATTTCAGTTACGGAATAAGTGCCCGCATCCAAAGGCGACAGCGTATAGGTTCCATCGCTCCCGGTGACAACCTCCTTGGAGTAGGTGCCATTGGCGGACTGGATGAGGAATCGAGCACCGGAAAGGCCCTTGCTGGGGTTGGTGGAGTCTACCTTCTTTACGGTCAGCTCGTACTGCTCGCGGGTGATGGTGAGTTCGCCAACGAATACAGCCTGAACATCATTGGCGGGGTGGTAATTGGAGCCAGGACCAGCATATTTGTATTCATATACTGCGCAATCACCCCAAACACCCTCTGCACCGAGGTCGAGAGTGTACTGGGCCCTGTCGCGGAAAGACCAGCCATCCAGTTCCTCATCAATGCTGGTGTAGTTGGTGTGTTTGAGGTTGTTGAAAACATACATCAATTCTTCCGCGCAGGCGACCACAGGATCAGAGAGCAGACCGGCCTTATACCGCCAAACTACTGCCTGCACCCATGCATTCATAGTCCAGGTATAGTCGGAGCCCCATACTTCATCCAGGCCCAGTGCTTGTGCCCGGTCAGTGAAAATACCTTTGGTATGACAATAGAAATATGCCATCATAATTTTCACTGTGGAGTCGTTGATTTCTTTGGGGCTGTTCCACTCATGACCTTCCAAAGACCAGCCCATGCCTTTGCCTTTTTCGGAGCAAAAGCCCATGACGCTGTCGCCGTTGAAATCAAACTGCATCTGGTGCATATAGCAAATCCCTAATGCGGGAGAGTCATAGTGGACCCCGTTGTAGGTGCAGTCCTCCAACTTAATGGTGTTGGGGCTGGCAGCCAGCGCACTGGCAGGGAACAGGCCCACAATACACAGAACAGCGAGCAGCAAGGACATCATGCGAATATATACGGAATGCGTTTTCATCTTCATTTTTTGTCCTTTCCTCGAAAAAAGAAAGGGCCGCAGGGATGGAGCATTCCAGTCAAAACAGGCTGTCGGGTCCTGTATCCCTACGGCCTGTTGCTTTTCTCGATATTATTGTTTGCGGTTATTCTTCTTGAACTTGGAAAAAAGGCAGATATGCTATTGCATTACATCATTTTACTCACCTTCTTTCTTGTATAGGCACAAAAAAACGACCCCTCCAGTTTTGGAGGGGCCACACTCTACATGGATTTATCCGTAGGGATTATTGGTATTAGGCTTTCCGAGAAACAGATAGCAGTACGTAACGCCATTGTCCTTGGTTACACCTACACCAAGACTTGTTGCGTCTGGATCCGTCATGGTTTGGAAGTGACCAGGAGACTTTTCCCAGTTATCCACTGCGCGCTGTGCAATATCTGCTATTGCCGCACCTGTGAATACGGTGAGATTTGAGCCGAAGCCATAGGGATATCCAGATGCCGCCACCGCTTCACACTCTTCTTTCGTGTGATGCCAGGTAAACTTTTGATCGCTGCAGTTCTGCGCTGCTGCCATCAGGCGCTGATCGATAGTCAGTTCCTGGAGACCATTCTCGCGTCGTACCTCGTTCACGAGGACGGCGATCTCTTCTCGCACCTCCTCAAGTGTGGAGGAGGCTTCCGGTGCTTTTCCAGTGTAAGGAGCATCGCTGTCCATGTACACCGCTCCGTCCCAATACACATTGAACCCGACCATCTTGCCCACATCTGCAAGTTTGACATAGTTGTTGCCGTTGATGATATATGCTTCCATCTGAACTTTTTCCCCATCCAGGAAGAACTGGTGGGAGCTGCGAACTGCAGTGAATAGTTCTTCAGCGGCGTGTGCTGTGGGGAATGCCAGAAACGCGCCGATTACGATACCTGCCGCTACCAGGGCCAGATTCTTTTTTGCCTTCATATTCATTCCTCCTTTGCATTATGTGGATCTTTGCAAGCACACAATATCCAAGAAGGAGGTAGAAGTCAAGCAGAATCTTCCGTGTGGGCAGAGAACAAATGGCGGCGCAGCAGATCAGTTTACACAGCAGTCGCCTGGACGCACCAGCGGTAAGCACTCTGATTCATCACGCAGGTGTACAGCACGATCCGGTCCTCGCCGGTAGGCGTCATGGCACTGCGGTCCGTTTCGCTGACCTTGCTGACGGAGGTAACTTTATAGGTACGGGTGCCCAGCTTAGTGGTCAGGGTAATCTTATCCCCGATCTCCAGGGTATGGATCTTGCCGAAATGGTTGTTGACACCCCGATTGTGGCCAGCCAGGGCAACAGTGCCGTCCCAGATACTCGTGTCTGTGAAGTGGCCTGCTCCCTTGGCCAGTGTGCTGCTCCCGGTGCCCTGATAAATCTTCACACTGAGGCCAATGGCGGAGATTTTCAGAGTTCCCAGATAACCACCAGAATAGTAGAGATCATCGGTCACATAGGTATAACCGCCAGAGGTACTGGATCCGCCAGAACTGCCAGAGCTGGTATTGCCTGTGTTTTCGCCAGACGTAGGCGGGAATACGATGGGCATATTGCCGCCGGAGATAGTACCAACCGCCATGCCGCCAGGGGCCAAGTTGGGGGTAAGATAGGTACCTGTTCCAAGGGCATCTGCGCTGGGGCTGCCAAAGGAAGGCGGGATCAGGGCTGCATTTTTGCTGATATCCTCATTCTTCATTGCCCCACCATCAGCCGTGTGGACTACCTCGATAGAAGTAGGATCCCCGTAATCCGGATTACCGGGGGCGTCAATGCTGTAGTCCAAGGCGCTGGCAGGCAAGGCCAATGCCGCAGACAGGCAAAGCGTCAGGCAAGTGGAAATTACTCGTTTCATTCGCTCTCCTCCTCCGTTGTCTCGTGGCGACGCTTCATAAACAAAGCGGCACCTGTTCCTACACCGACTAGGGCTACGATACCGAAGGGGACTGCAATGGCCAACCAATTAAACTGCGCGGGGCCAGTGCTTTCATCCTCCGTTGGCAGAATAGGCTCCAGCGGTGTTCCTTCAAAAATAGCCACATAGCGCACCTTATTCAGGGCGATGCGGCTGACGGTTCCGGTATAGTCCGCAGTCACGGTATAACCTTTCACATAGGAACTGGTCGCAGTTCCGGTATAGGTGGCGACAGCGGTGAAACGGTCGCCAACGGCATATCCATCCATGTTTGCGGTATTGTCTGTCTGCCAATTGACCGTTTGAAGCGTCAGGGTCCGACCGTCCTCTTCGATGGTCTTGGGGATGTACTGGGTATCCTGACCAGCCAGATTGGGGTAGGAGCGTGTGGCAGAGACTTCCTTGGTGGAGCTGCCATACCCAGCAACCTCCACCCGGACTGTGGACAGGTCCAGGCTCAGAATCCCGGTCAGACCGTCATCCGTAACGAATTTTCGGCGGGCAGCAGCGCCAGCACAGACTCCATATCCTTATTCTTGCTGGGCAAGGAGACCGTTTCAGTGTGCTGCCGACTTTCGTTTTCGGGAAGCTCCTGTTTGAGCAGATCCGTCAGGGTATAGTGGAAGCCATCCTGCTCAAAATCAGAGCGTGGAATCCCTGCGGGGTCATCCTCCGGCCCCAGATCATAGATTTTTTTCAGTTCTGTGCCGTCCTCGCTGCGGCTGATAGAAGTAGGGTAACATACCTGAGCTGCAGTAGCCGCACTCCCAAGATCCGCTGCCAGTGCTGCGGGGCAGAGCGCCATTGTCAGTGTCAGAACCAGGACGCAAAGGGTCATTACTCGTTTCATGAACATTACCTCCTTACATTGCCATGGTGGGGCCGTTTTCCTCTTGACCCTCGGGGTTCGGGGCCTTCTGAGCCTCCTGAACCTGTGCCTGCTCATAGGCCTCCAGGACCTTCTGATCAAACTGCTGCTTGAAATCTTTGGTGCAGGGATAGCAGATGTCTCGATACTCTCCCTTTACCTTTCTGCTGGGCATGGAAACGAAAAGCCCATTTTTCCCTTCCATGATCCGTACATCCCGCACGGCAAAACAGCCGTTCAGCGTAACCGAAGCGATTGCTGCCACGGGGCCGTCCCCTCGATAGGGAAAGATCCTCACATCCATCTCCATAGGGGACACTGCTGCTTTCATGTCGTTCTTCATGTCTTCATTCCTCCTGAATTTGATGTATTTTGGTTAAGCCGCTCTAAAGTGCGGCGGACCAACAGGTCATACTCCCAGGGCTCAACTTCCAGAGATACAAAAGCGCCGCCCTCCGTCAGACCATCCGCCATAAACTTAAGAATCAGCGGATGCTTCGAAGCGCAGCGTTTCCATTCTCTCAAGGGGATCCAGCCTGTACCGGCGCGATACGCCAGCGTAATGGCGGATTCCTTTGCCCGGTTTGCATTCAGCCAGAGATATTTATCCTTTAATTTTGAAGATAAGGAGTCACCTTTTGGAATTGGTACAATCGCATCAGGATGGAGGACATACCGAAGCCGCAAGGTGGAAATACATGCCTGTGTTGCAGTATTGACCTCCTCCACATCGGCCCAGAGCGGAAACTGCTTGTAGTCAGAGGCCAGGATGTCTTCGCCTTCTCTGTCATATTCAAAGAGCGGGACACATCGAGCGATCTCCAGACAATGCACTCCATCCGTCAGCCCAAGAGATTTTACTCCCGTAGCAGACAGACTCGCATAATGCGTTAACGCATCATCCAAAGATAGAAAATGGGACATCCGCCACCCGACCACGCCTTTCGGATCATGTCCCAGACGAAGATCATCCACCGTGTAATAACTCAAATTCATAATTCCTCCACTTCACTCCATCTTCATGCCTTCCATGCTGTGATCAACATTCTGGCCTGTCAGCTCGTTCAGTTTTTCCTCAGCCCACTCCGGCAGAAGATTCTCCTGCAGGACTCCGATGAAGTCGGATCGGTTCCATCTGGTATGTTCTCCATCTCCCAGGCAGGTACAGCGGATAGAACGACCAATGGCATGGGGACTGCACCCAAATCCATCATGGGCATACCAAAGCTGATTTTCCTGTGTCCAGCAGGATTCTCTCAGAGTATCCGGACTCAGTACCAGCACCTTTCCTGCGTAATCCAGATCCTCCCATGAATTGGGTTCGCAGTGTTCTGGGCCGAAGAGGTTAAGCTTCTGATAGGCATCCCGCACTTGATTCACAAAACCATTCACAACCTCGGAGTGTGAGTTAACAATAAACTCCACCTTGTGACCCATATCTTCCGGGATGAAGGTGCGCTGTGCCCAACTTCTGTTGTCGGGGCGGAATCGGCCATCGCCACTCTTTTCCTGGATGGTGTTTGCCAGTACCCAGTTCACCCGCTTAAACCCAAACTCTTCCAATACCTCTTTGAGATGCACACCATCAAAGCCTTGGCGGATACTATCCTCAATCGCTTTTTTACAGGCGATGTTGGCCTGATGGCTGGCCCGCCATAGGGCTATCTGCCCGCTGCGCCTGGCTGCGTCCAGGCCGTCTGTGTAGAGGTAGGTATCATTCCTCATCTGCTTCATCCTCCACCGCCAGAAGTAGACGCAGACCGTCCGGGTTGGCTCCGCACTCCAGAAGATCATCCAGCAGATCCTCATCCACGGTCTCGAGAGGGTCGGGGATATCCAGGACATCGACGATTTCATTGCTGGCATCCACCAGCTGGAGAATCAAGGAGTCGATCACCTCGTAGAGATGGGTGATGGTGGTGATGGCCTGCCGCGCCGTGATGTCCTCCCGGCTGATCAGGATACTGCCTGCATCTGCCTGGATAGTCAGCTGCTCAGCGTCAGCCAATCCAGCCACCTGCATGGCGGGGAAAGGGATCTTCTGATTTCTGTTCTCAGTGTTGCGATGCAATACAAATTTCATTTCAAATTACCTCCTAGTCTACTTTTAAGATCCTGTGGGGGCGGTTCAGGATAACGGGCTCCCACATAGCGTCACTTGCCTGCCCAAAGATATCCAATTGTTTGTTTAGATAAGGGCTAGGATCATAGTTCGTGATGATCAATTCCTGAAAGGTAGAACCTTCAGTCTGTGACAGCGGATTGGTTCGTTTCAAGGAAACGATGAAAAAATCATCTTTGTACAGATCAAATATCTGTTCATGATATCCGTAAGAGATGATCACATACCCCTTACATGAACGTGCTTTGTCGTGCAGGATGATGTGGTCTTCGGGAAGGAAGCGCACATCATAGACCTTTTCTGTCATCATATAGGGCGGGTCTGCGTAGATTACTCCGTCCACACGGTCTTCTTTGGAAATCAGGACAAGGGCATCCTGGTGTTCCAGGAAAATGCTGTCCAGTCGTCTTGAAACCTGGGGAAGTTTATCCACGATTGCCTGCGGGTCCACAGTTTTAATGCCAACAGAATTTCCTGTCCCACTGGAGCTGCCGTAAGTGGTGAACAGAAAAGCCGCTGCCCGCCGCACATCAAAAAGTTTTGCGTTGCCATCCAGGATCGTGAGCAGTTCGCGGATCTCTTCTTCGGTAAAACAAGTGGACTCCGCTACAACTCGTTTCTCCTCCTCAATATGCCGATAGAAGTCCGGCTCATGAGGCCATATCGCGGTAGAAGGCGAAGGGTGTCCTGCCATGCACCGGCAGAAACTTCAGTTCTTTGGCCAGTGAGAACGATTTTTCTTTGACGCAGCAAAACACATTGAACAAATCGTCGTTCAGGTCGTTATAAATGTCCAACCGGCCCTTCTTTGGCTGCAGACCTAAGATGACGGCACCGCTTCCACCGAACACCTCTGTAAACTGTTTCACATGGGGCGGTATCAGCTGGTGGATGTAGGGAACAAGTTTCTCTTTGTTCCCCATCCACGGAAAGAAGGGCTTAGCCATTAGCAGCACCGTCCCTTTCCGAGTAACCATCAAGGCACCCTCGCATACTGCGGATATCTTCCATCAGGCCATCCGCCATCCCCTGGAGAAAATCCATGCTGTCACAGAGTTCCGCAGCGGTGGCGGCATAGTAATAGCCGTACTGGTCACTAGCGATGGGGTTCTTTTTCTTTCGCAGTCGTTTTACCAACTTTTGAAGATCCTTAACATTGATCCCCAGTGTCCGAGCCAACTCCCTGCCGCTTTTCCGGTTTTCACGGCCATGACAGGAACTTTTCAAATAGTCCAACAACTTGTCATCTCTCATAAATGCCTCCTTTTCCGGACACGTTTTACCGAAAAAGGGCGCAAAAAAGAAGGGGCCGTTTTGTCCCTTTCGGAAAAACGGCCCCTAATTTGGTGTGAGATTGTTACATGGTCATCTCCGGTTCATGTTCTGGCTGGCTGTATTCGTAGATGACCTCTTGCCCATTCCTGGCTGCATAGCCATGGTCTATTGTGGACAGGCCATATTTTGCCATATGATGCTGGGCGTAGGCTACAGAGTCAAAGCACTGGTTGAGCAGCGGATCCTGGCCAAGTACACCCTCCTTTCGGGCCAAGTCCATGCCATACTGCGCAAGATCAACCCCGCGGGGAATATATTCGTAGCAATGGAGGTTTTGGGCGAGATCCAGTGCCAAATCCAGGCGGTGACAGTCTTCCAACTCCATGACACACATCCATTTTTCCAACCAGTGGGGTTCTCCCTGCCCCTGTTCCGCCCAGACATAGCCGAAGTCAATGGCGTGGCGAACCAATTCTCCTGCGGAGTCATATTGGTTGAGGATGTCGGTAATCTGGGGCAGAGCGCAGTCCACATCCACCGCCATGCACTGATCCAGTGTTTCTGCTTGCAAGGCATCCAGCCCGAGAAGCAGTTCATCCGGATGGACTGCATCCATGTACTCTCCTGTGTCGGGGAATCCAATCCAGACACCCTCCATATTGTTTCTGCTTACCAGTTTGATCCGAATTGCATACTCACCGGTGTTAGGCAGCGGCATATTGGGATTTACCTCCGGCAAGGGACGATCGGGGTTCAGCCGCTCTACATAGTGGTTCTCAACAAAACTGCCTGAACCATGTTCCCGATAGGCTGCCCCAACAATTTCCGGGTCAAGGTAGCCCCGTGCCGCGTGTGTGGGGGTGTGAATATGCTCCATGACGAATCGTCCCAGTAGCACATCGTCCTCTGCTCCATAGAGGAGCTGGTAGTGATCCAATCCCTGAAGAATTTGGATGGTCGTCTGAATGTCCCTTGGTGATTCAATCTGCATGGCACCTCGGAAGAGCAGTTCTTCCTTTGCTGTCATGCTTTCTAACCGCTGTTCCAGCCAATCATGTTCCGATTTGCCCATCTCCATCCCCTCCAAAAGAGGGGCAAGGCGGTGTTTCATGGACTCATCACCTCCATCTGCGGCCCACAATGGGACTGCGAGTAACTCACATCCAGGTCGGTGTGCTGTACCACATAGCCTTCGGAGGTGAAGACTCCGCCTTCATTCTGGCCTTTCGGCCAATGTCTGCATAGTCCAGAACCTCATACACCTCTTCCGGCAGGCCGGGCGGAATTACCGGGAAATCATTGTCCACATAGAAGTGTCCCAGCTGCTCGTCATTACCAACTCCTGGAGCAACATGACAGCAATCCGCACTGTTGGCCAGGTCGACCAGCCGACACAATGGCAGTTCCGTCATTCCTTTATCCAGATCCATGCGGACAAGGCCCTCGAAGGCCGCTTCCTGGACAGGTTCCAAGGAGGCCAGTTTCTCAGCCAGCAGATTCAACTCTGTCAGATCCATATCCTCTGGCAAATGCTCCTCAAGGTATTCCCGCCCACAGAAGTCCGATACTTCGGTATAGAGGGGGGAGCCGGTGTTCAGTTCCAGCTGGAGTGCATCCAGTTTTTCCTGTTCCATAGGCAGTTCTACCAACCGGTGAGCTGTACTGTCCATTTCCAAAGGACTTACATATACGGTGAATCCTTTATTCAAGCGTCATTCCTCCCGTCTCCTGGTTCTGATGTTCTTCATACCACTTGGGATCCGCACCAGGTACATCCCAACCGCACATGCTGCCAGTGAGCATCGCCTGTTCCTGTGCCGGTGTAATGCCCCGACGCTGGTTGTTATAGTCCGCCAGGTAGCGGTTCTGGGCCCTGTCTCCGGTACTCCAGTCGCTGGGGTAGTAGCCGCTCTCACCTTTTTTGATGCAGATAAGTGTTCCTTCACCGGGAAGCACAGACCACCACATATCCGGCAGGCGGGTGAGAGAATCGGGGGAGAACTTTTCTTCCTCGGTCTGGATTGTCCAGTTGCTGGAGTTCCAGAGACTCACATAAAGTTCCCCCTCTTCCAGATCGATGGCCCGCTGCTCAAATCCCTCGCCCCAACCGTCCGACGCCTGACCTGAAATGTAATCAGCCAGGGCCTCTTTTTCCTCCGGCAGAAGGTCACCCACTACCTTGCATTCCGCTACGCACCACAGCTGCCCATCGCGGCTTTCTGCGTCAAACACGATGGACTGAACTTTTTCATTTACCCCATCCTGTTTATCATACCAGCGCATAAGGCCGCGACTTTTTTCCTCCGGCACCTGGTTTTCCAGAAGCGCCTCGTGAATGCACGACTGATAGTCTCGCAGATCACGACCATTCAAATCGTTGCCGTACTCCTCCAGATCTCCCCAGCTGTCACGACCGTAAAGTTGAGCGGTGAGAGGCATGTAGAATTTCAGAGTCTGGGGTTCCGGTAACAGAACGCGGAATCGGTCTTCGCCAATCCGGAGGGCAAGGCCACTGCCGTTGTCCCAACTGATATGAAACTGTGCGTCATCATCGATATATTTGAGCGTCCCCATACTTCCAGGGGACAGTGCGTAGGGATCATCTTTCATTTCCGTCAATCGAATGCGAGACCCCTTGGGATATTGCTCCCGGAGAAAGTCCAGCCACTCTTTTTGTATTTGCATCTTGCACCTCCTACATGGTCATGCCCTGATCTTGGGACATATCCTCCAATTCCTGATGGAGTTGTTCTACTGCCTCGAAAATCGTTGGATCGTTCTTGAAACTCTCCAGTTTCTGATAGTCACCGAAAAATGTCTGCTCCCCGTCCACCATTCGGACAAAGTCGACTGTTGCGAAGTCATCCTTGGTGACACCAAGCCGTTTCTCAGGATGGTCGCTGTTCTGATAGAGCTCGACCGCTTCGTCCAGGGTAAGGTTACGGTGGAGCTGCTCCTGCGGGGTGTTACAATCAGTCATCACAAACCACGCATAGGAATGGGGGAGGGACGGGTCTGCCACATCTTGAAGGGCTTGCAACCCTTTCTCGGTCAAGCCGTAGTTACAGGTTCGTCGAGGATTTTCCTCGCCCGCAAAATCCAACAGAATATCATCCACTGCTTTCTTGATCTCTGGATCTTCAGAAAGCGTTTCGTGCTTGAATCCGGTCGTATTGCGGAGTGGAAGTTCTTCTTTGATAGTTTGAAGATACTGATGTGGGTCTGTGAACTCCTGAGCCGTCCCATCTGCAAAGGTCACTCGCCCCACTATCTTGTCCTTTTGGGCCATTTCCTGCTGCCGCTTATCATAGCAGTATAGGTAGCCCTGATAATCACCCGGAGTGGGGGTACAGCGGAGACAGTAGCGGTAG
>ERZ791603.2619-NODE-2619-length-11163-cov-3.507562_pt1 | contig 11163 bp, 9 predicted proteins | sample MGYA00509966_ERZ791603 | MGnify/ENA primary metagenome ERZ791603 (study PRJEB30046, sample SAMN00791931) | human gut metagenome | study: EMG produced TPA metagenomics assembly of the A metagenome-wide association study of gut microbiota in type 2...
GATTTGAGGGAAAACATGTCGGATGCGGCGTAAGCGCCTTATCCGACCTACGGTTTGCATCGTTGTAGGCCTGATAAGACGCGGCAAGCGTCGCATCAGGCATTACAAGGGGCTGCTATTTAATAAACGTAAACGCTGTGGTTACCCGCTTTACGCCGCTCACCCGGCTGGCAATATCTGCCGCCGCTTTCGCTTCACGTTCAGTCACCAGCCCCATCAGGAACACTTCACCGTTTTCGGTGGTCACTTTCACGTTGGACGATTTCACCAGGTCGCTGGTTAAGAGCTGCGAACGCACTTTGGTGGTGATCCACGTATCGTTAGACGCTTCGCCCAGACCAATCGGCTGGCCCTGACGAATCTCGTTATACACTTCGTTGGCACCGTCTACGCCCATAGCAATCTGTTTGGCGCGAGCCGAAAGTTCAGCGTTTGGTGACTGCCCAACCAGCAGCACTTTGCCCTGATACGCCGTGACATTAATACGGGCTTCTTTCTTAATCTGTTCGTCTTTCGACAATGCGCTGTTCACGCGCACTTCCAGGGTACCATCGTCCACCTGGGTGCCGACACTGCGTGGGTCAGTTGCGGCTTTGGTACCCACAGCAGCGGTACCCACTACGGCAGCGGCAACACAACCTTGCAACAGCAGCGCGGAAATAAGGACTGCGATTGGCGATAATGCCTTCATGTATTCTCCTTAAACATCCTGGTGAGGGAAAAGCGTGTTATCGATCAGATCGCACAGGCAATTTACCGTCAGCATATGCATTTCCTGAATGCGAGCACTACGATGCGAAGGAATGCGGATCTCCACATCTTGTGGCCCTAACAAACCTGCAAGTTCGCCGCCGTCATAGCCGGTCAATGCCACAATAGTCATATCACGCGTAACGGCAGCTTCTACCGCTTTTACAATATCGCGGCTGTTGCCACGGGTGGAAATGGCTAACAATACATCTCCCGCATGACCCAGCGCCCGCACCTGTTTTGCATACACTTCATCATGTAAGCGATCGTTGGCAATCGCCGTTAAGACAACATTATCAGTATTTAGTGCAATGGCAGGTAAGCTGGGCCGCTCCGTTTCGAAACGGTTGATCATGCTGGCAGCAAAATGCTGTGCATTGGCAGCGGAAGTTCCATTACCACAACAGAGGATTTTGTTGCCATTGAGCAGAGACTGAACCAGCGTCATGGCTGCACGGGAGATGGCATCCGGAAGCGCCTCTGCCGCCGCAATTTGAGTTTGAATGCTTTCAGTGAAGCAAGCTTTAATTCTTTCTTGCACGCTAATCCTTAAACCTTAATTATGAGTGGTCATTAAAGGCATCCTTAATCCACTCAACCTCATTCCCGGTGAAGGCTACCACATCGAACCGGCAATCCACAGTATCAAAACTCCCATTATGACGCGCGAGCCACAAGCGGGCAGTCTGTAATAATTTGTGTTGTTTGCTGCGGGTCACACTGGCTGCCGCGCCGCCATAAAGCGCAGAGCGGCGATAGCGTACCTCGACAAAAACGGTGGTCCGGCCTTCACGCATTATCAGATCGATCTCGCCGCCACGCTCGTTCACGTTAGCGGCGACAAATCGCAGTCCTTTGCCTTCCAGCCAGCGACGCGCTTGTACTTCCCACGCATCGCCGGTCTGTTTGGTGGTTAACTGGCGGGGACTACCTGACCTTGTTGGTACTGTAGCCATGATAACTTCCTGTTAATCACGCAATCCGGGTTTGCCGTCAGGCTTCCGGTATTACCGTTGATTTCAAAACCCTGAACCTGGCGCATTTGTGAGAAATGATTTGCCAGCGACCAGGCATCGACGCCCATCGCATACATGCGAGCCAGTGAATAATCGTTATTCACCGCGCTGAGTGCCTGCTGCATTAACGGTAGATTACCGCCTGCCAGCATCGGGATTTCGCTGTACTGCAAGCCTTCCATCTCCAGTCGGAAATCCGGGCCAGCGGTCCCTTGCGCACTGCGGGAGCTGGCGTACAGCGTTGCACCGCTCTGGCTACCGTTACGCATGGCGATCATCGGTTTGATAAAAGCGATTTCACCCGGCGTTGCCACAATGTACACCGCATCGACACGACCGCCATTATTGGTGAACTGGTCATCGGTTGGCGTGGTTTGCAGCGTTGGATTGTTGGTCGTCATGCCGGAGTCGGTTGTCGCTCTGGGAGTAATCGGGGTACCCGTTAAAGCGATACCAGAACCGCCGTTAACACCCGCGCGTAATTCGCTGGTGGAACCAAATTTTTGTTGCAGAACGGTGCCGCCGCCCAGTTTCTGCCACTCCTGCGCAAACGCATTGGCTACGCGATCGCCCAATGAACTGCGTGGGATCAGCACCAGCGGCGCTTGTTTACCCTGGTCACGAATATGACGCGCTGCATCGCGCGCTTCGTCTTCCGGTGAAAGCGCGAAGTAACAAATATTGACGCGGTTTTCGATATTCTCCGGCTGGTTCAGTGCCAGCACGTTCAGCGGGGTGTTGCTCTTAAGCAACTCTTCAACGTTATTTTTCAGCAACGGACCAACCACAATACTCGCGCCATCCTGCTGAACCTGGCTTAAGATCTGGCTAAGTGGTTGTGATGAGGTATCGTAGATTTTCAGTTCTGCGGATGGATTCGCTGGCGCGCTTACCGCTGTGGTGGTTGCTGCCGGGGTGCTTACAGGCGCTGGCTGTGCCGCAGGCTGTTCACCGGTCAGATCGCTAACCGAGGCTTGTGCCGGGCTGGCAACGCCATCCACGGTTTGCGGCTGAGGTTGTTCAGCTACGTCTGCGGCAGGTGCGGCAGCAGCCTGAGCCGCCACTGGCTGAGTGCCGATATTTTTCGCCGCTTCAAAGCCTTGCTGAATAGTGCGACCAAATACCGCTGCCTGGCCATTCAGCGGCAACAGCAGGGCGATTTTGTTGGTCGAGGCTGGTTTAAACGCTTTTACGTTAACCAACTGCGTTGGCAGCATTTTCGCGCCCGGATTGTTCGGATAACGTTTTTGCCAGTCGGCGATCCCGGCTTTCATCATGTCGGGATCGTTACGGTTATCAAACCAGACGCGCTGCAGATCCAGCCAGCCTTGCAGAATATTTTCGTCGGCGTTGATCACCAGCGTATTCGCCTGTTCCTGAGTCATGGAGGAGAGCGCCTGCCAGGTGGCATCAATATTCTGCTGTTTTTCTTTCGCGCCGAGCAGCGGTTCCTGAGCAATTAACGCGCGCAGTAAATCAATGGAAGGACGCCCCTGGCTGGCATCGATTTTTGCCTGCCAGTAACGCGCTTGCTGGTTTTGTTCTAAATCGGCAGGTGTGATTTTCACCAGCAAGTTTTGCGCGCCAGCAAAATCTTTCTGCGCCAGTTTAATCTCTACCGCCAGCAGTGTTTTCTCGCGACGCTGAGAATCGTTCAGTTCTTGCGGTAGTTGGTTAAACAACTCAACCGCCTGCCCGGTTTTACCTTCTTTCACCAGTGCACGAATGGCGAGTAATTGCCAGTTGATCCTGGTATCATCAGAGCTTTGCTGCATCTGCTGAAGATAAAAGGCAGAATCAGCCTGCGCCGTGCCCTGCATATAAGCAGTGGACTGATCGGGAGTATGGGTGCCACAACCGGCGAAAATCAGGGCTGCCAGAACAACAGGCAGACAACGCGCGGCTTTCAAACGAGAAAATGTTGAGGGTACCATAATGTATCCAGTGATATTTTTTTACGCAATGCTCAATATTAAATCGGCAATACGGACGACACAATGAAACAACACCAATCGGCGGATAATTCTCAGGGCCAGCTTTACATTGTACCGACGCCAATCGGCAATCTGGCGGATATCACCCAGCGAGCGTTAGAGGTATTACAGGCCGTTGATCTGATTGCCGCCGAGGATACTCGTCACACCGGTTTATTGCTGCAACATTTTGGGATTAATGCCCGGTTGTTTGCGCTGCACGACCATAACGAACAACAAAAAGCCGAAACGCTGCTGGCGAAGCTGCAAGAGGGGCAAAACATTGCGCTGGTTTCCGATGCCGGAACGCCGCTAATTAACGATCCTGGCTACCATCTGGTGCGTACCTGCCGTGAAGCGGGGATTCGTGTGGTGCCGCTACCCGGGCCGTGTGCTGCTATCACTGCGTTAAGCGCAGCGGGTTTACCCTCTGACCGTTTCTGTTACGAAGGCTTTTTACCTGCCAAATCAAAAGGCCGCCGTGATGCGCTAAAAGCCATTGAAGCGGAGCCGCGCACGCTGATTTTTTATGAATCTACCCACCGTCTGTTAGATAGCCTGGAAGATATCGTTGCGGTATTAGGCGAATCCCGCTACGTGGTTCTGGCGCGTGAGCTGACCAAAACCTGGGAAACCATTCACGGCGCGCCCGTTGGCGAACTGCTGGCGTGGGTAAAGGAAGATGAAAACCGTCGCAAAGGCGAAATGGTGCTGATTGTCGAAGGTCATAAAGCACAGGAAGAAGACTTACCCGCCGATGCCCTGCGCACGCTGGCGCTGCTACAGGCAGAACTGCCGCTGAAAAAAGCGGCGGCGCTGGTCGCAGAAATTCATGGCGTGAAGAAAAATGCGCTGTATAAGTATGCGCTGGAGCAGCAGGGGTAACAGTGCCGAAGCGTTGCGTTAATCAAAACGCAACGTCTTCTTTTACCGCACCATGACGGTAATGGTGGCTGTGCCCTGAAATTTTCCTGTTTCCAGCTCACCACCGACCAGATTAACTGGCCAGGCGCGCATATTGACGGTGCCATGCCCGGAAGGATCAACGGGAAGGATACCGTTCTGAAAAGGAATATTTGCAACTCCGCCGCCGAGATTTTCAATACGAATACCGACATCGGGCACATTGTCTGAACTTCTTCGCCTGGCGACCAGGTTGTACTGGTCTACTACCCCAGTTGTACCGTCGATGCGCATTTGCAACGAGTTTTTAATCTTTGAAGTATCACCACAGTCATAAGTGATATCAAAGTCTACTGGAGTAAAACCGTCTGGCATGGCATTGCGGGTGGTAAACTTCTGACCATTGATGAATCCAAAATTAACCTTAATAACATCGCCCTGATTAATTTTGCACGACTGTGGGGCGGTGAGATTTCCCTGAATCGATAACTTGACTAAATCATGGAAGTCACCTGTAGACGGGCTTCCCATTCCATCGACCCACGCGCCTTTAATGACGGCAATATCCGTTTTCGGAATGGTCATCGAGCCGAGAAATGGCTTGGTGACATACAGGGTAAAGGTGGTATTTGCACCAATATTAACGGGTCCATAACGAGACGTGTCACCCTGGCAAACACCCGTTTGGGTTGCAGCAGAATATACGGTGCTGCTTTTTATCTGTGTGAATCGGGTGTTAACAGAGACAACCTGGTCGGTTGTGAGTCCTGGAATGTCGTTTGCCTGTAATGTGGTTTTAATATCCAGGCTGTCATTGAGTTTGTAATATCCTGTCTGATGTCCAGTGGTGGTAAGTACGGGGCTGACCATATAGACAAGTTTAACTGCCTTACCCGCAGAGCAGGTACAGGCGTATTGCCAGTTAGTGCTACTTAGCGTGGCAGAGGTAAACTCCCGTCCTGTCACGTTATCTGTCTGGTTCACCGTAACATCATCAACCACACTGCTGTAATTTGTCGCACCGCTAGTGCTGTCAGCTCCACACCCTCCTGAGGAGGCATAAGCGCAGGATGTGGATATCAACAAAAGTCCTGTTATAAGAGGCGCTCTTTTCATTTTTTTATCCTTAATGGCACTGCGCCGTGCCTTGTAATACAGAGGTTGTTGGTTCTGAATCCGGTGTACTAAAAGCAAACTGACATTGTTGATCTGCCTGATTTCCCCAGCGTACAGTCCAGCTTTGTGATTTACTCGATATCCCAGAGAGATATAGTATGCCGCCCTCATCGACGATACTTTGTTGCCCCGTCTCATCGTTGCTGGCAAGAGCGCCAAAGGGCAACGGTTTACCGTTGCGATCGCTGACTGTAACAAGTACGCGATAACCGATATTGGCGTTGAAACGCGCCGCTACCATTGCACCTCTGTTGGGCACCACAAACTGTGTTGTTTGCTCAAGATCGACGTTATCGGGCAGCTGCGTAGTATCTACCGAGAGACGGTTTTCCTGGTAAGTCGTGAGATAAGGAACCACTGCATAGCCAAAGGGATCAGTAGCAATCCCCGGATAGTTTTGTATCCTCACGCCAGAAGCCCCATTAGCATCGATAAGCGCAAAAGCGTTGCCCAGATATTGCGAGAGCGTCACGCCATGAGGATGGATAACCACGCCGCCGGTAACGCCGTAATTGTATTGGCTGCTGTCATTACCGTAGCTGTATCCGGCACTGAAGGTGCCATAAGGTGAACGGTAACTGGCGTTCAGGCTACTGTTATGGTTGTTATCGTCATCCAGACTTTGTTCCAGGCTATAGCTCAGGCGACCATCATCCAGCAGTGAGCCATCAAGACGCATTTCATGTTGGGTTGGGCGATCTTTCAGGCTGGTCATCTGATAGGAAACCCGGCTACGCGGTAACCAGCGTTCTAACGGAATACTGAGATTCAAAGAGAGTGCGCGGTCATTATTTTGATCCGTGTAGCGACTGTATTGATAATTCAGGCTGTAACCAATTCCCCATTGCTGACCGGAAACCCCAACTGAGATATTCCTGTTTTTATCGTTATTGCCCCAATAGTCTTGCTGCGAACCGGAGGCATACAGACTTACCCCATCAAATATTGTCTGGCTGATGTTGAATTGAATTTCACTTTTTTGGCGACTGTTATAGTCCCAATTACGGGTATTGGCTTCATCAAAACTAAAATAGCCATCGTTGGTATAGCGATAGTAGCTAACAGCGATATTGGTGTTGGTTTCCGGGATATCTTTGATGTACTGCGTACGCCATTGATAGCCATGAAAAGAGTGCCGGTTATCGAATTGGGTGTCAGCTCTGTTGATATCCATCGACAACGCGCCCAGTGCGCCAAGTGTGCCGCCGATACCGATCCCCAGCGCATAATAATCCTCAGAACCGAGCAGGCCGCCATACAGCGTAAAAGTATTATTCAAACCATATATTGCCGTGGCTTCAGCAAATTCGGGTTCCTTGCTATCACTGTTTGCATCAGCGCGATAGCGTCCAGCGGTCGCGCTATATTTTAGATGCCCAGGTCGCTGCATCATGGGTAATGAAGAATAAGGCTGGATAAAGCGACGTTGCGTACCGTCACTTTCTTCAATCGTGACTTCTAAATCGCCGCTGTTGGAAGAGGGGTAGAGATCGTTAATTTCAAAGGCACCCGCTGGCACGTTGCTTTGATAGATCACATAACCATTTTGCCTGATAGTCACGATTGCACTACTGTTTGCGATACCGCGTACCGTTGGGGCAAATCCGCGCTGGCTGTTTGGCAACATATTATCGTCGGAAGCGAGTTGCACGCCAGTAAAGGTGTAGCTGGAAAAAATACTGCCGCTGGTGGCGCTTTCTCCCAGAAGCAACTGAGACTTCAACGCCTTGATATCACGTTGTAAATAACTACTGATAGTGTTCCAGCTTGACGCCTGATCGTTGCGTGTCCACGTAGAATAGTTACGTAATCGCCAGGGGCCAAAATTAGCACCATTTTGCATATTCAGGTACTGTCGTTGGCTACGATTGCCCTGGCGGTAACGGTTATCAGAACCTGTAAACGAGTAGTTGGTAAACAGCGTTGGTATACCATCGTCCCAACGAGAAGGGGAGACGTAACCTCTTGCATCACGGTACAGTGCAATTTGGGGAATGCTCAAATTAAGTCGCTGATGATTGAAATCAAATTCAGCAGCTGTACCGGGAATGATTTGTTCAAGCGAGTTGATCACGCTATCGTCATCTTTTTCAGCCAGCGCCGGGATTTCATCCACCTTAATACCCAGCTCACGTAGTTGTTCTACCGTAAACTGTGGCTGCAGAAGTTGCTCTGCATTGGCGGTAAATGTAATTTTTTTCTGTGAAACCTTCTTTTTATTCAGCCAGATATCAACCTGATAAGTTCCTGGTAGTTGTGCGTATTTTTTTGAAAAACGTGACAGATCAGTTGTTTGCATACCACTTTTTGTAGTTTCCAGCATAATGGGGTCGAAATAATACTCTTCGGCGTTAGCGGTAGTGCAAAGCATGCCGCTGCCAGTGAGCACCATCGGCAAACAGCGTTTGATGATGAGCGCCAACTGTTTCGGTGTGCGTTTATGTCCCTGGTGGTGTCGTTGTGGCATTCCCTGATGACCTGTGTTTTTTATATTTGTTATTGCAGTGGACCAGTTTCTGTCCCGGAACTGCCGCCATAATCATTGATTGCAGCCCATTTCACGTTCTTTCCGCCAGATGCAGGAAGTGGTAACTGTTTATGTTCTCCGGGCGCGATATATTCAATTTTGCTTGTGAGATCGGTTTTATCGACTGCCAGTCCGGCAAATACGACGTAATATTCAGTTGGGTTATATATATTGAGTGAATGGTCACTACGTTTAAATTCCAGTGATGTCCACGCATCGTTTACCCGTCCCTTCAGGTGTGCGGGGCGATAAAACATTTTGATCCGTGTTTTAAATACCAGCGTCAACTCGTTAGCATTAACATCATCTGATTTTTTCTTTGCTGGAATGGCACGAACATTAATGTAGAACAGCGACTCTTTATTTTCAGGCAGGTTATCAGCTGTTTTAATAATTCGCAGTGATGAGTCATCGCCAGCTTCAAGACGAAATAGCGGTGGGGTTATAATAAATGGGACACGGCTTGTACCATCTATATTATCTACCCATGATTGCAGTAAATAAGGCGTTTCTGCGCCTTTGTTTGCGACAGGTAACGCAGCCTCTTTGCGGCTGGCATCATAGATCACTCGCGTTCGCTGTAAAACGATACCCCCTGCAAGCGCCTGGCCGATACAGAAGCTACACAACAAGGTTATTATCACCGCGAATGTTCGTTTTGACATAGTTATTTTTCAACCTGATACAACGAGAAAGAGGAAGGAAAAGGGCGTTATCTGAAAGGTCAGATAACGCCGTAACGTATTAACGGTAATCCAGCGTTACGTTAACGACAGCGTCTGCTTCCCCTGGGGTGATTTCTGATGCTTCAACGGTTGATACGTAGTAAGCGATGAGGTCAACATTGACAATACCATTGGAGTCCGCTGGGATCTGATAAACCGTGTTATCATTCCCCATAGCATTCAGTGGCATAAGGTTTCCGCTTTCCGCATCGTCAATACGGATACCCACACCTGTTGCCGCTGTGCCAGCAAAAGAGCCCACTTTTGCCAGATTAGGGAAGTTAGGGACGGTGCCATTATCCCGCGTTTCCAGCCATAAACGGAAAGACGCTTCAACGTTGCCGTTATCGTGCTCCCACCCAGTCACTGGGCAGTTAACTAAAGGAATAGTGAATGGAATTTTTGGGCTACGATCGCCAACAGAACGAAACTGTTCGGCATTATAGTGACCAAGAGCAACTTCAATTTTCTTATCAGAGTCATTGATTTCACAAGCAGATTTTAAAATCTCGCCATCAAAAACTATTTCACCATCGGTTGCAGCGGCATTACCTGCGAAAAGCGCAAGTAAGCCCACAATAGCTGTTTTTGTAACTTTATTCATTTATAACCTTATCCTTGTAACAAGTACATAATCATATTTAATGTGAATATATGTTCAACATCTTTAAAGATTATACAGGTAGAAATATTTCATTGAACATTAAATAGACTAAACTTTAAGATTATATTTATATGCAAATATTCTATGTTTTTATTATATTGATATGAATTTTCTATGTGTTAAAAAGAGTATAAATGCCTGACTTTGCTGCGCCAGGGGCCGAGTCAGAATACGAGGTGATTTATTAATAGAACAAGTTATATGTATATCTAAAATTAAATTGTTGAACATAACTCCTTTTGCTATCGGCGTTATGTTCAACCCAGTCAAATGTTATTTAATATAATGCGTGACTGTTGAATAAGTTAATTTAGAAATTTTGAGCAAATTTTCATCTGGTTAGGTATTAATTAAACAAATAAAGTTACTGTGCAGCCATAAAAACGAAGCCGGGATAGCGGTGGAGACTTTAGCCGTGAGAAAACGTTCTGTCGCATCCTGCTTTCCTTCGCCAGTCACCAATAACAAAACCTCGCGGGCATTGAGAATATCCTTCAGGCCTAAGGTGATCCCACGAGTCACGGGGCGACCCGTGGTTTTTAACATCTCATGTTGCTGTGTTCTGGCATCAAGTTGACTGATATGGCAGGCCGGTTGTAGGCTTTCTCCCGGTTCGTTCAGCCCAAGATGACCGTTTTTCCCCAATCCTAGAACGCATAAATCCAGACCGCCTTTGCGCGCAATCAGGTTCGTTACCCGTTCGCACTCTGTCTCATTTATCTCTTCGGAGCGAAAGCTGATGAGCTGGTCTTCACGCAGCCCCAGCGGCTGCACGATATGCTGTTGTAGGAAAGTTTCGCAGGTGCCAGGCATCGTTAATGGCAGATCCACCCATTCGTCGAGCTTCACGAAGGTGAGCTGGCTGATATCAACCTGCTGCTGGTGGATTTTTTCTACCAGATAATGATACGTCAGTAATGGCGTGGCTCCGGTCGCCAGGCAAATCACGGCATCCGGTTTGCTACGGATCACAGCCAATAAATATTCGCTGGCTCGTTCACTTAACGCCGTATAGTTTTCAACTTGCTGAAGGGTTTGCACAGGATGAAATTCCTTAAGTAAAGAGGCACCGCCAGAAGCAGTGCCTCGTTCCATTTACAAAATGCCGAATGCGGAACAAACAATAGAGAGCACAAAAGTCACGCCGATTAACAGCACCGGATGCGCTTTTTTCACCCGCAGGAAGTAATACATCAGCAGGGTGTAGGCCATCGGTAAAATGTTCGGGAAGACTTTATCGAAGAAATCCTGTTGCAGCGCGACGCTGTGGGTACTGTCGATGGCAAACGATGTCACCACGTTAATATGCACATACGAAGCGATCAGCCCGCCGATTACCGTGATCCCGAGGATGGTTGCCGAGCGAGCAATCATCTGCGAGTTCTCTCGCACTTTATCGATCGCCTTCACGCCGACTGAATAACCGACG
>ERZ791603.2624-NODE-2624-length-11137-cov-4.092041_pt1 | contig 11137 bp, 8 predicted proteins | sample MGYA00509966_ERZ791603 | MGnify/ENA primary metagenome ERZ791603 (study PRJEB30046, sample SAMN00791931) | human gut metagenome | study: EMG produced TPA metagenomics assembly of the A metagenome-wide association study of gut microbiota in type 2...
AGACTATCGGCTTTTCGTTTTTGAAAAATGTGCAAAATATGTGTTTATTTTCCAGAAAAATGTGTTACGTCTCCCGCAGGATCTGCATGATCGTATCATAATGCTCCGGATCATGCGGGAAGGTGCAGCCCGAGCAATCCTTGATCCGTCTGCCATTTTTCTCGAAATACCTGGGATTCCCGGGGCAGTGCTCCAAGCGGTACATAGGGCAGTAGCAGAACAGGCAGTTGAAGTCTGCAAGTCCCTTGTGGCAGGGGAAATATTTACAATCTTTATTCTCAAAAAAACGATAGGAATTTTCCATTTGCAACACTCACATCCTTCCATAACCTGCAAAGTTTGCGCATTGGCGCAAATTTGCGTGTGAAACATAGAACTTCTTCGCGAAAGAGCCTTTGCTCTGAGTGATTAGAAGTTCTTTTCACACTTTACACTACACTTCTTCCGCCATACACATTCCATGGGCAATACCCTGCTCCTTCAGCTGTTCCTCCAGCTGGTTCAAGGCATCATCTTCATCTTCTGCAAACACCATCGCCTGATAGACTTCCTCCGGTCCTTCCGGTGCCAGTGCTGTCACCTCATACATCTGCATGGCAATTACCTCTTTCTTCCTCAAAATACGCATTCACCCTTCTCTTTATTTTATACCCGTTTCCCCGTTTTTTTGCAAGCGAAAAGCGCCACTCCGGGGAAGAGTGCCGCTTTTCAGGAGAGATTTATGTATTGAATGTTGCTGGCGAAATATTAACCCTTGACGCTTCCCATTGCCACGCCCTGGACAATGTACTTGGAAAGGAACAGGTATACGATGATAACAGGGAAGATAGAGAATGCAATCGTTACATACACCTGACCCATATCAAACTTCAGGAAGTCTGCGGAACGCAGCTGAGCGATCAGGATAGGTAATGTCTTCATCTTGTCATCATGCAGAACCAGTGCCGGTGTGAAGTAGTTATTCCAGTTCGCTACGAAAGTGAAGATCGCCTGCACTGCGATTGCCGGCTTCATCAGCGGCAATACGATGGAATTAAATGTACGGAACTCACCGGAACCATCGATTCTGGCTGCCTCTACCAGAGACAGGGGCAATGCACTTTCCATGTACTGCTTCATATAGAAGAAAGTAGCAGGTGCTGCGATTGCCGGGATGATCAGGGGGATAAAGTTATCCTCCAGCTTCATATCAGCTACCAACTGGATAAATCCGAGTGCGGTAACCTGGGTAGGAATGGTCATGATTGCCAGGATAAAGGTAAACATGAACTTCTTTAACTTAAAATCATATACATGGATCGCATATGCGGTCATGGTAGAGAAGTAGGTACACAGCACAGCACTGCAGGTTGCTACTACAAGGCTGTTGATCATACCTCTGACTACCGGCAGGGTTCCTGCCATGACACCCTTCCAGTTCTGGATCAGATGTGTGCTGGGCAGCAGGGTAAATCCCTGTGTCAGCTCGCCTTTGGATCTGGTTGCATTTACAAACAGTATATAGAACCAAAACAGGCAGAGAAAACTCATAATAACCAGTACGATATATGCAAGTGCTCTTCTGGCATGAATGCCCAGACCTTTTTTTGTCTCGTTTGTTTCTACGCTCAACATTTCTGCCACCTCCTACTTATCCTGTTTGCCGTTCGAGAACTTAAATACGATCAAGCTCAGGATACCTGTGATAATGAACAACATTACAGACAACGCACCACTCATTCCGTAGTTCTTACTGTACAAATGGTTGTTCAGGTACATGATCAGGGTCATGCTGGATCTCATAGGATCGCCCTTACCGTTGGTCAGAATCTGAGGTACATCGAACATCTGCAGACCACCGATCAGGGATGTGATCATTACGTAGATCAGAATCGGCTTCAACAAAGGTAATGTGATCTTGAAGAATACCTGGGTAGAGGTTGCTCCGTCTACCTCGGCTGCCTCGAAGAGGGAAGTATCGATACCCATCATACCTGCCATCAGGAGGATCGTTGTATTACCAAACCACATCAGGAAGTTCATCAATGCTACCAGACCTCTTGTACTCCATACGTTTGTAAGGAACTGATATGGCTCTTTTAAGACTCCGATCTGCATCAGCATTTCATTGATAGGACCACCATCAGAGAACAACGTGAAGAACAACATTGCAAATGCGGAAGCCATGATCAGGTTCGGCAGATAGATAACTGTCTTGAAGAATCTCTGTCCCTTTAATCTAAGGCTGGGATCCGAGAACCATGCACCCAGAAGCAGAGATATGATGATCTGCGGTACAAATCCCAGTACCCACATGATCAATGTATTCTTGGTGTACATCCACAGGTCCGGATTGGACAACATCTTTGCATAGTTACCAAATCCGATGAAATTCGGTCCGATCTGTGTCAGTCCGGAACGGTAATTCTCAAAAAAGCTGTAATAAAATGTCCGGAACAACGGGATCAACTGGAATAATACATACACTGCCACAAAGGGGATCAGGAAAATATAACCCCACTTATTATAGCGTACCACCTTTCCGCGTTTTACCTTTGCCATAATGATTCCTCCCTTTTGCCGTCATACTCTCTTAGCGACTTTACGTTTTTTCGTGCCATCTTTTTTCCGATAAGGCTCGCAGCAGCTCTCTTCTTTTTGTTCTTAATTATCTTCTTCCGAAAAAAGCTTCTGCCAACCGGGAATTTTGAGAGAAAAACCGTGCCTACCTGACCAGCCAGGCAGGCACGGTTCTCAATTCCTTATTGTTTCGCTATTCGCTTATCGTTTCAGATTAGTGAGTAAGCTCAGGATACTTCTCTTCAACACCCTTGTAGAACAGATCCAGTGCATCATCCAGAGAAGCCTTGCCATCGAAGTAGTTCTTCATAGCATGCTGGAACTCTTCGTTACATCCCTGATCATATGCAGACAGGTTGCTCAGATCGATCTTCTCAGCGCCTGCGCAGAACATAGCCAGAGGGTTCTGTCCGCCCAGTACCTTGCTCTGATAAGAGGTATCTGCTGCCATAGCTTCCATAGCGGGTTTGTTGTTTACGAAATCATCATCAGCTACAACGATCTCTTTCATGATGTCTTCATCAGTGGTCATCTTCAGGATGATATCCTTAACCAGAGAAGCGTTGTCAGTTCCGGTAGCGCCGCAGATCCAAGTACCGCCCCAGAAGAAGCCCTGAGGTCCTTCAGTAGCGCCCCAGCCACCCTGGTTTGCGATAGATCCATCGGTATCAGCTGCCATGGAGAAGTTGATCAACCAAGCGGGTCCAAAGTAGCAGAATACTTTGCCATCGGGATAGAAGCCTTTGCTCCAGTCATCAGACCACAGGTCGAAGGTACCGGTTTCCTTAGCGTCAACCATCTTCTTGGAGTCATCAACCCACTTCATCAGGTTGTCATCGATTACGATCTTGCCATCCTGTACCCATTTACCGGATACGTTGTTGGAGTATACACGATAAGTATCGTTTACGGAAGATACCATGTTGTAACCGCCTGCTTTCATCTTCTCAGCGGTTGCGGTAAAGGTATCCCAATCAGATACAGACTTCTGAACCTCTGCAGGATCATCGGTTCCCAGAACAGCCTTAGCAGCTTCACGGTTGTAGATCAGAACGCCGGGGCAGCCCTGCCATGAAACACCCTTCAGATTGCCGTTGGAGTCGGTAACAACATCCTTGGTGTACTGATACTGGTTAGCCAGATCTGCATCGGTGATGCCCAGATCCTTAACAGGCATTGTGTAGTCGGTATCAACATATTTCAATGCGTAGTCAGCCTCAACCAGGAACAGGTCGATCTTGTCATCAGCTGCTGCATCAGCCTGCTTTAACAGTGTTTCATCCAGATTGTTCTGATAAGCGTTGTCATCAGAAGGAGTGATGTTCCACTTTACAGTGATGTCACCGATCTTACCGGTGGTTCCGTCTACTTCTTCATATCCGGGATAATGATCTGTCAGACGGCTCTTGAACTCCTCGTTCCAGCAGTAGATGTTGAAGACTTTGCCTTCCTCTGCTGCTGCAGGCTCTGCTGCCTCGGTGGATGCAGGCGCCTCGGTCTTAGCTTCGGTGGAAGCTGCGGGTGCCGCATCGGTGGATGCTGCAGGAGCTTCATTGCTGCTGCCACAACCTACCAGCATGCTGGCAAGCATAGCAGTTGTAAGTAAAGCACTAAGTACTTTTTTCTTCATGTTTGTTTCCTCCCATTTTTTGTTGAATGTTTGTTGTAAGTGTTTGTTGCATTTATATTCATATGTCGGCGGTTGCGTCGCTTCCATATAAATGCCTGATTAATTGTCTGTCGGAATTCTGGCCACCGACTTGCCTTCAGCAACTTTCCCGGGTACGATGACCTGTTCTATGATGGTGGTCTTGGGTCTCTCAATGAGACTGATCAGTTCTCTGGCTGCCAGGCATCCGATCTGTTCTGTGTCCTGTTGGACTGTGGTCAGTCTGGGCTCTAACTGCCTTGCTGCCTGTATGCCATCATAGCCTGCTACCGAGATATCTTCAGGGATCTGTAATCCTCTCTGTCTGATAGCGTTGATGCCTCCGAAAGAAGCAAAGTCATCCGGATAGATGATGCATGTCGGCGGATCCGGCAGATCCAGCAGTTCGTTGGTGACCCGGTAGGTGGTCGTCGTATCTCTGTAGGCTGCTTCCCGAATGTACTCATCCGGGATTTCCAGTCCCAGGCGTTCTGCCGTCCGGTAGAAGCTGGATAATCGTCCCGAGGTAACTGCCGACATCGCTCCGTGGATATAAGCGATCTTCCGATGGCCTCTGCTGTAGATGTACTCTAACAGCTCCTTCATGCCTGTCACATTGTCCGACATGATTGCGATACGATTGTTGAACAGGTAGTCGATGGTGACCACCGGGATGGAACTCTGTACCAGTTCGATGACTTCGGGATCCCCGAAATCAATACAGGCGAGCACCACTCCGTCAAAGCCTCTGTACCTGCTGTGTTCCAGGTAGGACATCCGATCCGGTCGGTTCTTGCAGCTATTAATGAATGTAATGTCGTAACCGCTCTTCTCTGCCGTCCTCTTGAAACTGTCCAGCACACTGGAAAAGTAATCGTGGGTAAGACCGCTTCTGGCCTCGTCTGCGAAGAGAACTCCGATGCCGTAGGTCCGGTTCGTCTTCAAAGCTCTTGCGGAAAGGTTCGGGGAATAACCCATCTCCTTTGCTACCCGTCTGATATTTGCTTTTGTTTCTTCTCCAATGTCCTTGTGGTCGTTCAATGCCTTGCTGACAGTTGCAACGGAGACTCCACAAATCTTGGAAATGTCTTTCAGTGATGCCATATCTTTCTCCTGTTCCATGTCTTCGTCATTCCGTCCGACCTGTTTTGTAACTTAATCGTTTTCGTAGTTTTAATATATAACACCTTTGAGCATTTTGCAATACTTTTTTGCAGTTTTTTTCAAAAAAGTATCCACTTTGTCTATAATTAACAATTTCAGATAGGCTGTTTTGTACATTTGGCTTGTACATAGATTGTGTTTCTTCTATATAAAGGCAAAGTGTGCGATAACGTTTGCTATTATTTTGTTTCGTAAAACCGGTGTTTCGAAGGTTCTTTCATTTTGTATCTTCTGCCCATGTTTCCCCACTGTTTTTGTATACATTGCGCATTTTACGGGCTTTTTCAAGATTCGTATTGCATTTTTCCCTTTGCTTCTGTATAATACAAATCAGAAATCCGGAGCACTTAATCGTTTACTTAACATTAAGCACTCCGCAACGAAAAAACAAACACTCAACATACAACAACATGAAAGAAGGAGATTTTCTTATGAAGTATGGTCATTTTGATGATGTGCATCAGGAATATGTCATCACCACTCCCAAGACTCCGCTTCCCTGGATCAACTACCTGGGCTGCAATGAGTTTTTCAGTCTGATATCCAACACCTGCGGCGGATATACTTTCTATAAAGATGCAAAGCTGCTGCGTCTGACCCGTTATCGTTATAATAACGTACCGGCCGACATCAACGGTAAATATCTGTACATTAAGGACGGGGACACCGTATGGAACCCCGGCTGGCAGCCCACGAAGACCGAGCTGGATTCTTACGAGTGCCGTCACGGTATCGGTTACAGCCGATTCACCTCTTCCAAGAACGGTGTCAAGGCTTCCGTGCTCTCCTTCGTTCCTCTGAACGATAATTGCGAGATCTCCCAGCTGACCCTGACCAACGGTAGCTCCGAGGACAAGAAGCTGTCCGTATTCTCTTATGTAGAGTGGTGTCTGTGGAACGCTGACGATGATATGAAGAACTTCCAGCGTAACTTAAGCACCGGTGAGGTCGAGGTACAGGATTCCACCATTTATCACAAGACCGAGTACCGTGAGCGTCGTAATCATTATGCGATCTATTCCGTAAATACGAAGATTGACGGTTTCGATACCAGCAGAGATGCTTTCCTGGGTGCTTACAGGGGGGCTGATTCTCCCGAAGCTGTAGAGAACGGCAAGTGCACGAATTCCATGGCAAGCGGCTGGTCTCCCATCGCTTCCCATCAGATCAACGTGGATCTGGCAGCCGGTGAGACCAAGACCTTTATCTTCGTTCTGGGCTACATCGAGAACCCCGAAGACGAGAAATGGGAATCCTACGGTGTGATCAACAAGACCCGTGCCAAAGAAATGCTGGCAAAATACCAGACCGATGCACAGGTAGATGAGGCTTTTGCAGCATTACAGGCTTACTGGAAACAGCTGCTGGCACGCTACACGGTAGATTCCGCTGACGAGAAAGTCAACCGTATGGTCAACACCTGGAACCAGTATCAGTGTATGGTTACTTTCAACATGTCCCGTTCCGCTTCCTATTACGAATCCGGAATCGGCCGTGGTATGGGTTTCCGTGATTCCTGTCAGGATCTGCTCGGTTTCGTACATCTGATTCCGGACCGTGCAAGAGAGCGTATCATTGATATCGCTTCCACCCAGTTCCAGGACGGCAGTGCTTACCATCAGTACCAGCCTCTGACCAAGAAAGGCAACTCCGATATCGGCAGTGGCTTCAATGATGATCCTCTGTGGCTCATTGCAGGTACCAGTGCTTATGTAAGAGAGACCGGCGATACCTCCATCCTGACGCAGATGGTTCCTTTTGACAACGATATGAGCGTAGCTGCTCCTCTGATGGATCACTTAAAACGCTCCTTAGACTATATCATCAACCACAAAGGCCCTCACAATCTGCCTCTGATCGGCCGTGCTGACTGGAATGACTGTCTGAACCTGAACTGCTTCTCCGCTCATCCCGGAGAATCTTTCCAGACCTTCGGTCCCAGTGAAGGACCCGTTGCAGAATCCGTATTCATTGCCGGTATGTTCGTAAAATACGGCGAAGAATATGCTCAGCTGTGCGAGCTGATGGGTGACGATACCGAAGCAGCCCGCGCACGTAAGGAAGTACAGGCAATGTACGATGCGATCCTGAAGGATGGTTGGGACGGCGATTGGTTCGTACGTGCTTACGATGCTTACAGCCACAAAGTAGGTTCCAGGGAATGCCGCGAAGGTCAGATCTACATCGAGCCTCAAGGCTTCTGCGTACTGGCCGGTGTCGGTGTGAAGGAAGGACTTGCCGAAAAGGCATTGAATTCTGTAAAAGAGAGACTGGATACCAAGTATGGTGTCATGATCTTACAACCTGCATACACGGAGTATCACCTCGAACTTGGTGAAGTATCCTCTTATCCCCCCGGATATAAGGAGAATGCCGGTATCTTCTGCCACAACAATCCCTGGGTATCCATCGCAGAGACCGTTCTGGGCAGAGGTGACAGAGCTTTCGAGATCTACCGCAAGACCTGTCCCGCATACATTGAGGATATCAGTGAGATCCATCGTACCGAGCCTTATGTATATTCCCAGATGGTAGCCGGTAAGGATGCAAAATTCCACGGCGAGGCAAAGAACAGCTGGCTGACCGGTACTGCTGCATGGACTTTCGTAAATATCTCCCAATACATACTGGGTGTATATCCCACTCATCAGGGATTGTCCGTAGATCCTTGTATTCCCAAGGGCTTCGGTGATTTCTCCATCACCCGTAAGTTCCGTGAGGGCACCTATCACATTCAGGTAAAGAACCCTCAGAACGTGGAAAAGGGTGTCGTATCCATGACCGTGGACGGCAAGGCAGTAGACGGACACATCATTCCTTACGAAAAGGGCAAGGAAGCATACGATGTAGTCATTACCATGGGTTAACAGTTCTAATAAACATAGTTTAAAACGATTTCTATCCTCCTTAAAACCCCGGCAGTTGTTGTAGCTGCCGGGGTTTTGCATTGGATATTCGTAGTTTGCGCTACAACATCTACACCATAAGGACAAGCAGGCCGTAAGCAGACGTCGGTACTTATTGACCGTATTGGGGTCAATTATGTACCGCTACGTTCTGCGCCAGAGCGAGAGCGTGCCTGCGGTTCTTATGGTGTAGATGTTGTGGACGTTTTTGCGGCTTCCTTCCGGGACTCGATCACGTGCCGGATGGCTGTCAAATGATATTATTTTCTCCATTTTTCTGAAGCAGCTTCCGGTATGTGGCATCCATTCCCAGTGCTCCCAGCGGGGCTGTGATAAGGATGGCCAGCACAGCCACGGACAGAACGATCTTGCCGCAGGACAATCCCATCGATAACGGCACAGAGCCGATAGCAGCCTGCACTGTGGCCTTCGGCAGATAGGCTATCACGCAAAACGTCCTCTCCTTCTTATTGAGATCCGTTCCCAACATGCACAGTGCTACACCGGCGGAACGGAACAGCAGCGCCAGCAGGATCATCCCCACCGCTGCCGGTCCAGCTTCCATAGTATAGCGGATATCCACTGCCGCGCCCACCAGCACGAACAGCACCACCTCCGCTGCCAGCCACAGTTTACCGAATTTAGCAGACAGTCTGCCGGTGACTTCCCTAGATGCCCGTATTTTCAGCGCGCAGGCCATGCTCACCACCGCCAACAGGCCGGAGAACGCCACGATCCCCTTTAACAGGGTTTCCAAAGCCATTAATAAGAAGGACAAACCCATGATGATAATAACTTTCATGCTGTTGCGCACATAACTGCCCTTTCGGTACAACAGTTCAAAAAGCTGCCCCAGCAGCCAACCCACCAATGCACCGAACAACACACCCGTCAGGATCGATACCGGGATATTCACAAAATCCAGGGCATTGACCTGTCCCCCCTGTGCCATTCCAACAAAAGTGGAAAACAATACTATGACATAGATGTCATCACAGGATGCCCCAGCCAGAATCATCTGCGGAATGCTTTTCTCCGTACCATAGCCACTTTCCATAAGATGTACCATCCGCGGCACCACAACCGCAGGTGACACTGCTGCCAGAACTGCTCCCATGGCCGCTGCATCCACTCTGCTGATGTTAAGGATCATGGGTGCAAATATCACAAAAGCCAACAGTTCGCAAGTGGCAGGAACACAAGCCAGCATGACTGCGGAGCGGCCCACTTTTTTCAGATCCTTCAGATCCAATGATAATCCGGCCTTCAATAAAATGATGATCAGCGCGATCTGCCGCAGTTCCGATGAGATATTCAGGATTGACACATCCAGCAGAGCCAACACATAAGGTCCCAGAATAATACCCGTAAGCAGCATTCCGATAATACGGGGCAGGTGAATCCTCTGGCAGACCGCCGCCATGAGTAATCCCAGTAAAAAGATCAGTCCCAGTGATGTAAGCATAAAAATTTCCTCCATTTTCTCGCAGCAGGACGTTTTGGATTCCAACAAAAAGGCTGGTGTCCCCTGCATATTCTGCAGAAGTCATCAGCCAAATCGAATTCGTATGTTCAAATTCCGGCGGTTCGAAGCCTGTGCTTCCGGGAGAACCTCATTCCCGATGTTCTTATTATATACACGGTGCCCGCCCATGTAAAGTCCTATATTTTGCAAATATACCCGCCAGCATCCTGTGCTCCATTAAAAAATATCTGCTGTGAGATCATCCCCGAAGTCTGCTGCCGGAATCTCAAAGTCAACAATTCCAACTGCATAGGACTGTAATACATACTGGCCGGATTCAAATACAAAGCCGTCCTCTGTAATGTAGAATGTAGGGTCTGCGGGGCCATTATCCGTACCTGCAATGTCCGGCCCATAAATTTCCTGATAGATAGCATTCAAATCTTCCGTACCATCCAACACCACCAGTTTGATACTCTTCTCGTAATCGTTAAAGAAGCAGTCCTCCTTTGCCTGCATTTCCGCTGCCTTTGCTGTCACCAGTTCCAGTGCTTTGTCGCAGAATCCGCTCCCCAGACTGTCAAAAGTAATTCTCTCTCCGGTCTGCGTATAATAGTTCATATAGTACAAAGTATACCATCCATGAGCCCCCTGATCATACCCTTCCAGCCCCCACGACAGGCTGATCACCTTATCATCCGCGCGGATCACACGGAAAGTAAGATCCTCATAGCTCTGCTCATACACCGGCATATCCTCATAAAGTGTACCAAACTCCCCGTTCTCGATTCCTTCTACAAAACTGTCTACATATTCATCCAGCTCTTTCTGAATCTTCATCTGCACCGTCTCATTGCCCGGAATCGTCACTGTAACTGTTGGATAGTAATAGGTATAACTTCTGGTCTTGTCTTCGGGATCACTGCTACCCTCGTGATCCTCTGTGGTAAACTGCACCCATTCACTTCCCTGTATTTCACTCTGGCCTTCTGTCGGTTCCGTCTGTGTGGGCACTTCCGAAGTCTCCTCAGTCCCGGCCGTCGTCTCTTCCGTCGTCTGACCGCTCTGTGTCTCCTTGATGCTGTCTATAACTGTCTCCATCTCCGGATCCGTCACCATCTCCCGGTTTCCGCAAGATGTAAAACCTAACAGTGCTCCTGCAAATACTGCTGCAAAAAATATTTTTTTCATAATCATCTCCTTTTAGAATTTTAAAGATAAACCTAGCGTATATATGGTCGGGTCGAGCGCGCTTCTCGAAATAGATGTCAGAGAAGTCCCGTTCCAGGATTCCGGATTCAAACGTCTTTTCTGAGAACCCCACCACCAGATATTCTGAATCTGTGCATTGATACTCATTCCTGAAATAAAAGCTTTTTTTAGCCAACGTTCCGG
>ERZ791603.2628-NODE-2628-length-11117-cov-4.541132_pt1 | contig 11117 bp, 8 predicted proteins | sample MGYA00509966_ERZ791603 | MGnify/ENA primary metagenome ERZ791603 (study PRJEB30046, sample SAMN00791931) | human gut metagenome | study: EMG produced TPA metagenomics assembly of the A metagenome-wide association study of gut microbiota in type 2...
TTATGGCAAAGAGAAAAACCAAGCCCATCGTTGCGGTGGTGGGACGCCCGAATGTAGGTAAATCCACCCTGTTCAATGCATTGGCTGGCGAAAATATATCGATCTGGAACATGCCACCTGCTACAGTGCCGATAACTATTGGTGTGCGTTGACTGATGGTAAAATGAAGTATATCTGGTTTATTCATACGGGTGAAGAGCAACTGTTCGATTTAAGTTCAGATCCCGGTGAACAGAAGAACCTTTCCGGAAATAGTCGTTATGCAGCTAGGCTGGTTGAAATGCGTAAAGCGATGGTTGACCACTTGCAAGAGAGAGGAACAGAGTTTGTAAAAGATGGAAAGCTGGCGGTAAGAGATCAAACCTTACTTTATAGTCCCAATTATCCGAAAGATTGATGTTATTGATTTATTCATGATAATTGGAGTATGATTTATTCCCAAATCCCGTTTTCTTTTCTTATTTTTGCGTCGTGTGCGTAAACGGAGTTTATCTGAGCGACACCTAATGTAAACTTATAAATAAGAAATATGAAAACAAACTATGAGATTCGCTATGCTGCCCATCCGGAAGATGCAAGAAGCTACGACACCAAGAGAATTAGAAGAGATTTTCTGATAGAAAAGGTTTTTTCAGCCGATGAAGTAAACATGGTATATTCCATGTACGACCGTATGGTGGTAGGTGGGGCCATGCCGGTAAAGGAAGTGTTGAAATTGGAAGCTATCGATCCTTTGAAAGCTCCTTATTTTCTGACCCGTCGTGAAATGGGTATTTTCAATGTCGGGGGTCCCGGTGTCGTGAGGGCGGGGGATGCGATATTTCAGTTAGATTATAAAGAGGCCCTTTATCTGGGGGCAGGTGACCGGGACGTTACCTTTGAGAGTACGGATGCTGCACATCCCGCTAAATTTTATTTTAATTCACTGGCCGCTCATCGCAATTATCCCGATAAAAAGGTGACTAAAGCCGATGCTGTAGTTGCTGAAATGGGAACGTTGGAAGGTTCGAATCATCGTAATATCAACAAGATGCTGGTAAATCAGGTGTTGCCCACCTGTCAGTTGCAGATGGGGATGACCGAACTGGCTCCGGGAAGTGTGTGGAATACGATGCCTGCACATGTCCATAGCCGTCGTATGGAGGCTTATTTCTATTTTGAAGTACCGGAAGAGCATGCTGTGTGCCACTTTATGGGTGAGGTTGACGAAACCCGTCATGTGTGGATGAAGGGCGATCAGGCAGTCTTGTCACCGGAGTGGTCTATCCATTCGGCTGCGGCAACTCACAATTATACTTTTATCTGGGGTATGGGAGGTGAGAATCTTGATTATGGTGACCAGGACTTTTCATTAATTACGGACTTGAAATAAACTGTCCGGTGTGGAAGTTCCTTTTAGGAAATGAAAGTGAGATAAGTTTTTAAAAACATTATAAGTATGGTAAACTTTTCATTAGAGGGCAAAGTGGCATGGGTCACAGGTGCATCTTACGGCATTGGTTTTGCCTTGGCTACTGCTTTCTCGGAGGCAGGAGCGAAGATCGTATTTAATGACATCAGCCGGGAGCTGGTTGATAAAGGCTTGGCCGCATACAAAGAATTGGGAATCGAGGCCAGGGGATATGTGTGTGACGTCACCAGCGAAGAGCAGGTGAATGCTTTGGTTGCACAGATCGAGAAAGAAGTGGGAGTGGTTGACATTTTGGTGAATAATGCGGGTATCATCAAGCGTATACCGATGTGTGAGATGACGGCAGAGCAATTCCGTCAGGTGATCGACGTAGATCTGAATGCTCCGTTTATCGTGTCGAAGGCTGTTATCCCTTCGATGATTAAGAAAGGGCATGGAAAAATCATCAATATCTGTTCGATGATGAGTGAACTGGGACGTGAGACTGTATCTGCCTACGCTGCTGCCAAGGGTGGGTTGAAGATGCTCACACGCAACATTGCATCCGAATATGGAGAATTCAACATTCAGTGTAATGGCATAGGCCCGGGGTATATCGCTACACCTCAGACAGCACCTTTGCGTGAAGTGCAGCCGGACGGTTCGCGCCATCCGTTTGATTCATTCATAATATCCAAGACTCCCGCTGCCCGGTGGGGAACACCGGAGGATCTGATGGGGCCGGCTGTCTTTTTGGCTTCGGATGCTTCGAATTTTGTGAACGGTCATGTACTTTATGTAGATGGCGGTATTTTGGCTTATATCGGTAAACAACCTTAATGAATCTGATCAATACAATTGAATCAATGAAGAAAGTTTTTCTTTTTGTCGCAGCCGTTTTGTTGTGCCTGGCTTGTAACGAAGCGGGCAGAACAGTATCTGTCACGGTGTCCAATGCCACCTCACTGGAACGAAGCGGCGAGATGGTAGAAGTTTCCATGGGTGAGGTTTCCTCTAAATTGCATTTACCCGATACGGCACAGATAGTAGTGGTAGATGCCGAAGGACAGCAAGTGCCCTATCAAATAACTTCTGATGAGAAAGTGATATTTCCGGTCACTGTGCAAGCGAATGGCTCAGCCGTTTATACGATAAAAGTGGGTATTCCTCAAGAGTGCCCGGTGAAGGCTTGTGGAAGATATTATCCCGAACGGGTGGATGACGTGGCTTGGGAGAACGATCTGACGGCTTTTCGTGCTTATGGGCCTGCTTTGCAGGAAACCGGAGAGCGTGCTTTCGGATATGATATCTGGACGAAGTATAATACTACTGAGCCGGTGGTGGAAGCCCGTTATGAAGGCGAACTGAATCCGGATATGAAAACTAAAATAGCCGAACTCGGAAAGATGGATCCCAAAGCCGCGCAGGAACTTTACCGCTCTGTCTCTTATCATGTAGACCATGGCAACGGGCTGGATTGTTATAAGGTCGGCCCTACGTTGGGGGGAGGTACGACTGCATTGATGGCAGGGGATACAATCGTTTATCCGTATTGTTACGCTACCCAGGAGATACTGGATAACGGTCCGTTGCGTTTTACTGTGAAACTGGTATACAATCCATTGGTCGTAAAAGGAGATTCTACTATTATCGAGACACGGATCATTACATTGGATGCGGGTTCATATTGCAATAAAACAGTTGTCTCTTATACGAACCTGAAGGAGACGATGCCTTTAGCCGTCGGTATTGTATTGCACGAACCCGATGGGGCCATTGTTGCAGATGCGGCAAACGGATACATGACTTATGTGGATCCGACGGATAATGCCGGTGGTGACAATGGTAAGATCTTTGTCGGTGCTGCGTTTCCTACTTTGGTGAAGGAGGCAAAAGCAGTTCTCTTCCCGGAGAAAGAAAAGAAGGAACTGCGTGGAGGTGCCGACGGGCATGTGCTGGCAATCAGTGAGTACGAACCGGGAGCGGACTTTACTTACTACTGGGGGGCTGCCTGGAGCAAAGCCGACATAAAAGATAGCGCTGCCTGGAATGCGTATATGGCCGATTTTGCACAGAAGGTTCGCAATCCGCTGACGGTTACAGTGAAATAAGAGTGCTGCCGGAAGCTGCTTATAGCCCGTTTCTTAGTCTTCCATTTGTCTTATATTCCTTATCAGCCCGCTATATTTGGCCCTCTTCACGGCACTGCCTTTGAAGAGGGCTCTGTATTTCTCTTCGCTCAGTTGCTTCCAGTCTTCTTTCTTCATGTTCATGAACTCCGGTGAGGGTTGCAGTTCCGGTGTCCGGCAGGGAGTGGCAAACCGGTTCCAGGGACAAGCTTTCTGACATTCGTCACACCCATACACACGGTTTCCCATAAAGGGGGCGATAGAGTCCGGAATTTCGCTTTTATTCTCGATGGTGAGGTATGAAAGGCAACGGTGTGCATTCAGGCTGTATGGCGTCTCTAAAGCTTTTGTAGGGCATGCTTGCAGGCAACGGTTACATCGGCCGCAGCGATTGGGTTGAGGCCGGTCGTATGTATCGGCTTCCGCATTCAGAAAAAGCTCGCCTAAGAAGAAAGTGGAACCGGCATGGGGAATGATCAGCTGGGTGTTTTTTCCGATCCACCCGAGGCCGGCACGCCAGGCCCAATAACGTTCCGGTACGGGCGCGGTGTCACAGAACATGCGTCCGTTCAGCTCCGGTACGTCTGATTCTTGTATAAAGCGGAACAGGGCAGCCAGTTTTTCACGCATGAGATCGTGATAGTCCTTCCCGTAAGCGTACCACGCGAATTGATATTCCTCGTCAGGTATACGGGTGGCGGGGTAATAGTTCAGTGCTACGGAAACCACGCAACGAGTGCCTTCGACCAGCAAAGCCGGGTCGCAGCGTTTGTCGAAATGATTCGCCATATAAGTCATTCCGGCTTGCCGGTCCGCATCCAGCCACATTTTCAAAGCATTCTGATGGGCTTGATCGATTGGCTCGGCCGGGGCTATGCCGCAAGCAGAAAAGCCGAGGCGCAAGGCTTCGGCTTTCAGGGCTTTACTGTTTATCTTCGTTTCCATTATAGTAACCTAAACTCGTATCCTTCTTCTTTCAGGAAGTCGATGGCACGGGGAAGCGCATATTGCAGGTTTCCGTTGTTCCAGGACTTCAGCGAATCATGGAAGGTTATGATAGACCCGTTGCGGGCATATCTCATCACATTGGCCAGCACTTGCGGCGGACGCAGCTTCTTACTGTAGTCTCGTGTGACAAGATCCCACATGATGATTTTATAGTGACGCTTCAACGTCATATATTGCATCCAGCGCATATGTCCGTGGGGTGGGCGGAACAGATCCGTTTTCATCATCTCGTTGGCCTTGTCCGTGTTGGCCAGATAGTTTGACGACAGATACTCGAATCCGCGGATATGGTTGAACGTATGGTTGCCGATGCGGTGTCCGCGCTCTACTACCATACGGAACACATCCGGGTGCTTACGGATGTTGTCGCCTACCATGAAAAAGGTTGCCTTGATGTTGTGTTTGTCCAGCAGTTCCAGTACCCAAGGCGTCACTTCCGGGATGGGACCGTCGTCAAAGGTCAGGTAAACAGCCTTTTCGTCAGGGTCCATCCGGAAGATGGCGTCGGGATAGATTGCGCGGAAAAACCAAGGCGGTTGCTCTATAAACATCTCCTTCGGTTACAGATTACTGGTGGGCTTTCATGCGTCCCACGTATATGTTATATAGTTCGTTCACCTTCGGGGTATAGTTACCGGCGAGTTTCGACTTATATTTCTCCATCATTTTGACTTCCATATCCAGTGCGCTGAGGTGCATGATAAATTCACGCTGCGACATGAGCAGATGATTGTCGTCCAGGCTGAGGTACCAGGTGAGGTATTCTACAGACTTGTTTGCCAGTTCATCGATAATCTGGTCGGCTTTCGTATTGTTTCCCAACTGGTAGTAAGCTTCTGCCATTTCGAGTGCTCCGTTCTGTACATCGTAGGGCACGTTGAAAGCCGGAATCATCTTTTCGGCGTATTCCAGTGCTGCCAGCGCTTTGTCCTTTTTGCCTTCTTTCATCAGCTGGGTGATCAGTTGGGCAAAGATGCGGCGATGGGTGTAGCACATGCGCATCGTATTCTCGTCGATGTAGATGCCGGGTTTGTCGATGCCTCCGAACTTGAACTTGTTCATCAGGTTGTCATACATCTTTTCACTGTCGATGGTGGCTCCGAGAGCTTCCGTATCGAACGGTGTGAAGCGGTATGTCAGACCTTCCTGAATGAAATGCTCGCGCATGTTCAGCTGATTGTCCGTACCGACGGTGATGGCCATGTAAATGGGGCGTTCCCAGTTGGCATTGGCCAGCATTTCGAGCATCATCAACTCGCTCTTGTAGAGAGCCCGTTTCGGGTTACCCTTTTCGTCTTTGAGCGATATGTGCATGTAGTCGGGGATGGAGTCACCCAATGCCTCCGGAATCATCATACCCGAACGGCGAACGGCTTCTTTGTCGATTTTGACAACGATGCTGTCGGTCGGTATCACTGCTTGTCCGTCTTTGGTGCGTACCCAATATTTCAGGATGTTCTTCAGCTCGTAAGGATTATCGCCGAACTGGGCACGGATATTGTTCAGTGCTTCCGGATTCTTGCCGTTCAGCACCTCTTCTTCGGCGGCTTTGTAGGCTTTGTCGATCTGCTTCTTGAAGTCCGGACGGATGGGGACGTATTCGTTTTGACCTTCCATGTATTCCGTTCTGTCCCAAGTGATGGGCAGTGCCGGAGAGTCGTAGGCCGGACGTTTCATCTGGTCGATGTACCAGTCGGTCTGGAGGTAGCTCAGGTTACAGGTACGTGCGTCGGTGCGGAAGCCTTCGGTTTCTTGGTTGTACCACAACGGGAAGGTATCGTTATCACCGTTGGTATAGATGATCGGGTTGCCGCTTTCCTGAAGTGACATCAGGTAGTTCTGTCCGAAGTCGCGTGCCACGTAGCGTCCGCTGCGGTCGTGGTCGTCCCAGGTCTGGCTCGCCATCTGTATGGGTACGAGCAGGCAGACTGCCGACGTGAGGGCTGCTGCGGGGACTTCCTTCATGTAGTTGCGTAGCAGGTGTACGATGCCCGCCACACCCATGCCGATCCAGATGGCAAAGGCATAGAAGGAACCGGCGTAGGCATAGTCACGTTCGCGCGGCTGTCCGGGTGTCTGGTTGAGGTAAAGCACAATGGCGATACCGGTCATGAAGAACAGGAAGAATACCACCCAGAACTGCTGGATGCCTTTCTGACCGCGCCATGCCTGCCAGAAGAGTCCGATGATTCCCAGTATGAGGGGGAGACAATAGAAAACGTTGTGTCCCTTGTTGTCTTTCAGTTCTTGCGGGAGCATGTTCTGGTCGCCATACAGACGGTTGTCGATGAACGGTATGCCGGTGATCCAGTTGCCGTGTTCTATTTCGCCGCTGCTTTGGATGTCGTTCTGCCGTCCGGCAAAGTTCCACATGAAGTAGCGCCAGTACATGAAGTTGAGCTGGTAGGAGAAGAAGAACTTGATGTTGTCCCACTGGGTTGGCATGTTCACCATCAGCATCTCTCCGCATTGATCGTAGGGCACGTCGTAGCCGGTGATATCTTGCCAGGACTTATAATAGGCGGTGTGTGCCGAGCTGTACATGCGGGGGAAGAGCATGTTTTGCGCGTATTCATATTCCACACGTCCCGGCAGTTCAACGTAAGAGTCTTTTTCGTCGGGTGAGGTTTTCTCTTTACGGACGTATTTGGTGTCTGTACTTTTCTGGCGGGGTACGCAATAGCCGTCTTCCACATCGAGGGCCACTTTCGAGGAGTAGGCCGGTCCGTAGAACAGCGGACGGGTTCCGTACTGTTCGCGTCCCAGATACTCACCCAGCGTGAAGATGTCTTCCGGGGAGTTCTGATCCATCGGTGTATTGGCTACCGAGCGGATCACGATCAGGGCATACGAGGAGTATCCCACCATGATCATCATTGTACAGAGCAGGGCGGTGTTCATGGTACGGGCCGACATGCGTATCTTTTCGTTCAGCTTTGACGCGAAGAGGTAGGCCGCCAGTACTCCCAGCACCAGGATACCGATGATGACAGCACTTGCTCCGTGCCCGTAGAAGGGGATACCGAGCATGGCGATGGTCAGCAGAAAAGAGAGGTTCATGCGGGTGCGGCTCTTCTCGTTGTAGCTTTCGTATATACCCCAGATGATGGCGGCTGCCAGCAGGGCTACATAAACGATGACACCGGTGTTGAACGGCATGCCCAGTGAGTTGACGAACAGCAGTTCGAACCAGCCGCCTACTTTTACGACACCGGGAACAATACCATAAAGTACGGCTGCCACCAATACCATGGAGCCGGCCAGTGCCAGCAGAGATCCTTTGGCGTTGGCGCCCGGCACTTTCTTGTAGTAGTATACCAGTACGATGGCCGGCAGACAGAGCAGGTTGAGTAGGTGCACACCGATGCTGAGCCCGGTCAGATAGGCGATCAAGATGATCCAGCGGTCGCTATGCGGCTGGTCGGCTACGTCTTCCCATTTCAATATCAGCCAGAAAACGATGGCCGTAAACATGGAAGAGTAGGCGTATACTTCGCCTTCTACGGCCGAAAACCAGAATGTATCGCTGAATGTATAGGCCAATGCGCCTACCAGTCCCGATCCCATGACGGTGATCAGTTGTCCGCGGGTGATGTTCGTTTCGTCTGTGATGACGAGTTTACGAACCAGGTGCGTGATGCTCCAGAAAAGGAACAGGATGCAGGCACCGCTCATCAGCGCACTCATGTAGTTCACCATTTTGGCTACCAGTGCCGGATCGCTGACGAATTGTGTGAAAAGGTTGGCGGTGAGCATAAAGAAGGGTGCTCCGGGGGGATGGCCTACTTCCAGTTTATAGGCGGTGGTGATGAATTCCGGGCAGTCCCAGAAACTGGCTGTGGGCTCTATCGTCATGCAATAGACGGTTGCGGCGATCAGGAAAGTGATCCAACCCACGAGGTTGTTTACGGTTTTGTACTGTTTCATTCAGACTATAGTTAGTTACATATTATCATGATACACGGGCGCAAAGATAATGATTTACGTGAAGATAGCCGTAGAAAGTGTAGAGTTTTAGGAGTTTGGAGGGGAGAATTAAGAAACGGTAACGGTTGGTCTTGAATTAATAATAAGAATAGTTGAAGAAGAATTATTGTATGGGAGAGCAAAGACTATGTTTCAAAAGACGTTCGTCTGATGCAACAAAGATAAGGCGCTTTTTTTATCTGTGCAAATATTTCTACATTGTTTTAATTATCAGTCATTTATCTCTTCCTTTGGCCTTCAGTGAGCAGAGCCAAAACTGTGTTTCAAAAAAGGAACGTCTTTTGAAACACAAGAGTCGTTCTATCTGTCTAATTTACACAAACTTACCGCAAAATAAAAGCTGTATTCACAGCCTGCCATAGCCGGCCTGTCCATTCTTAATGGGAAGGCCTTGCTGAGTATGATCTATTTTATTCATTTTTAAACATTTGAGTTATGAATACGAAGACAAAACTTCTGTATGTAGGCTTTCGTGCGTTAAGCACATGCTGTCTGTGCGCGGCTTTTTTAATGATAACATCGTGTGGCGACAATGTTGTGAACCCCGACAGCCCGGAACCGGACGGAGAGGATATGATTCCTGTTACGGTCAGCCGGGTTGAGGATGGCAGCTATATGGAAAGCCATATTGATACTCCCGACACAACCGGGGGAAGAACGCTTGTAGACGAATGGGTGCCGGTGAAAGAGCCACCCGCCAGCAGGGCCATACCGGCTGCTGTGCCTTACGAGGGGCCTTCAGCGGTACGGATGACGCTCCGCGAAGAGCCACAAGTCACTACCCGTGCCGCTACATTGGGCAACGGCATTTATTTCCGGTTGATCGCCTTCCGTAAAGTAGGCAGCAATTACATATTCCAGTCGGCTGCGGATTTTACGACGAACGGGGCTTCCGCTCCCACACTCAGGCAAGGAAATCTGCTCACCAGAGCAGGAACTGTCCGTGTGATCGGATACTCGTTCAATAGTACGGCAGCGATGGGAACGATCCCTTCATCCTATACTTATAACAGTACTTCCGTCACTATCCCGAATATGAACAGTGACTTTATGGTCTATGACTCGGGGGACATAGCGAATGTGAGTACAATCAGCCACAACCTGTCGGTTAGTTTCACGCAAAAACTCTGCAAGCTGACGGTTAAACTCTCCTTGTCACAGTTTGGGAGCAACACGTTTACCAACTGTACGGGCGTATATGTTTCTCAAGGGGGCAATGCGTCTGCCTGGACGATAGGTCCCTCTACAAATAATGTAAGTGCCAATACCGGAAATACACCTACATTCAATATAGCCAATAATTCTACTGCCACTGTACGGTTAGTTCCTTTTTCGGGTTCCCGGGCAATCACGGTGCATATCGGTACGTTGACTCTCAGTAATTATTTCAATGCGAATAACCGGAATATCACCTCAAGCCAGAATGTGCAGTTGCTGCCGGGAAAGAGTTATACCATTACACTGAAGTTTGAATTGGGGGTACAATTGGCGGCAAGTAACATTAACCTGACACAAAACGGATGCACGACAAATGATAAGAATGATTTGGCGAAGTTAAGATGGGCTACAGGAAATTTGAAGAGTATGGGAAACGCCAATTACGTGTGGGCACCTTCGCAGACAGAAACCGGATATTACTATGCCTTCAATAAACTTTATGATGGCAGTACCGGAGATCCGTGTTCTAAATTGAATACTGCATATTATGGCACAAGCTGGCGAACACCAACTAAAAATGAACTGGAAAAACTGGCACGATGTACAGATAAAGTTTATACTAATGGAGGTATGTGGTTTATGAATAAAAGTCTGGGGTTATTTTTAAAAGCTGGAGGAATGCGACAGGAAAGTGGAGCGGGTACAGGTGGAGCGGGATATACAGATCATGGGTGTTACGTGACTTCAACACTAGGGAGCAGTGGAAGTAATTGTTATGTTATGGAATTTACAACAACAACTGTAGTGGTCAGTAATACTGGTGCTTGGTGGTCTCTCCTAACTAATGGTTATTTTGTCCGTTGCGTGAAAGGTACCAAACAATAATATTCACTTTTAAACTAACCTATTAAACAAACTTGATTCAAAGGTTAGCATGAGGACAATGTTGTGTCACATGCGATTATAAAAGGCATGATAACAAGATTATAAAAGTGCTGATAACTTGGCACTTCCATACATGTCGAACGAAATGAGAAACAAGATTCTTGGCTATGGACAGAAAGCGTTTTGTCTATAGCAAAGAATCTGACATTGAATGAATATTTGACCGGTGCCAGTTTGTTTCGTGCTGTAGATAAGTTCTGTAATGTAGTGGAGATAAATTGGAAATTAGATTTATAAAATACAGATTTAGTTTTTCAAATGGTGTTTCAAAAGACGTACGTCTGATGCAACAAAGATAGGTCGCTTTTTTCATCTGTGCAAATTTTTCTACATCGTTTTAATTATCAGTCATTTATCTATCCTCCTTGCATTTAGTGCGGAGAGTAAAAATGGTGTTTCAAAAAACGTACGTTTTTTGAAACACCATTGTGTATTCAAGACCGTCATATCTGATTGTAATACACAAACTTACGCATAATAAAAGTGGTATCAAACAGCCT
>ERZ791603.2639-NODE-2639-length-11081-cov-4.216579_pt1 | contig 11081 bp, 10 predicted proteins | sample MGYA00509966_ERZ791603 | MGnify/ENA primary metagenome ERZ791603 (study PRJEB30046, sample SAMN00791931) | human gut metagenome | study: EMG produced TPA metagenomics assembly of the A metagenome-wide association study of gut microbiota in type 2...
CCAGCGCCACGGACAGCCCGTCGACCTTCGGCTCGACGGAGTATTCCGCGTCCGGCTCCTCCTCGCGCACATGCGCATCGAAGTCCCGCAGCTCGTCAAAGGAAAACACGTCCTGCAGGCTCTCCAGCGGGACGGCGTGGCGTACCTTGACGAATTCGCTCAGCGCCTGCCCGCCGACGCGGCGTGTCGGGCTGAGCGGCGAGGCATACTGCGGGTACTGTGCTTCCAGCTCCTCGAGTTGGCGGAGCTTGTGGTCATAGTCATAGTCGCTCATCTCCGGGTTATCGAGCACGTAGTAGAGATATCCGGCGTGCTCAAGTTCCCGGGTCAGCTGTTCGATCTGCTGTTTCGGTTCCATATCAATCCCAACCTTCTGCTGTGGTAAGATGTCCTAAGTTTACATAAGTTTCTGGTACCCGGCCGACGATCACGGTCTGCGCCACCATCACGTCGCTGTCCACGTCGACCGACTCATAGCCGACCGTCGTGAGAATGGTCAGGCTGATGGTGAATTTGACCTTGAGCGTCTGCAGGGTCTGGTTGATGCCGGCCTCTGAGAAATCCGAGAAAAAGTCAGCATTCGACACGGTGAGGCTGACGGCCTTGACGGGCAGGACCGGCCCTGTCCCGGCCAGAATATCCGGCAGCAGGAGATTTCCGAGCGGAATACCCATCTGCTGCGTATTGATCTGGTCGATGAGCCCGTCGAGCGCGCCGAGCACCTCGATCTTCATCCGCTCGACCTGGCCCATGTCCGTGCGGAGCGCGGTAATGTTGCCCTGTACATCCTTTTCCAGCACGATCACGCGGGAAAAATCCGTGTTGCCCGTGCGGAGCATTTCGCTGACGGATCCTGTGATGGCGTTCGATGCGGCGTTGACCGCCTGATTGCGTGCAAGCTCGCGGATATACGGTGACAGATGCAGCTGCGTGAGCAGGATCAGCCCCGTAATGACAAGCAGCAGCGCGATCAGAAGGATCCTTCTGCGTCTTCGCTTCCTCCGGCTCATCTCCATACACCCCCAGCATAGGCTATGCCGGAGCGCCGGGGATATTACAGCTTTTTCATGTGCTGCGCCGCCGTGTTGGCCATGAGGCGCTTGGTGCCGACGCCGTCAAAGGCGATTTCCAGCAGCGCGTCGTTGCCCATCGGCAGGACCGTCAGGATCATGCCGCGGCCAAAGGCCTTGTGCTGGACCATCTCGCCTGCGGCAAAGCTGACCTTTGGCGCAGGCTTCGGTGCGGTGTGGACGGAATAGTCCTTCTGCGGCTTCGGCCGCGTGGGGATCTGGGAAAAGTCGTTATAGCTGTCGCCGTAGATGCTGACGCGGCCGAAGGAGCCGTACTGCCTCGGCTCAGTCTGCTGGTAGCTCGGCTTCGGCGCGCCGATGCGCTTGACCGACTCGGCCGGGAGCTCGTCGACGAAGCGGGACGGCAGATTTGTCGTCGTGCGGCCGTAGAGCATACGCTGGCGCGCGTAGGTGATGACCAGATGCTGCTTGGCCCGGGTGATGGCGACGTAGCACAGCCGCCGCTCCTCTTCCAGCTCCTCCGGCTCGCTCATGCAGCGGTTCGAGGGGAACAGTCCCTCCTCCAGACCGACAAGGAACACGTTCGGGAACTCCAGACCCTTGGCCGCGTGCATCGTCATCATGACGACGGCATCGGCATCCGGGTCGTACTGCTCAATGTCCGTATAGAGGGCGATCTCCTCCAGGAAGCCCGCCAGCGTGGGCGTCTCGGTGTTTTCCATGTAGCTGAGGATGCTGGATTTGAGTTCGCGGACGTTTTCCGCGCGGGTGCGCGATTCCACGTCGTCCTTTTCCTCCAGCATGGCGAGATAGCCCGTCCGCACCAGCACCTCGTCGTAAAAATCCGCAAGGCTCAGCGTTTGCAGCAGCTCCGCGCATTCCTCGATCATGACTGTGAACGCCATCAGCTTCTGCGCCGCCTTTTCAAGGCTCGGATAGCTGTAGGGGTCGGAAATGACACTGTAGAGCGGCAGGGCAGCCGCGGTTGACTGCCGCTCGGCCATCTCGATGGTTTTCGGGCCGATGCCGCGCGGCGGATTGTTCAGGATGCGCCGCAGGCGGAGATCGTCCGCGCGGTTATTGATCACGCAGAGATAGGCCAGCATGTCCTTGACCTCCGCGCGGTCAAAGAAGCGCGTGCCGCCGATGATGCGGTATGGAACGCCGCTGCGCTTGAACGCATATTCCATCGCGTTGGACTGCGCGTTCGTGCGGTAAAGAACGGCGTAATCCTTGAAGCCGCGGCCGTGCGAACGGGTAATGATCCGGTTTGCAACGTAGTTTGCCTCGTCCACGCCGTCGTTTGCCTCGTAGACTGTGATCTTTTCACCGCCGCCGTTTTTCGTCCAGAGCGTCTTCCCCTTACGGCCCTTGTTGTGGGAAATAACGGCGTTGGCCGCCTGCAAAATGATCTCCGTGGAGCGGTAATTCTGCTCGAGGCGAATGACCTTCGCGCCGCGGTACTGCTTCTCAAAGGAAAGAATGTTTTCGATGGTCGCGCCGCGGAACTTGTAAATCGACTGGTCGTCGTCGCCGACGACGCAGATATTCTCATACCCGCCTGCCAGCAGCGACGAGAGCTGGTATTGCAGCAGGTTCGTGTCCTGATACTCGTCGATCAGAACATAGCGGAACTTCTTCTGATAGTATGTACGAACATCCTCAAATCGTTCCAGAAGCTCGACGGTCTTGAGGATGATGTCGTCAAAATCAAGGGCGTTCGCCTCCTTGAGGCGCTTTTGGTACTCGGCGTAGATGAGCGCGATCTTCTCCATCCGGTAGTCGCCGGAGAAGGCCGCCGTGCGCTCGAATTCCGCAGGCTCCTGCCGCTTGTCCTTGGCCTTGGAGACGATGCTCAGCACCAGACGCGGCGCAAAGACCTTTTCGTCCAGACTCATGTCGCGCAGGATGTCCTTCACCACGCGCTCGGAGTCGCTCGTGTCGTAGATCGTAAAGCTCCGGTCGAAGCCAAGCTTTTCGATGTCGCGCCGTAGGATGCGGCAGCAGGCGGAGTGGAAGGTCATGGCCCACACGTCCAGCGCTTCTGTTCCAAGCATCCGCGTCAGACGCTCCTTCAGCTCGTTCGCAGCCTTGTTGGTGAACGTGATGGCAATGATGCTCCACGGCGCAACGGGCCGGAGCGCGCATAGCGCGTCCGCGCGGGCCTTCTGCGAAGGCTCCGGCGCAGCTAAATACTGCTCGAGGAACGTGACATCCTCCTCGCAGATATAGTCGGGGATCTCCGCGCTGTCGGAGGCGCAGCCATAGGAGATCAGATTGGCGATGCGCTGGATCAAAACGGTCGTTTTGCCGCTTCCGGCTCCGGCCAGAAGCAGCAAAGGCCCCTCTGTCGTCAGAGCGGCCTGAAGCTGCATATCATTGAGGCTGGAAAAGCGGGATGCGATCACGGCCCTCCGTGCGCTCAGAAATCGGTTTTCAAATTCAGTGTTCATAACGGCACCCATTTCATTCGGATGCTGTTATTCTAAAACATTTTCGCCCTTGCGTCAAATATATTTACGAAGCTCAGCCAGCGCCTTCTTTTCGATGCGGCTCACCTGCACCTGCGACACACCGACGATCTGCGCCACCTTTTCCTGTGTCAGTGCGTGGAAATAGCGCAGGACGATGACGGTCTGCTCCCGGCTTTGCAGCCTTGCAATAGCGTCGCGCAGTGCGACGCGCTCCAGAATGCCGTCCTCGATCCCGGACGTGCAGAGCACGTTTTCGAGCGTGAAGCCCTCCTCGCCGGTCTCCTTCTGGATGGATTCGGCGCTGGCGGTCGCCGTTTCTGCCGACGCGATCTCCTCAACGGTCAAATCAAGCTCCGCCGCAAGCTCCGAGAGCGTCGGCTCCCGTCCGAGCGTTCCGGTCAGCCTCTGGCGCGTGAGCTTGATGGCAGCGGCGCGCTCCTTGAGGCTCCGGCTGCCCTTGACGGAGCCGTCGTCACGGAGAAAGCGCCGGATCTCGCCCGCGATCTTCGGGACGGCATACGTCGAAAACTGCGTTCCGTACTGCACGTCAAAGCCCGCGATGGCCTTGAGAAAGCCGACGCAGCCGAGCTGGTACAGATCGTCCGGATCGACGCCGCGCCCGAAATAGCGCCGTGCGATCGACCAGATCAGGCCGGAATTCTCCACGACCAGCTGCTCCCCAGCCTGACGGTCGCCGCCCTGGGCGCGGAGGATCAGCTCTTCCTGCGTCACAGTCACGCCGGACTCCCCCGCCGGACGATCTTCCGCTTCATATGTACGGTCGTGCCCTTTCCGGGTACGGACGCGACGCGCAGCTCCGTCATGAAGCTCTCCATGATCGTAAAGCCCATACCGCTGCGCTCCTCACCGCCGGTCGTGAACATCGGCTTGCGGGCGGCCTCCACATCCGCAATGCCGCAGCCCCGGTCCTTGACCTGTATATCCAGCGTGTCGCCGGACAGGATGCGGCAGCGGAGATAGACTGTCCCGATGGTGTCCTTATAGGCGTGGACAATGCAGTTTGTGACCGCCTCGGAGACGGCAGTCTTGATGTCGTTCATTTCGTCGAGCGTCGGGTCGAGCTGCGCGGCAAAGCACGCAACGCTGGCCCGCGCGAAGCTCTCGTTTGCGGAACGGCTCGGAAATTCGAGCTTCATATAATTCTCACACTTCATTGACTAGGCTCCTCTCTTCAATTTGCACGATTTTGTCGATCCCGGAGGCCAGCAGCACCTTCATCGGCTGCGCCGGAACGTCCCGGAGCAGCACCTTTCCTCCGATCTCCCGCATATGCCGGATGGCGGAAATAACGATGGCGATGCCGCTGGAATCCATAAAGCCGACCTCCCGGAAATCCAGCACGCAGACGACCGGCAGATAGAGGTCGATCTTGTTTCCGACCACGCGCATCGTGTCCTTCGCGCTGTGGTGGTCGATCTCGCCCTTGAGCGCGATGGTCAGACGCTTGTCCTGTAAAAAGCTCGTCAGATTCAAAGGAAATCCTCCCTATATCAAAAAATGGACACGCACGGAAGCTCCATGCGTGTCCATTATAGAATTTATTCCCGGCTTTTCCCGTCGAAACGCGGGCGGCATCTTACTTTTTCAGACGCGCTTCGCTTTCCTCCAGCTGATGCAGGAGCGCGCGGTTCTTTTCAAGCTTTTCGCGCTGATCGGCGACGACCTTTTCCGGCGCGCGGGAGACGAACTGCTCATTGTTGAGCTTGCCCTCGAACATGGCGATCTGCCGCAGGCAGTTTTCCTTTTCCTTTGCGATGCGGGCCAACTCCTTTTCCACGTCGATGAGCTGTGACAGCGGGATATAGAGCTTTGCGTCCGCCGTGACCACGCAGAGCATATCCTCGTGACCCTCCGGGTCGCCGTCGCAGATGACGACCTGATCGGCATAGGCCAGACGCTTAATAAAGCCCTCGCCCTGACGGAAGGTATCGGCGTGCGACGAAACGACGTAGAGCGCGGCCTTCTTCGACGGCGGGACGTTCATCTCCGCACGGCGGGCACGGATGGCCGAAATGGCGTTCTTGACCGATTCCATGACGGCGGCCTCCGCCTTGAAGCTCAGCTCCTCGCGGTAGACGGGCCACTCGGCCTTGATGAGGAATTCGCCCTCGTGCGGGATGGCCTGCCAGATCTCCTCGGTGATGAACGGCATGAACGGATGCAGCAGCCGCAGGAACTGATCGAGCACATAGACCAGCACCTTTTGAGCGTTGCGCTTGCTCTTTTCGTCCTCGGCGTACAGACGGGCCTTGGTCAGCTCGATATACCAGTCGCAGTAGGTGTCCCAGATGAAGTCATAGACCTTCGCGGAGGCCACGCCCAGCTCATAGGCGTCCATGTTCTCCGTGACCTCTTTGATGAGCGTATTGAGCTTCGAGAGCACCCACTTGTCCTCGATCTCCAGCTCGTCCATGGGCGGAAGGCCGGTCTCGTCGATGGTCAGATTCATGAGCACATAGCGGCTCGCGTTCCAGATCTTGTTGGCGAAATTACGCATGGCCTCGCACTTTTCGGTGTAGAAGCGCATGTCGTTTCCGGGCGAATTTCCGGTAATGAGGTTGAAGCGCAGGGCGTCCGCGCCGTAGCTGTCGATCATTTCCAGCGGGTCGATGCCGTTGCCGAGCGACTTGGACATCTTGCGTCCCTTGTCGTCGCGGACAAGGCCGTGGATAAAGACGGTCTTGAACGGCTCCTTCTTCATCTGCTCCATGCCGGAGAAGATCATACGCGCGACCCAGAAGAAGATGATGTCATAGCCCGTGACCATATCGGTCGTCGGATACCAGTATTGCAGATCCTTCGAATCCAGATCCGGCCAGCCGAGCGTCGAGAACGGCCAGAGCGCCGACGAGAACCAGGTATCGAGCACGTCCTCCTCGCGCGTCAGATGTGTGCAGCCGCACTTTTCACACTTTGTCGGGTCCTCGCGCGAGACGTTGATGTGGCCGCACTCGTCGCAGTACCACGCCGGGATCTGATGGCCCCACCAGAGCTGACGGGAGATGCACCAGTCGTGGACGTTCTCCATCCAGTTGTTGTAGATCTTGGTGAAGCGGTCGGGAACGAAGCGGATGCGGCCATCCTTCACGACCTCGAGCGCTTCCTTCGCCAGCGGCGCCATTTTGACGAACCACTGCGCGGAGATGAGCGGCTCCACGTCGTTGTGGCAGCGGTAGCAGGTGCCGACATTGTGGGAATACGGCTCGACCTTCACAAGGTAGCCCTCGGCCTCGAGATCCGCAACGATCGCCTTCCGGCAGGCGTAGCGGTCCATGCCCTGATACTTGCCGCCGTTTTCGTTGACGGTGCCGTCGTCGTTGAGGACGCGGATGATCTCCAGATTGTGCCGCAGGCCGACTTCAAAGTCGTTGGGGTCATGCGCCGGGGTCATTTTGACCGCGCCGGTGCCGAAGCCGATCTCGCAGTATTCATCGCCCACGATGGGAATCTCCCGATTCATAATGGGCAGGATGCAGGTCTTGCCGATCAGGTGCTTGAACTTTTCATCCTCGGGGTTGACAGCCACGCCGGTATCACCCATCATTGTTTCCGGACGGGTCGTGGCGACGACGATATCGCCGCTGCCGTCGGCCAGCGGGTAGCGGATATACCAGAGATGGCCGGGCTTGTCGATGTACTCGACCTCCGCGTCGGACAGGGCGGTCATGCAGTGCGGACACCAGTTGATGATGCGGCTGCCCTTATAGATGAGTCCCTTGTCGTAAAGCTCGCAGAACGTCTCACGGACGGCCTTGGAGCAGCCCTCGTCCATCGTGAAGCGCGCGCGAGACCAGTCGCAGCTGACGCCCATCTTCTTTTGCTGCTCCACGATGCGGTTTCCGTATTTCTCCTTCCACGCCCAGACGCGCTCAAGGAATTTCTCGCGGCCAAGGTCGTAGCGTGTCAGATTTTCTTTGGTTCGAAGCTCCTCTTCGACCTTGATCTGCGTGGCGATGCCCGCGTGATCGATGCCGGGGACCCAGAGGGCACTGTAGCCCTGCATCCGCTTGTAGCGGGTCAGGATATCCTGGAGGGTGGAGTCCATCGCATGGCCCATATGGAGCTGTCCGGTGACGTTGGGGGGCGGCATGACGATGGAATACGGCTTTTTGTCGGGGTCGGGGTCTGCGTGGAAGCAGTCGTTCTCCATCCACATCTGATAGATGGAGTCCTCGACGAGCTTTGGATCATACTGCTTGGGTAATTCTCTTCTCATAATGCTTCTCCTGTTGTTTCTGTCTCAGACGCGGCGCCGGACGGCGCTTCGTCTGCGTTTTCTTCTGTTATTTCCTCTGTCCATGCGATCCGCTCCGTCGAGCAGCCGGAGGCTGCGGCAATGTCTGACAGGAACGCCTCCGGCGATCCCTCCGTCAGATCGCGCTTTTGAAGCACGACGCCCGCCTGCCCGTAGGTCACGAACCACATATGCTCCGTCTCCACGACCGAATGAAGCTCGGGATACGGAACATCCACATTTGTACTCTTCGTCGCAATGGTCATTTTCTCGTCGTCAAAGCGGACGTCGAGGCCGTTTACGAAATTATTCTGCCGCAGTGCGGTCAAAAGCTTCTGTGCTTTCTGGAGCGATCTCGGACTTGCGTGCGCTTCACCGGCAGGTGAGCCGGAGCGCATCACCATCAGTCCGACGCCGAGCAGCAGAAAACCAAGGATTTGGAGCAGCTTCGAGCGCTGCACCATACTGGTAACATAGAGCAGCAGCGCGCCGCCCAGCACCATCACCGTGATCCCCGCGATCTTGCGCCATTTGCGGCTCACGGCGGAGGCATCCTTCACGGCCTTCGGCGGCGTTGGCTTTGCGCCGCGCTTGCGCATGGAAAGCGCGGAACGCGCGTCGAGCGCCAGCGCGATTTCCTTTTCCAGCGCGGGAGCTTCATAGGAGCTGACGGAAAAGCTGTAATTCATCTGCGATCTCCTTCCATTTTTGGGGGATACACGGCCCCAAAGGGCCGTGCAGCATGAATCTGATTATCTGCGCGGTATAAAAAACGCCCTGAGCGACTGCTCAGGGCGATTCTGGACCGCGGTACCACCTGAATTTCCGCTGCTGCGGACACTCTGCCTCTGTAACGGGAGGGACCGGCAGGACCTACTGGGCATACGCCGTTCAGTCCGCGGCTCGGAGGCGACATTCTCCGCATACGGACGAAGGCTTGCACCGACCGCCTTCTCTCTTTGCTCCCTCTGCGGATACTCTTCCTCGTCACTGCCTTTGGAAGTATTTCAAATGCAGGATCATCGTACCGGAAATTCCGAAAAAAGTCAAGCCCGGATCAGATGTCCTCAATGATGGGCGACGGCTTCGCCGCCTGCGGGTTGACCAGCGCACGGAACTTGCTGCGCGATTCGCGGATCTCACCGAGCGACTGCGCGATGGCATCCTCGGTGCGCTTCATGGCGTCGTCCACATAGTCGTTGGTGACCTGACGCAGCTCCTTGATCTTGGCCTGCGCGGCCTTAATCATTTCAGCCGACTGCTGCTCAGCCTGACGGACGATCTCCTCGCGGGAGATCATCTGCTTGGCGCGCTGCTCTGCCTGCTTGAGGATATTCTCCGCCTCGCGCTTGGCGTTGGTAATGACCTCCGTGCGGGACTCGACAATGGTCTTGGCCTGCTTGATCTCGCCGGGAAGCTGGTTGCTGATCTCGTCGAGAAGGTCGAGCGCCTTGTCGCGCTCAATGACGCACTTTTCCGCGCCCAGCGGCAGGCTCCATGCGTCCTGGATCATTTCGTACAATGAGGTGATGATCTCTTCAACTCCGTTTGCGTTTGCCATAATGCTTCCTCCTTAGTTTTGCTCCGCCATGCGAGCCAGAAAATCCGGAATGATCTCCGGGGGTAAAAAGCGATCCAATTCCCCGTTTTGAAGCTCATAGCGCCCAAGCTCCTTGACAATGCTGGAGCTGAGGAACATGAACTGATGCTCCGATGTCAAAAACATCGTGTCCAGCTCGGGGTTGAGCTGGTGATTGATCAGCGCCATCTGGAACTCGTGCTCGAAATCCGATACGGCACGGAGGCCCTTGACGACCACGCCGCACTGCTTGCGCCGCGCATAGTCGGCCAGCAGCTCGTCGGAGTGCTCGATCTCCACGTTCGGGATATCCTGCGTCACACGCCGCAGCAGCTCGACGCGCTCCTCCGGCGAAAACATCGGATGCTTGGCGCCGTTGACCATCACGCAGACGGTCAGCCGGTCGAAGATCCCGGCGGCGCGGCGGATGATGTTGAGGTGTCCGTTCGTGACCGGGTCAAAGCTGCCGGGATAGATCGCAGATTTCATAGGGACTGCTCCAGATCGTTGTTTTTGCGGTAAAGAGAGACGGCGACGCGCCCGTAGCGGTACTCACGGCTGACATGCAGGCAGCCGATCTGTGCCGGAAGCGTCTTTTCCGCCGGCCTTTCACAAATCAGTATACCACATTCCGAAAGAATGTCAATTTCCGATATGGATTTCAGCGCATTTTCAAGAAAAATCTCCGCGTAGGGCGGGTCGAGGAAGATGAGATCGAACGTTTCCCGGCAATGGGACAGATAGCTCAGGTAATCTGAGCGCAGGACCTGCGCGTTTGGCGTCAGGCGCGTCTTTTCGAGATTCGACCTGACGACGGCGCAGGCGTCCTGCCGCATGTCCACAAAGACCGCGCTTTTCGCGCCGCGGCTGAGCGCCTCAATGCCCATCTGGCCGGAGCCAGCGAACAGATCGAGCACGCGCCGCCCCTCCACCTCGAACTGGATGGCGGAAAAAATGCCTTCCTTGACCTGATCGAGCGTCGGGCGCGTATCCATGCCCTTCGGGGCCTGCAAACGCACGCCGCGTGCGCTTCCCGTAATGACTCTCATGCTTCTTCCGTATCCTTTCCGCCGTGGAAATACGCATAGACCGCCTCCGCCTGCTTCTCGGAGAGTACCTCGCAAAGCTGCTGCTGGGTCGCGTTTTTCACAGCCGTAACTGATTTGAATTTTTTCAGAAGGAGCTGACGGCGCTTTTCGCCGATGCCCGGTATTTTTTCCAGCTCCGATTCCCGCATCCGCTTGCTGCGCAGCAGGCGGTGATAAGTGATGGCGAAGCGATGGACCTCTTCCTGTATACCGCCGATGAACGCAAACACAGCGGGAACGGCGGAAATTGCGATCTCCTGCCCATCCGGCGTGACCAGCGCGCGCGTCCGGTGGCGGTCGTCCTTGACCATGCCGAACACCGGGATATCGATCGACATCTCCCGCAGCACGTTCAGCGCCACATTCGCGTGCTCCACGCCGCCGTCGATCAGCAGCGCGTCCGGACGGTCGGAAAACCCGGCGTCGCCCGCCAGAAAATGTGCGAACCGGCGCTCCAGCACCTGCTTCATCGACGCATAATCGTCCTGATCGCGCAGGCCCTCGACCTTGAAGTGCTTGTAGTCCTTCTTGCACGGCCGCCCGTCCACATAGACGACCATCGAGGCCACGATATCCGTGCCTGCCGTGTTGGAGATGTCATACGCCTCCAGCCGCTGCGGCGGCTGCGGAAGCCCCAGCATTCCCTGCATCAGC
>ERZ791603.2645-NODE-2645-length-11063-cov-2.924600_pt1 | contig 11063 bp, 10 predicted proteins | sample MGYA00509966_ERZ791603 | MGnify/ENA primary metagenome ERZ791603 (study PRJEB30046, sample SAMN00791931) | human gut metagenome | study: EMG produced TPA metagenomics assembly of the A metagenome-wide association study of gut microbiota in type 2...
TAGAGTGGATAGTAACAATATCCATTCCAAACTCCTGAAGTGCTGCAATGTCTTTTGTGACCGTCGTTCTATGTGCAGATATTCCGTATTCATCATTCAATATATTGATTAACTGTGTTGTGGAAAGAGGATTTTCTTCATCGGTTCTTTCCAGTAAAATCTTTTGTAAATATAAAATTCTTGGCTTTGTTTCCATAATTCTTATATACCAATCGCTCCATCAATAGTATCTGTCTACTTTTTCTTTTTTGGCTTAGGTGCTGGTAATTCATCGTACATTGCATTAAATAGTCCTGTTAAAAATTTCTTATTATCCACATCTTCTACAAGCAGCATTTCCTTTGCCCCATCATACGGCAATTCATAAGTAGCTGTCGGCATATATGAAATTGCTGATTTTATCGGTTTTACAAGTAATCTGTCATCATAAATTCCGCCGACAATTTTACCACGATAATAAATAATATATTCGCCCATCATCGCACGGTAAGTAATCTCGTCCAATTCTGCCAACTGCTCTAATACAAATTCCAAATATTCTTTACTTGATGCCATTAGTTGTCCTCTGATCTAATTTCATTTTACTCAATTTATGCTTTCTTTATCGGGTGTCTTATTACCGTTTTGCATTTCTCAGGTGCAACTTTTCTTGGGTCTGATAAATAAATTTCGTGATGGCGTCGCTCATCAGTAAAATCATTTACATAACCGTTTTCTTCAAGATATTTATCCATCATTGCCACGGTTGCAGGTTCATCATCAAAAGCTCCTATATGCATTATCTGTACGCACAAACCTTCGTCAATACTCAAGAACTCTGCACCAGAGCAATCCATCTTTTTCTTTTTTGAAGCAGTTTCCACCGCCCAATTAAAATCTTTCTTTGTAATAAAATCAGGCAGACGAATAACAGAAATCCAGTTGAAAGCTGATTTATCGGTATAATCTATACTTTCAACATTGTCCTGCCACCAAAAGCCCTCAAGCGGTGGTACAACATATTCAAAAAATCCTTCTATTTTGTAATCCGTCTTATAGCTCATCTTGAGAGTATATGCAACAGCATACAAAACACCAATAGCAGTTTTATATTCTCCGCCTTCTTCATTAGGATTTCCTTTACCTCTTACCGCTATATAATTTGCCTTTGGAATTGTCACAATCTGCGGCTTATTCTTCGGCATATAGAACTCTTTATATTCTTTCTTAAAATCAAATGCCATTCGTTTATCCTCTCTGAAAAATCATTTTACTTACCTTATAATTTATAAAACACAATTTGTATATATTTCAAATAAGGCTAAAAGGAATAAATCTTCCATTGTTTCTATAACTTCTCCATCGTATCCGCCCGGAGAACCGTATGATTTATCAATGTTTTTATTTTTATTCCCATAGATTGCTGCAAACTCTGCTATAACAGTAACCAATTGGCACGCCTCTATTTCTTTGCAACTTCCAAAATTATATTCCACCGACAACTGCTGAATTGGTGTTTCTTTTTTGTCATTGCTATTAAACGCATTAGCCAAAACATCTGTAATATGATTTTGATACTTAAACTCTTGATGTGGAATTGGTTTATCAGCATAGCATTCTAAGCTACGAGCAAAATACTTTCCTCCATCATAAAAAACACTTTTATCATCAGGGAAGTGTTTATTTAGCACACTTTCTATTGCAGCCAAACACTTTTCATAAATACTGTACTCACTGACTCGTAAATCCAAATCACAATATTCCAAAATTCTATTTTGAACCTCTTTGGTACAACAGCAAAATTCTCTATACATCTCTCTGTTGTAATAAAACAAATCATTATACATCGTGGCTATTGCACATAACGGAATAAGTCCTCTGTCCTTATAATATTTAGAAATAAATGATACCGCTTGTGCTTTTACACTTTCTTGATGACGTTGCTCATCACGCTTGTCCTGCCTTTTTTCAAACCTCTCCATACGGTTGCTTTGTCTTATTTGCAAGACTGCAATAATAACCGTGACTATTAAAGCAACTCCCGCACAAATAATACTTATCCAATCTGAAACACTCATCATATAGTTTCTCCTTCTACTGTAAACGATAATTTACCGTATCAATCACTGATGGTAGCCTGACCGTTCATTAACATAGGTAAAAGCCAATCTCTAAGAGATGTTAGCTGCTGATTTTCTCTTGTGTTTTCAGAAATAATATCAAACATCGGCATTACTTGACGGTTAAATGCTTCTAATTCCATTTTTTCAGGAACATAGATAGGTCTGTCTTTAAGTAAAGGCTTTTGTAAATGTTTCAGCCCTGTTCCTTGGAAGAATTTTTGGTCAAGTTCAGGCTTAATTGAAAATAACATTAAGTAGAGATAGTCTGACATTTCGGATTTTGCAGAAACGCTCCAAGTATCTGTCGAATAAGCTGCTTTACCAACATAAAACTTAACATCAGCGTTACCACCAGTATTTAAAAAGCAATTTCTACCATCAACAAATGGTTCGTTCCATTTCAAAATAGTTGAACCACTTGTAAAGAATGGATATTTGCCATTTGATATTTTTGCTTCTCCGACCTGAATAGATGACTTTTCAGCTTCAGTCAAAATATCTTTCAGTTTAGCATTAGGCTTTTTGGAGAAAAAAGTATGCATATAAATATCATAAGCCATTGCCGCTAAATTATCGTTTATGTTATTATTCAAAGCGATTTTTTCATCAATTTTTGAAAGTATATTAGCAATTTTACGCTGCACTTTAATTGAAATATTAGGAACTGTATATGTTGGAAAATCTTCTACAGAAATTCTATTTACAGTGCTACCTTTTATAATCTTGCTTTGAATAAATTGTTTCCATTCCGGCGAAAGAAAATAATAGTACAGCCACAATGTGTCAATATCCTTACTTACATTTCTGATAATAGCTAATCTTCTTCCTAAACACCCATAAAAGTCTTTAGGTATTAAAGCGTACCTTCCCAATGTTGCTTCATACGAAAAAACAATATCTCCATACTGTGGGGTTACTCTTTTTGTCCACTTAATATAATCTTCTTCTGACAAATGAGCAAATTCTTTTGCATTTATTTTTCCATCATCAGTTATTGCATCTATTCCCAAGTAAACTGGACCATCGACTGTTTTCTTTGGTGTAGCATGTGGACCATCGTACACTTCGCATATCTCTTTTATCACTATTCTTTCTGACATAAATTCCTCCGCTATCCGATGTATTTTCTATGAGCCAATTTAACATTGCTCTGTTTGACCATTGCATATTGCAAAGTCGTATCTATTTTTCTATGTCCCAAAAGTTGCTGTAACTGTTCAATGGGCATTCCCTTATCTATTGCCATAGTCGCAAGAGTACGCCTAAATTTATGTGGATGCACCTTACTAAGACCTAATTGTTTTCCAAAATTTCGTAATCGCACTTCAATACCACCAATTTTCAATCGTTCATAAGGAGCTTTTAATGATACAAACAGTGCCGGATTATTATCCATTCTGCTCTGTAAATAATTCTGCAAATGTATTTTTGTTCTGGCGTCAAAATAAACAACTCTCTCCTTATCGCCCTTTCCAAAAACAACACATTCACGCTCATTAAAATCTATATCTTCTCGATTTAATAGAACCATTTCTCCTACTCGCATACCTGTTGATGCCAACATATCAATCATAGCCAAGTCTCTGAGTTCTGTGCAATTATCTCTCATCAATTCAAGTGCTTCATCTGAATAAGTTTCCTTAATATTCGTTCCAGTTTTAACCTTATGTATTCTTCTGACCGGACTTTTCAAAATATAGTCCTCGTCCTCAAGCCAAGAAAAAAAGCTGGAAAGTATTCGTCTTATATTATCAATCGTAACTTTACTTGAATTTTTATTTGACTGATATTCAGTAAGGTAACAGCGTATATCATCGGTTACAATATATTTAATACATTTACCTATACTATCAATCATTGCCTGTATAGTTGCTTTGTAATATTTCAAAGTTTTCTCGGAACAGCCCTCAATTCTCTTTGCCGATAGAAACAGTTCAACCAAGTTCTGCTCCGATAATCCTTTATCACTTTCTGTTTTTGCAACTTCATAATCAAAAAGCGTATGTTGCAGTACCTCCTGCAATCGCTGTGTTTGTGCATTGTTCAAATAAGGTAGCATACCCTGAACAATATCCATAATTAAATTCTGTTTCATAGTCAATTCTCCTTTTATTTAACTTAGAGAACAACTATGGAGCGGTAGTCCCCTGCTTTAACTCCTGCCACTCACAAGAGTTATGGGATATGTGTTAAACGATAATTTAGAGCAGCAAGCTAAGCTTATTTACGACTACTGGTTCACACAATTTGATTTTCCAGACGAAAACGGAAAGCCATACTGCTCATCTGGCGGTAAGATGCTTTGGAACGAACAACTAAAACGTAATATTCCAGAGAACTGGAATGTTGTTCCACTGCTCAAATTGGTAAGTTGGGAAAGCAATAGTCAACCACCTAAAAGTGAATTTGTATATGAGCCAAAAGAAGGTTATGTGCGTTTCATTCAAAACAGAGATTATGATAGCGATACACACATAACATATATTCCTCGAACAAAAAATCTTAGTATAGTTGACCGCTTTGACATACTTATGGACAAATACGGAGATGCTGGTGCAGTTCGATACGGAATAGAGGGTGCGTTCAATGTAGCTCTTGGAAAAATTTGCGTTCACAATCCTAATTACAGGGAATACATACGTTCATTTTTAGGTAGCGATGGCATATATAAATTTCTCCATAATTCGTGTATGGCATCAACAAGAGCATCTCTCAGCGAGGCTAATTTGGCAATACTGAATATTGTTGTTCCTAATGAAAAAATCATATTGGATTATGAAAACTTCCTGCATAAAATCCGTGTCAGCATATTGAAGAACAAAGATGAAACTGTCGAGTTAATCAATCTTCGTGATTGGTTACTTCCTATGTTGATGAATGGACAAGCTACTATTGCTGATTAAGCCGCTAAATTATCGTTTATCTTATTATTTGTTCGGATTTTCATTTCCATTTTATATAATAAATCGCCTATTCTTACCTGTTCTTCATAATCAGGCAAATATAAATACAAAAATGAAAACATATCCTCATTAAAACTTGCTCTCAAAGTCATTATCGTATTGCAATCTAATACTTTACGAAAATACTTACTTCTCAAAAAAAAGGCAATATACTTTGAGTATACTATTCCCGTTGTTTTCGGTCTTAGTCTTTTTACAAAGCCACTAAAAGTTGCTTTCGGATAGTCTTTAACAGCAACACAACTCATTGCCAAAGCGTCAACAGTTTCACTTGTTCTTGTAATAAACACATCATCTTTTTTTACAGAAAATATTTCTTGCTCTTTAAGAGATGTATCCATCAAATCTGGTAATTCTTCAGGCAAAAAATAATTATTAAACACAGTGCTAAATGATATAAACGGCGAACCGTGTCCGGCTTGTTCTTTTGATGAAGATATACCTGAACTCATTTCATATAAATCACTAAATTTGTACTTTGTAAGTTTACTCATACTTTACCTTCTTTAACTGCTCCATAATTTCCGTTTTCAGTTTGTCGCCCTCTGCAAAATATTCCTGCAATTTCTCCGCATAAGCACTCATACGAGCATTAAACTCGTCCTGTGACAATTCAACATATTCGATTTTTACATCAAAATATTGTCCAGCCGCAAGTGAATACTTCTTTTCTTTGATTTCATCATAGGTAACAGCAACTGAAAAATCATCAACAGCTTCTTTATTAAGGAATGTATCAACAATTTTATCAATCTCAAAATCACGAAGTCTGCGTTTCTGATTATTACCGTCCTTATATTCTTCTCCCAGTTTTGAAGCATCTATCAGTACAACCTTATCTGTTTTTTTTGAATTATCAAAAAATAATACTGATACATTCGTGCCGGTATTAGCAAATACATTTGACGGCATACTAATACAGCCATAAACAATATGTTCATCTACAATATGTTGTAGTATCTTCTTTTCTACACCTGATTTTGCGGTTACAAATCCAGTAGGAACTACAATCGCACCTTTTCCGGTTGATTTCAATGAATTAAGAACGTGCTGAATGAACAACGTATAAATTGCCATACTCTCTTTCTTCTTGGCAGGTACTTTCGGAACTCCCGCCCAAAAACGAACGGGCATTGCTGCTATACGCTCTCTTGTATCTGAGAAATCCATCTTAAAAGGCGGATTTGAAACTACATAATCAAAAGTTCTTAATTCCTGTCCATTATCACTCTTATGATATGGAGCAATCAGCGTATCTCCTTGAATTGCGTGGTCAAGAGAAGATACCAAGCTGTTCAGGATAAGATTAAGTTTTAACATTTTATTACTTCGCTGTGAAATATCCTGTGCAAAAATCGTACACTTATCTTCGCCAATTTTATGGGCAAGAGCCATCAAAAGTGTCCCTGTTCCGGCTGATGGGTCATAACACTCAATGCTATGTAAATCAGTTGCATTTCCAACAAGCAATCTTGCCATAATCGTTGCAATAGCGTGAGGAGTATAATACTCTGCATACTTACCACCGCCTGCGGTATTGTAGTCCTTTATCAGATATTCAAATATATCTGCAAAGAAATCATAGTGCTTCTCAAATGCTTCTTCAAAAGAAAAGTTTACCAACTTATCAACCAAAGCACGGGCAAAAGGTGCTCTTGCTGTATCGTCCGTTACATACTGTGTCAGCTTTTCAAAAAGCGGTATTTTTGTATTCTGAGCAGTCTGAGTTGAAAATATATCAATATTCTTATCTGCTATATCTGTCATCGTGCTGTCAAAGATTAAATCAAAATCGCCCTTTGCCTGCTGATTCCATAAGTTGGCAATAAGATGTTCCGGATTAAGTAATGGAATATCTGACGGTAAACTATCAAAAATATCCAAGCGGTCATCTTCTGACATTTCTGCATAAGCAAGTTCCCATTTTTCAGCATTTTTAAGAACCGGACTTACTTTTTTTACTTCATATCCGAACTTATCATTAAGGAACTTATAAAGGAAAACCTGTGTGATAATTTTATATTCGTTACCATCGTTTCCCATACCATAGGTCTGACAAGTTGCTTTTAAGGCATCTATCAACTCTATGGTTTTTTCTTTTATCGTCTTTATTTCTTCCATTGTGTTCTCCTTTATGCCACTGAATAAGTCTGGTTATACTGGTCAAGATACTGTTTTGTAATCCTGCTCTGTATAAATACTCTATCCTCACGAGCACTCGCTATTCCCAACTTATCAATGCCTGCTTTTATTTGTGTCATAACCGTTCTCTCAAAATATGCGTCTTTCTTCAATATATCATTTCTGTCATACACTTTCTGGTCAATATCAGACTTAATAGAAAGCAAAACATTCATAATAGACATATCATATTCTGAAACAATCGGCTGTTTATTTGCTGCTTTTCGAGCAAGATTTTCTTCCCTGATTCTTTTATGAACCCTTGCGAATTTCGCATCGCCATTATATTTTCTCAGCAGAACCGTGTTTTTCTTCTGCAATTCATCAAGCTTTTTCAGAATATCTTCCAATTCCTTTCCTTGCTCCTCAATCTCAGATACACTCTTAGGTTCAAAACCATGTTGCTTGAAGCGAAGCAAAAATGCTTCCTGCAAAGTAATAAACTCAGGGTCATCAGGGTCGATATTCTGAGTAAAGGCACGAACAGTCTTTTTATACTTTTCTGTTACTGCGTCTTTACCACCGACGATTTTCAATTCTTCCTCGCTGATTTTGCTGAAATTAAAAGTAATATCCTCCATTGCTTCATTGACAAGCAACTTTGTGGTATCATCACTTGCAAAAAGTTCTTTCTGATTTATGTTATCAATATGATGTTGCACCTCTGAAATCAATGATGGCAATTTTGTTAATTCCATTTTTGCAAATGTTTCCTTTAACTCATCATCGCCAAAGGTTCTTACCAAATTACAACAATCACGAGCAGCAATAAGAATTTTTTTAAGTTTAAGCAATTCCTGCTTATCCTCAATCGTGGATATTTCAGAACTAAATTCTTCTGCATTATCTGTGGTGTAGTTAAAAAGAACCTGCTGCACTTCCTGCATTTGTTTAATGAGTTCTGCCGGGTCTTCAATAACCTGTTTGAATGTATCTGTTTCATTTCCCGCACCAACTTCATTCGGGTCATTAAAACGGTTCAGCTCTTTGAGGTATGCTTCATTTGTTTCCTCAAAATTCCTTTTTATATTTGCAAAATCAATGACATAACCATAATGGTTTTCTTTATACGGTCTGTTGACTCTTGTAATTGCCTGCAACAAATTATGGTCTTTCAATTTTCGACCAAAATACAGGCGTTTCAATCTTGGTGCATCAAATCCGGTAAGAAGCATATTGAAAACGATAAGAATATCAACTGTCATATTATTTTTGAAGTCATCAATAATCTTATCTCTTGTATCTTTGTCATCACTATCGTGAAGTATAAGTCCAGCTCGCAAATGACTTTTCATAGAAGCGTCTTTATTAAGTTCTGCTTGAATTTCATCAAAATACGCAAACAGCTTCCTTGCCTGCTCACTTGTTTCACAAATGACCATACCGCCGAGCGTATTATCTCCCTGAATTTGTCTAAATCTCTTTAGGTCAGAAATAATATATCTAAGCAGCTCTTTGACATAGTTATCGTGTTCAACAATCTGACTTTTCTTTACGTCTTTCTTTTCTACCAAAGTTTCAAGTTTTTCGTAAATCTCAGAAAGTCGCTCTTTATACTGAGTTTCTATGTCCTCACGGATAATTTTCAGCGTATATCCATCTAAAATTGATTTGTCATAATAGTATGTATGAATATAATTACCAAAAACTCTCCAAGATTCTCTTTCTTCTTTCAAAAGCGGTGTTCCTGTCAACGCAATCTTTATTGCATTTTTATCTGCATCAAGAAGATTAGCCAAGAATGAGCCTTCTGGTTTATACCCTCTATGTGCTTCATCAATAATAAACACCCTCTGCAAATTCGTTGCATACGCAGGAAGGTCAACTTTTGACCTATCTTCAGCAAAACGCTGTATATTCACTACTGTAATTTCAGGTTTTCCCGTATTTCCCTCTTGTGCTTGATTGTTACGGAACTGCTCCATAAGTTCAGCACGGGAACTTGCCGTTTTCACAACCAATCCACGAGCTTCAAATTCTTCTGAAGCCTGTTTCAGCAAATCAAGGCGGTCAACAATGAAATAAAACTTTGCAACTTTATTTTGTTTACTGAAATAATCAGAAAGAACATAAGTAAGATAATAAGAAAGGGCTGTCTTTCCACTACCTTGAGTATGCCATATAACACCTGAATTAACACCTTCATCAATCTTACTTCTTACTGTTAAGGCAGCAAACATCTGTTGATAACGCATTATATGTTTCTGCTCAATAAACTCTATCTTGCCATTTATTTCTTTATGAAAACGAACATAGGCAATTCCATATTTTAATATAAATAACAATCTTTCAGGACTGCACATAGATGTCAGTACTCGATTGGTCGGTGTATAGGTATCTAAATTTGTTTGATATTCTGGAGAAGTATGAATAACCTGACAATTAAAGTCAGTCAATATCTTCTTTTCAACAATCGGGTCAATATCCTTATATGGGAAATCTGCATTATAAGGTGCAATGTCCAAATTTGTAGGATTTTCTTCTCTGAAACAGTTGAACGGTGCAGACTGTTTTGCCGTCGTACAATAGAATGCCCCCTGAACCGGAACAATACCACCCATAGTGTCATATTCCATATTATTAGAGAAAATCATCAACTGTGTAATATTCAAAAATCTCCTAAATTTTTTATTAGGAAATCTCTTTTGGTTCATTCTCTTGCTTTCTGCAACCATACCGCCGTGATTATTCGGCTTCTTTACTTCAACAAATACAAGTGGAAGTCCATTTACAAACAATGTAATATCAGGTCTAAATTCATCTTGGTCACGCTTACAAGTGAACTCGGCGGTAAAATGATATGTATTATTCTTTGGATTTTCAAAATCCACCAATCTAACAGGCGAAACAGACGATAAACGCTCGTAAAAACTGCGTCCTATATCATCATTATCTAATTCCTGCCTAATAGTTTTCAATGTCTGTTCCGCTTCTCCTGCGTGGGTAGGATTAAGCCGTGCGAACTGCTCCTTGAAAACGTTAATTAAGATATTGGTATCAGGGTCATATACTGTGCCTGCCATATCTTCAGTTATTTTCCCGAAATAGGTATAACCAAGGCGTGTCAAATGAACCATTGCTGGCATTTGAACACGGGTAGCTTCGTTAAACATATTTTTCTTACCACTTGCCGCCATCTTCAGACCTCCTCATATCATTCGTCTAATATGACTTCACATACATCGCCAATATCACAATGAAATACTTTGCAAATTCTCATAAGCACATCAAGGGATACTGTTTCATTCTTATTTAATTTTGTTGCAACAGACGATGAAATCTCCGCAGCACGCATTAAATCTTGTCTTTTCATTTGATTATCAATCATAAGTTTTTGAAGTTTGTTGTAGCTTATTCTCATCTGTAACGCTCCTTCGTATTCTCCGTTCCTTTTGGTTACAGTTACTCATTTGACATTATACTATGAATAATCTATTTTTTCAAGATATAGGGATTTATTCGCAACTCCTATCCGACAAGATGTCACTTTTTACAAACACCTAATACAATTCTTTTAAAGAATAATAAACCTAGATTGAAAAATTAAACCTGTACTTTGACAACTGAAAATGGCTATAAAAGGTCTAGTTTACTTTTTCTACAGCCCTTTCCAAGGCATGATATATTGGTTATATCGATTACTATCTGCTGGGAAAGGAGCAGATATGAATTATTACAATGCTAGCGGACAAATGGACCTGTCAGATCGAATAGCAATAGAAACTGGGATATGCATCGGGGAGTCATTCAAAAAAATAGCAAAAAGACTTCGCAGACATCCATCTACTATTGCACATGAAGTTAAAGAAAACAGAAC
>ERZ791603.2661-NODE-2661-length-10992-cov-2.761909_pt1 | contig 10992 bp, 6 predicted proteins | sample MGYA00509966_ERZ791603 | MGnify/ENA primary metagenome ERZ791603 (study PRJEB30046, sample SAMN00791931) | human gut metagenome | study: EMG produced TPA metagenomics assembly of the A metagenome-wide association study of gut microbiota in type 2...
TTCCGATCTCTCGGCATCTGGCAAAGCGGCCCTTTCCGCATGTTCCGCGATGCGCTGCAAAGCCCGCTTCCGGATATCCCCTGCCGCACCTGCCCCAAACGTTTCGAAACGGGGAACTGACGCCTACCCCCTCCCGGTAAAACGATGCCCCGGAAACTTTAAATTCCGGGGTTCTTCTTTTGGGCTTTCAGGCGGGTAACGCACGTCCATGACATCGTGGAGACAGGCCATAGTTTCGCTTAAATTCGGGCCCCCGATTTTTTATTGAACGCCCTACCCTACCGCAATCCGTATGAGCCATAGGCAGGAAGAAGGCTCGATAGCGCGTCCCCCTATTGATAGTGAGAACCCCGTAAAAGATCGGGAAGGGCTTGAAGAAATGTTTCCTTCACACAGCGTCGCATAGAAACAACGTGCTTTGGGAAACCCTTTTGGGGATGTGTTTACTTGAAATAGGGAACAGCTTGAAGCGTTTTTTCCTGCTTTGAAATCAAGAACAGAAAGATCTGACTTTTTCTTTCTTTCTATCATGTGGGGTAAAACGGAAAAAAGGCCGTCCAATATGGACGCGCAGAATATCCGTCCATTTCGTCCTCTCTTGTATGTATTTATTGTTTTTATTATCTATTTTTGAATAGGGACATTTCTTTTCGTCATAAATATGATTGTCCGTGAAGAGCGGCCATTCTGTCCTTGCATGTTGGACAGGCATACTGTCCCGGGACACGCTGGGCGTCCAGAATGCAAGGACAGCGTGTCCTGACATGCTATCCCCGCTCATTGGACTTCCAAAATGTCCCTACTTCCCGGCGATCTGCATGTCCTTTCAGTGTGTCCGATCTGAATATCCTCACAAAAAGGACATACGTTTTGTCCGAACAGTTTGTTTGAGCACAATGGCCGATCAAAATATGCATAGCCGTTTTTCCGGTCAAAATATCCTGCCATACTAGACGCTCGAAAAGGACTCTCATATGTTCCACTCAAAATGGACACTCACAATGTCCATGCAAACCATATATGGTTGCCTGTCTCCGTCAGAACGATTGGGAATGCTCCGGTGGGGAGCAACTGCTCTGGACCTGCAGTGATACCTTCCGTTTCTGAGGGAGGAACGATGGTTGGGGAAAGGAGCATATGGGGAAAACGGTCCCTCAGGCCTCTTCTTTTGGTGACCGGTGGAGGATAGCCGATTGTTGTAAGGACGGTGGCCAACCGGAGAGGCGGGGGGACGTTCCTGATGATGGGGCGGCTTATGGATAATGTGGGTGTCCACTAAGGGAGTCCATATTGGATGCTTTCAGGGCGACGGGCGGATACTCAAAAGATTTGCAGTTCCTCCCTGTATGTTGGAAGAATGCAATATGATATGAGCGCGTCCATTTGAGCGTTCATTATGATAGTCCGTTTTGAGTGGATATTTTGCTGTAAAAATTCAGCTTTTTCATGTTTAAAGAATGAGAAAAAACATTCATCTTATAAACATGCTATCAGAATATCTCTGCGTGTTTTTTGAAATATAAAAATATGGACATACAAAATGGACACTCAAAAAAATGGATCAACATGTACTCTCAAAATGGCCTCTCAGAAAGTCCGCGCAGAAAGGAGGGATGCAATAACGCTACGTAGAGAAGAATACCATAAGCTCGGGTACGTGGTTACATGTGGGGAATAATCAGGTTCGTCATGGCCTCACGAACTTGGGGCTAAAATGAATACGCATTGGAACATGTCGGCATCAGCAATGGTACTGGTGCAATAGGGGAGGGTAGATGTTCAGCCGTAGAGTTTGTTTTCCTGCGCCGTTGAAACGTTCGTTTTGTCCAGGGATGGGCCCATGCTGACATCGTTCAATCTTTTTGAAATCGTGTTTCGCCCTATGGTGAATAAAGGCATGGCTCGTGGAGTAAGCGCTATCCTCCAACGGGCTCCGGGGCTGAAAGATTTTTGAGTGGGCGGTCTAAGGGCTGGGAGGATGGCCCCCCTGAAGGCAATGGAAAAGGAATATGATAACAGCCGATGATTTCCGTGTGGCGTATCCCTGAGTGGGTGGATACTCGCAAAAACATATTTGATATACGAATTTTTTCGGGTAACCATCCGTCCTTCAAGCATTCTTTTTTTGTATGTCCGCTTGTCTGAAAAATAACAGGTATGGATTTGTAATATGCTGAAATAAAACGATTTTATCTCAAACAAAAAATCCATCAAGGGAACCGCTCTTGATGCGCGAGCCCATCCGCTGCGTAAGGGCGAACATTCATCGAAAGAAATATAGAAAAAAAATAGACTAAAAATGTTGTGCTTCAACGTTTTTTATTCTATCTGAAAACCAAGTCGTTCACTAAAAGGAGATTCCGATGGGCAAGATCATTTCGGTCGTCAACAACAAGGGTGGTGTGGGGAAGACGACGATCACCGTCAATCTCGCACATGCCCTGGCCATGCAAGGGAAAAAGGTGTTGATCGTCGATGTGGACAGCCAGTGCAACTCCACTTCCTTTTTCAACCTCGCTCCCGGCTGTGCTTCGCTTTACGAGCTGCTTGCCTCGGTTTATGACGAAGAAGCCCCCGAAATCAAACCTGAATCTTGCATCTATCCCACAGAGATCGGTTGCAGCATCCTCCCGAACGTTGAGGAGATGGCCTTCATCGAAGCCGAATTCTATAAGAACGAGTCATACATCGTCGCCCTCCGTGAACGGCTGAGAGAGTATGCGACCAAAGAGTTTGACATCACCCTCATCGACTGCCCGCCTTCAATGGGGGCTTTCGTGTATATGGCGATGATCGCCTCCGACTTTATCATTGTGCCCATCCGTGCGGGGTCGCGTTTCTCGCTCGACGGTATCACGAAAACCATCAATGCTATCAACCAGATCCGCCGCACGAAGCTGAACGAAGGGCTTGTCCTGCTTAAGTTCCTGTACAATATGGCTGACTTGCGGCGGCTTGCGGACAAGCACTCGCTGACCATCCTGAACAACCGCTATCCCGGACAGGTCCTCACCGAGTACATCAGTGAGGCGACCATGCTCCGATCCTCCGAGATGCTTTCCGAAACGGTGTTCCAATCTTCACCCCGCAGTAAGGTGGCGGCGAAATTCCGCTCCGTCGCCCGTGAAATCCTCGCCGCCCTCGGCATGTAAACAGGAGCCTCTGATGACCCCCGGACAGACGCATCCCCGCAGACGCGGCCTCAACGAACTGATGGAATCCGTCGCGGCCAAGCTGGCAGAGCGCCCAGATCACATCGCGGCGGCCAGAGTCCTTGAGGAGATGCAGGCTGACGCCGCGAAAATCTCGCATAAGGCGGATGGTGTGGACGTGCAGAATGGACAGTCTGAAATGTCCTCCTCCTCCTCCTCCTCCTCCTCCTCCTCCTCCTCTGTGGACGCGCAAATTGATTCTCCTGAGTGTCCTGCCAAAGTGGACGATCAGAACGGACTTGCAAGTGGACTCGCCACGGAGGTACGATCTGGCGTCTCTGTGAAGACAGAAGCTGAGGACATGCAAAATGGACATCCTGATCTTGCTGTCAAAGTGGACGCTCAGGCGTCTCAGCACTCCCCTTCGCAACGAGAAACAACGGGAAAATATTCTGAAACTTCAAGCCTTGAGTCCCTGAGCGCGCCCTCTACGTGGACGCCGATAGTGGACACTCTACATGGACATTCAAAGGCATCTCCGGCTGTTTCCCGTCCCGATGGACGGAAACGTCCTTATCAAGTGGATGTCCAGAATGGACACTCAGAATATCCTGACAAAAGATCCTCTCACCATGAAGAGCTGCCTGAGCGGAATCCAGAGCTACCGGTGGAGAACAGACAAGAGGCGGGGGCTTCCACGGAGCAGGGGACGTCTGCCTCTCGTAAGCATGATCAGGAAGAAGCCGTACCTGTCCAGGCCGCTGCGATGACATTGCGTTCGCCCACATCAGACGCTCTGAATGGCCGCTCACGCCGGACAGCCAAAGTTGACGTGCAGGCAGGGGCCCGGTGCAAACCCAAGAGGGTCGGAGAAGGGCAGATCAGCCTCCTCAGGCCTCTGGCTCCAGTGCATGGGGCCAATCCGACGAAGCTCTTCAAGTGGCTTTACGGGATCGGCAAGAAAGAAACCATCGACCTGACCCTCCCCATCATTGAGGAGACCATCGGTATCGATGCGCGCACCTGCCGTCGGATCATCGCTACATGGGCGGAAACGGGCGTGTGCGAGAAAACGGTCCATCGGCGCGGGATGCGTATCAGGCTTCTCATGGATGAAAAGGAGGCACTCGGCGCGCCGCGTGCCGCTTCCCCTTCCGTGTCGGCTTCTCCGGCGGATGAGCTGGAGAGGGCGCTGCCCGAGCTGTGCCCGAGGCTGATGGAGGTCGGTTTCACCGCCAAGCACCTGCGCCGGATCAAAGAGCTCCTCGCCGTGCAGAACATTGACCCCGGTTCCCTCACGGACGCCCTCCGGTATGCGGAGTACGAGCTGGAACACGGCCAGATGGTGGACAGCAAGGGCCAGCCCGTTTCGCGTCCGGTGGATTGGGTCTTTCGCTGCCTGTCCAAGGACGGGACCTACCGTATCCCCACGGGGTATGTTTCTCCGGCGGAATTACGCCGCCGGGAACGCGAAGAGGCCGTGCGCCGGGAACGCGAGGCATTGGAGGCCGAGCGGAGGCTGCTCGAAGAAGAGGCCGCCCTTGCCCTTGAAAAAGAGGTCGAAGCGATGTTCCGTCAGATGCTCGATGAACCCGACGGCCCGTTTGCCGCACAGATCCTGGAGAAGGTTCCCGCCGTCCTGCGTTCGCGCGGGGGGTTGGAAAACCCGCTGGTGCAGAAGGCCTGCCGGATGCAGATCAGCTATATGCTCCAGGACGCCGTCGGGGCGGGGCAGTAGGGCTATTCTGTGTGTCTATTCTGTGTGGACACTTTGGGCGGATAATGTGGCCGTCCGGGATGCGTGCGGTTGCGCATGGACAGGCAGCCCGTCCGGAAGGCCCGGACAGCGTGTCAGGGCAGGATGTCCGGACATGTTGGACACCCAATCCGTCCGAGGATGTTGTGAGCGGCCTGTGAGGCAGGACAGAATGGCCGCACACACTGGACAGTCTTATTGGTGATGTCCCGGACACTCTGACAGGAAAAAAAGGCTGTAAAAACAGTGTAGACTCTCGTGAAGGGACAACTTGATCGTCCATTTTGATCGGATAATCTGATCGGACATTCCCTTCGCCTATAGAAAGAGAGAAAGAAAAACTCTTTCTCTCCCCAACGATTCAAGACAGAAGGTGCTGCTGCGAATGGCTTCCAAATCGACCAAAAAAGATCTTGTCCAACACATAGCGAAGGCTCTGGAAGTGAGCCCTGTGGAAGCCGAACGGGTTATGCTCGTGGTTATGCGGTACGTCCGGCGGCAATTGCTTGAAGATACGTCGGTGATCCTGCCGGGCATCGGGACGCTGGCCGTGACGGAAACCGCGGCCCGTCTGGGGCGCAATCCCCACACGGGGCAGCCGGTGCCCATTCCCCCGCGCAAGACGATCAAGCTCAAGGTGTCCAAAGACCTCAAGGAAGCGATGGAGCCTTCCGAAACCGTGCGCACGGGCGGGGCCGATTTTGACGCCCAATAGCTCCGCCGTTCCGGAGCACGCCTGAAGGCGGGGCCTGGTCGGAAGGGGCTTATCCCTCGAAAAGGACGATCCGGTTTCTGCCGGACGTCTTGGCTTCATACAGCGCCTGATCCGCATGGGTCAGCACTTCGCAGATGTCCGCATCTTCCCCGAACGAGCGGTGCGCAATGCCGATGCTGACCGTCAGCTTGCCCGTCCGGGAATCGGGATGGACAAGGTCCAGTGCGGCCACTTCTTCCAAGATGCGCTGTGCCACGGTCATGGCCGAATACTGTCCGGCCCCGGCCAGAATGATGGTGAATTCTTCGCCGCCGTACCGGAATATCCTGTCCGAATCCCGCAGGAGCGCTTTTTGCGTGGCCTGCGCCACGGCTTTCAGGGCGGCGTCCCCGGCCTGATGCCCGAACCGGTCATTGTAGTTCTTGAAGAAGTCGAGGTCGAGCATCAGCAGGGCGAGCGGCGTGCGCGCCGGGATGCGCTCCATCGTTTCCTCAAGCGCCCGGCGGTTGTATACGCCGGTCAGCGCATCCCGGAAGCTGAGGTCAGCATACTGGTCCCGTTCCTGCGCGAGCTGGCCGGAACGGGTGTTCAGTTCGTCCATATGGCGGCTGATGTCGGGCAAAACGTCGAGTACGTCCTGCAATTCCCGGATGCGTACCCGGGGAAGTTCCGAGATGGAGTGCCCGGAACGGATGGTCCGCAGCGCCTGAGAGAGCAGGGACAGGGGGCGGAGGATCTGAAGGTGGATGAGCAGCAGCGTGGCCAGCAGCCCCGCGAGCAACGCGGTCCCCATGATCGGGAACAGTTCCTCGATGCGTGAAACTTCCTCGTTGATGTGGGACATGCTTCGGTGAATCCATTCGGCCTCGTGGGTCGAAACGGCGTCGCTGAGCTCGCGCAGTTTGCCGTCGAGGGTGTTCCAGAGCTGTTTGGCTTCCACGTGGCCTCTCGCGAGCTGCGTCCAATTGGACACGATGCCGTCCCAGTTCGTCCGGAATTCCCCGCAGTCCTTGAGCAGCGGCCGTTCAGGGGTTTCGGCCTGTTCCGCCTTGGCGCACATGTCCATCAGCGGGCGCAGGCTTTCCTGCAGGCCCTGCTTGTTGGCCGTGTTTCTGGAGAAATCCTTGTCCAGGTGCCGCGCACTGTGCCTGAGGGGATAGCTGTATTCCATCCCCGCCCGCATAAGCAGCCGCCCGAGCACGTTCGAAAAAAAGATTTCCGCATGATGGAGCCGATCCTCGGCCAGATAGCTCTGCTGCCTCAGCTCAATGAGACGGAGGAGTTGCGGCCTGATCTCATCCATTTTGCTGGAGAAGTCCACCGACGTCTCCTCAAAGACCGATTCCGCGATCAGCGCCTGGGCGGTGATGCCCGCGTTCCGGCTGATGGTGGGGTCGGACGCGCTGTACACCAGTGCGATGTTGCGGCGCATGTTTTCGACGTTGAGGAGCATCTGCTGCTTGGCAAGGATCTGCGGCAGATGGCTGTTGCTGGTGGAGAGCGCCAGATTTTTGATCCGTTGAAGGTCATTGGTGAAGATAAAAGAGACGAAGGCCAGCAGCGCCAGCAGGGGCACTGAGACGAGCACGGGGAAAAGGTTGATGCCGAGTTGTCGTTTCCGCTTCGGCTCCGCGTTTCGGGAAGGCTTGCAGTACATGAACGCGCTCAATAAATGCTGAAGGGGAAATATTTGCGTACGATGCGGTCGTACTCGCCGTTCAGTTTGATATGGACGATGGCTTCGTTGATCGCCTCGATCAGTTCGGAATTGTTTTTCCGGACGCCGATGTGGGCATAGGCGAGGTCTTCGTCGGGCGGGAGGGGATCATCCAGTATGGCGAAAGGCTGGCCGCGCTCGCTCTGGAGGAATTCGTACCCGGACAGCCCGTCCACGAGGATGGCGTCCAGCTGTCCGGCGCAGAAGGCGTCGATCAGTTGCCCATAGGTAGGAAAACGGATGATTTCAGCCACGTTGACCCAGTGACTCCGGAGGAAGATCTCCTGCTGCGTATGATCCTGGACGCCAACGCGTTTCCCTTTCAGGCCTTCGGCGCTGACGGCCACGCTGCCCGGAAGCCCCAGATAGATGGAACGGGAGTGGTAGTAGCTGTTGGTGAAATCCATATGCGCCAGCCGTTGTTCGTTTTTGGCAAGCCCGGCAACGATCATGTCCAGCTCGCCCCGGCGCATTTTTTCGAGCAGCGTGCCGAAAGCAAGGGGCTCGACCGTGCAGGAACGGCGCATGGCCTTGCACAACGCCTCAGCGATCTCCGGGTCGAATCCGGCCTGCGTGCCCTCGGCGGGAAAGGAGAAGGGCGCATAATCGTCTTCCACGCCGATGCGGAGGATTTCCTCGGCTCCGCTGCGGGGCGGGAACCCCGCGAACAGCAGCGCGAGGAGGAACCCAGCCAGAAGAACGGGCCGGAGTGAAGAAAAAGACGGTATCGTGATTCTCAAGGGAAACTCTCTCGGGGGGCAACCCGCAGCCCCTGCGCCGTTTTCGGCGGGGCTCGCGGGACGCTTCAATGTGATGCTCTCGTTTTCAAGGAGGAAAAAGCGTTCCTCAGGCCTTAACGTCGGGAAGTTCCCCAACAACCAAATCGGGAAAACGACGGAGCGGTGGGAACCCCGGAGGAGCCGGGATAAAGCCGTGCGGCGGAACTGGCGGCGGGTAGCGTCAGTTCCCGAAACCGCTCGATACGCGGCGTCGGGACCGGACAGCCGGATGGGGTTGGCCGCTTTTCCTGAGGTGCGGCCTGTCCTTTTCTAAAGGATATTTCGGCCCGTTGCAATCAGTGTTTGGGGAGGAATAACGCTTTATTATGATAAATTGCCCCGCTTTATGGCGAAGTGGGGGATGGACGTGAAAGCGGCCCAGGGCCTGAGGGGAACGCCTCCGGATGCCGCGGTTTTCGGAACAAAGGACCGGTGCGGGCAAGATATCTGCACATAATCATATGGAATGGCTATAAAATTGCGGGGAAGGCCCCTTCCCCGCTGGGGATACCACAGCGGCGAATGCCGGGGAGAAGCGGGCGGGGAGAGCGGGCACGGGAGCAATCATGCGGGGGAGAGGCTGGCGTGCTGTATTTTGTTTTTTCTCCGCAATCCTGTGGCGTGTTCCCCGTTTTTTGGGCGATCGGTTCTCCGTTCCGCACGGAGACTCTGTCCGGCATCCGTTTGGGATACGGGGCCGGGCGGAGCCCGCCTGTGCTTGCGCTCCGCCAACAGGCGGGGAGGGTATTATTTTATCGCATAATCTTTTAAATTATGTCAATTTTATACCACGGAAAATAGCTGCGAAATCCTTCCCCCCAATGCCCGGCATATGCGCGATCCGCTGCAACCGAGTGCCGCGCATTCGTAATCAGAAAAAATTATAACACAGTAGAATTATAAAAATAAATCCATCCCCGTTTCTGGACGAGGCGGGATTTGGAGCCAAAGGCGCTCACAAAAGGGGAAAAGGGAGGGGCCGCTGTCTATTCCGCGAAAGACTTCCGGCGCAATCGGAGAAAAGCGTAGCCACCCCTCGTAATGAGAAATACCTGTTTATAAATACATGATAGTCTGTTAGAGATCTACAATTTGTTGGCTTTCAAATCTGTCAGAGGCGAAAAAAAGGACGTTTTCAGGGAAGCCCTACCGCGTTTCCGGCGTGAAAACCCCAAGTTTCCGCAGGAACCCGCTTGCGGCACCCTCCCGGGGCTTCGGGAGGCGCGGCTGCCTGCCTTATACATAAATCCCTTATTTTTCCGGCAGGATAATGTCGAGATAGGCGATATACAGTTCCTTCACGTCGAGCGGGGCCTTGTCCTTGAACATCCCTTGCCAGAGCAGCCCCTGCATGATCGGCGAGACGAGAAGCTGCGGGAACCGCTGGAGCGCCGGGTGCGGGTGCTCATGCGCGGCGAGGCGCAGGTTCTCCCGGTGCAGCTCGAGGATCGGGGCGACGAGCCCGTGGTAGAACGGCGCGACGAGCTTGGGGTTGTGCAGCCCTTCTGCCCACACCAGCCTGATGATCCGCGCCGTCCTTGAGCAGCCTTGTTCATCCAGCATCGGCCCGCAGAAACGGAGCAGCTTTTCGCGCAGGGTCGGCGTCTTGTCGTCGAGGATCTCCTTGGCCAGCGAGTGCATGGGCGCGAACGCAGACTCCGCGAGGCCGTTGAACAGCCCCTCCTTATCCCCGAAATGCAGATACAGCGTGCCCTTGGCGACCCCGGCCCTCCGGGCGATGTCTTCCATGCGCGCTCCGGCGTACCCCTTTGCGGCGAATTCTTCCAGTGCGGCGTCAAGGATGGCCTCCCGGCGCGCTTCCGTCTTTTTCCGGCATTTCGTTTGTTGTGCCATGCGTCCGCCTACCGGATTTTCTTGTTGATGGGTGTGGACAGCCAGACCAGCCCGGCCAGCCCGATGAAGGCTATGGACGCCAGCCAGAACAGCTCGTTGAACCCGAGCAGGAACCCTTGCCGCGTGATTTCGTTGGCGACCCAGACCTTGGCCTGTTCCGGCGAGAGGCCCATCTGCGTGAGCTGGTTGAGCCCGTGCTGCGCCGCCGGGTTGAACGGGTTGATGGACTCGGTGAGCCGGACGTGGTGCAGGGCTTCCTGCCGTTCCCACATGGTGGTGGCGAGGGACGACCCGATGGAGCCCGCCAGCACGCGGGTGCAGTTGGAGAGGCTGGAGGCGTTGGCGATGTCCTTGGCGTCGAGCCCCGAAATGATGATGCTCGTAAGCGGCATGAAGAACATGGCCACGCCGATCCCCTGTACGACCTGCGGCCAGAGGACGAAGGCGAAATCGACGTCCGGCGAGAACAGGGTGCGCAGGTAGAAGGCCGCCGAGAAAACCAGAAAGCTCATGGTGACGATGACCCGCATGTCGATGCGCTGCGCGAACCGCCCGATGAGCGGCGAGAGGAAGACCGGGAAAATCCCGATGGGCGCGAGGGAGAGCCCGGCCCACATGGAGGTATAGCCGAGCCGCGTCTGGAGCATCATGGGCATCATGACCACCCCGGCGAAATAAAACAGGAACCCGAGGCTGATGCAGATTGTGCCCACGGTGAAGTTACGGTGCCGGAACAACGAGAGGTCGACCACGGGATGCTCTTCGGTGAGCTCCCACGCCACAAGGAGCACCAGCCCCACGACCGTGAGGACGCCGAGGATCACGATGTAGCCGGAGGCGAACCAGTCCTTGTCCTTGCCCTCGTCGAGCATGAGCTGGAGGCAGCCCACGCCGATGATGAGGAGGATCAGCCCCACGGTGTCGATGGGGTTCTTGGCGGTGGCCGTCTCGCGCCCGGCCATGGGGATGCGCAGCGCGACGAGGCACACGGCCCCCACGGGGACGTTGACGAAAAAGAT
>ERZ791603.2666-NODE-2666-length-10984-cov-2.840150_pt1 | contig 10984 bp, 10 predicted proteins | sample MGYA00509966_ERZ791603 | MGnify/ENA primary metagenome ERZ791603 (study PRJEB30046, sample SAMN00791931) | human gut metagenome | study: EMG produced TPA metagenomics assembly of the A metagenome-wide association study of gut microbiota in type 2...
CATTACAGAGACACAGCTTCCGGAGGACAACGATGCATTTGTTGCTTCTTATACAGATGCAACAACAATTCTGGAATATGAGGATTCCGTCAGAAAAGATCTGGTTGAGCAGTATGACAAGTCGGATAAGAGTGCCAATGAGAGCGCAGTTATGCAGGTGCTTGTAGAGAAGACTACTTATAACGAGTATCCAGAGCAGGAAATGCAGGATCTGATCGATAAGAGTATTTCTCAGCAGGAGCAGGCAGCTTCCCAGTATGGCTATTCACTTGGCGATTATGTAACAGCCAGATATGGTTTCCAGAGTGAGTCTGATTTCCGTGAGTATGTACAGGGACTGGCTGAGGATTACATGAAGGAAAAGATTGCGGTATGTGCAGTTGCAAAGGATGCCGGAATCACCGTTGATAAGGCAGAGGTTGATGACTACAAGAAGACAATCATGGATTATTATGGTTACGATGATGAGTCCAGCCTTGAAGAGAATTATACTTCTGAGGATCTTGTTTATTATGCACTGGCTCAGAAGGTTGTTGATTACCTGTTAGAGAATGGCAAGGGTGTACAGGCAACCGCCAGTGATGCAACCGTTGAGACACCGGCTGCAACTGGCAGTGATGCCTCTGCAACGGACGCAGAATAATTAAAAATGAAAAAGCGTTTCGATTTTATCAATTTTCCTGTTGACATTTGCGGATAGAAATGATATGATACGAAACGCAGTACGCGGAAGTGGCGGAATTGGCAGGGCGCTTATGATAGTGCCGGGGCTTACATTTTCGGATACCGGTTACAGAATCGGTTATGGAAAGGGCTTTTATGACAGATATTTATCGTCTTTTACAAAAAGAGACACTGTTATGGCAGTTGGAGTGGGCTACGATTTCCAGTTACTTAGCAGCGTGACGTTTGAAGATGAATATGACGTACAATTAGATGGGGTAATAACAGATAAGAGAGAGGTGTTTATTGATGAATGATTTAGAAAAAATTTGTGCGGATGCATACGAGGCCAGAGTAAAGACAGGAACACTGGATACAGATATCAAGAATAAGGTATTAAACGATGCAGCGGACAATCTGCTTAAGGCAGAAAAAGAAATCCTTGAGGCAAACAAAAGGGATGTGGCCACAGCAGAGGAAAATATGAAGGCAAAGAGCATGATTGACAGGCTCTCGCTTGACCATGACAGGCTCCTTGGCATGGCTGACGGACTCAGACAGATAGCAAAGCTTGCAGACCCAATTGGGGAAGTGATGTCTATGTCAAAGCGTCCTAATGGCCTTATTATTGGAAAAAGAAGAGTTGCAATCGGTGTTGTGGGAATCATTTTTGAGGCTCGCCCAAATGTCACATCAGATGCCTTTGGTCTGTGTTTTAAGACAGGCAACTGTGTCATATTGAAGGGTGGAAGTGATGCGATAAATACCAATATCGCAATAGTTAAGGCTTTAAAAAAGGCTTTAACGGACAATTTGGTTTCTGCTGCTGCACTTGCACTTATTGAGTCAACAGACAGAGAGACAACAAATGCGTTTATGAAGATGGATCAGTATGTGGATGTGCTCATACCAAGAGGTGGTGCAGGACTCATCCAGAATGTTGTCAAAAATGCTACAATTCCTGTCATCCAGACCGGTACAGGCAACTGCCATGTATATGTGGACAAGGATGCTGACTTTGACATGGCTGTTAATATTATTAACAATGCAAAGACACAAAGAATCAGTGTCTGCAATGCATGTGAGTCGATTGTAGTACACAGCACCATAGCAGAGGAATTTCTGCCAAAGCTGTATGATAAGTTAAGAGAGCATCATGTACAGCTGCACTGTGATGAAAGAGCGCAGGCAATTCTTGCCGGAAGAGATGATGTGACAGAGGCCACTGCCGATGACTGGGGTATGGAGTATCTTGATTACATCATGTCGGTAAAGATTGTTGACAGTATTGATGAGGCAATCGAGCATATCAACAGATACAACACATCACATTCAGAGGCAATCGTCACAAATGATTACGACAATGCGCAGAAGTTCTTAAATGAGATAGATGCTGCATGCGTTTATGTAAATGCCTCAACCAGATTTTCCGATGGAAATGAATTCGGCTTTGGAGCTGAGATAGGCATCAGCACACAGAAGCTTCACGCAAGGGGACCTATGGGGCTTGAAGCACTGACAAGCTATAAGTATATTATTTACGGCAGTGGTCAGATCAGGGAATAGTCAGCTAAAGTATCATAGAATTAATTTGAGAGGAAACATAATATAACATGAGCTACGATATAGATATAACAAAGACACCACCGGCACATGAGCCTGAGAGGCAGTATTACTACATGGCAAAGGCAAAGGATTTTGTTGAAAAGAAATCTAAAGAAATCGGCCGTCCCATGACTTATTTCGTCAAGACCTTCGGCTGTCAGATGAATGCCCGTGACTCAGAAAAGCTTGTCGGAATACTTGAGCAGATTGGCTACGTGGAAGGAACTGATGAGCACTCTGATTTCATTGTATACAACACCTGTACCGTACGTGAGAATGCTAACAACAAGGTGTACGGCAGGCTTGGATATCTGCAGAACTACAAGAAAAAGAATCCTCTGATGAAGATTGCTCTCTGCGGCTGTATGATGCAGGAGCCGGAGGTTGTTGAAAATATCAAAAAGCACTATAAGTTTGTAGATATCGTATTCGGAACCCACAATATATTCAAGTTCGCAGAGATACTGTGCAACAATATCGAGTCAGGCTCACAGGTGATTGACATATGGAAGGATACCAATCAGATTGTCGAAGATCTGCCGGTGAAGAGAAAGTTCTCTTTCAAATCAGGTGTCAATATCATGTTTGGCTGCAACAATTTCTGCAGCTACTGTATCGTGCCATATGTAAGAGGACGTGAGAGAAGCAGGGAGCCTAAGGATATCATAAGAGAGATAGAAAAGCTTGTTGCAGACGGAGTGTGCGAGATAATGCTTCTCGGACAGAATGTCAACTCATACGGTAAAACACTTGACAATCCTATAACCTTTGCAGAGCTTCTTCGCGAGGTCAATAAGATTGAGGGACTTAAGAGGATTCGTTTTATGACATCTCATCCAAAGGATTTATCCGATGACCTGATTATGGCGATAAAGGAGTGCGATAAGGTGTGCAAGCATATGCATCTGCCGCTTCAGTCAGGAAGCTCAAGGGTGCTTAAGGAGATGAACAGGCACTATGACAAGGAAAAATATCTCGACGAGGTAAAGAGACTTCGTGAGCAGATTCCTGATATTGCAATCACAACTGATATCATTGTGGGCTTCCCGGGAGAGACTGAGGAGGATTTCCTTGAGACAATGGATGTTGTTAAGCAGGTCAGATATGACAGTGCTTTTACATTTATTTACTCAAAGAGAACAGGCACACGCGCAGCTACCATGGAGAATCAGGTGCCTGATGATGTGGTCAAGGACAGGTTTGACAGGCTCTTAAAGGAGGTTCAGACTATCTCATCAGAAAAGGCAAAATGCTATGAGGGCAAAGTGGTGCCGGTACTTGCAGAGGAAATGGATGACCAGAAGGACGGCTATGTGACCGGACGTATGGACAATAATTCAATCGTACATTTTCCGGGTACCGAGGATATGATTGGAAATATCTATAATGTGAAGCTTGATGAGTGCAGAGGCTTCTACTATATGGGAGAGATAAAAGAGGATGCGTAAGCGTTTTGGCAGAAATGATATAATCCTGATATCGGTTATTGTAATTATCTCTGTCGCTCTGCTTCTTATATGGAAGCTTGTATATTTAAAGGGGCAGGATACGGATAGCGATGCATGTGTCAAGGTGACTATCGATGGAAGGGGCTATGGCACATATCCGCTTTCAAAGGATGATACAATTGAGATAAAAAACGGCGATGGCGATATTACTAACACCCTTGTCATAAAGGGCGGTGTGGCAGATATGACCTCTGCCGACTGTCCGGATCATCTGTGTGTGAAGCAGAAGGCGATATCCAAGGAGGGAGAGTCGATTATCTGTCTGCCGAATAAGGTTGTTGTGACGGTAAAAAGCGACACGAAATCCGATATAGATTCGATATCCAAGTGATACCCGAACATTTTAATAGAAAGAATGAGATAAATGAAAACCAGAAAGATTGCATATCTTGGTATGCTTATGGCACTGGCACTGGTGCTAAGCTATGTTGAGTCACTTATACCGTTTGCGGTAGGTATACCGGGAGTGAAGCTTGGGCTTACAAATATAGTGACAGTAATCATGCTTTATATAGCAGCACCCATGGAGACGTTTCTGCTATGTGTATTTCGCGCGGTGCTTTCGGGCTTTATGTTTGGAAATGCGTTCAGCATCATATATTCACTGGCAGGCTGTATACTAAGCTTTATCGTTATGTACCTGCTTAAGAAATCAGATAAATTCAGTTCGGTTTCAATAAGTCTGGTCGGTGGAGTGTGTCACAATATAGGACAGATAATAGTTGCGGCTATAGTTTTGTCAACCTACAGCGTAGTGTATTATATTCCGGTGCTTCTTGTGGCGGGATGCATCACAGGTCTTGTGATTGGAATAGTAGCATCACAGGTGCTTTTAAGGATTTCTGACAGCTTTCATGTATAGTTTTAATGGGCTGTAATTTACGTATATTTAATAACAAAAGGAGATGCTATTGTTTTTATGCCTGTGTGTCAGGCTACAGTCGAAACAGTAACAAATGGATTCAATGTATGCATATATAAAAGGAGAGCTTGCAGAAAAAAATATAGACAGCATTGTAGTGGAGGCAGCAGGTGTAGGCTATCTCATTTACATACCGACGCAGTATTTTGATATGCTGCCTGACGAGGGAGAGAATGTAAAAATTTACACCTACCTATGTGTCAGGGAGGATGCCATGATACTTTATGGCTTTTTGAGCAAGGATGATCTTGAAATCTTTAAGCTGCTGATTACAGTCAGCGGAATCGGACCAAAGGGCGGCCTTGCCATTTTGTCAACTCTGCCTGCCGATGATTTGCGTTTTGCGATTCTATCGGGCGATTCAAAGGCTATATCAAAGGCACCGGGAATAGGTGCAAAGACGGCTCAGAGAGTGATACTTGATTTAAAGGACAAGCTGTCGCTTGAGGATGCATTTGAAAAGAAGCTTGAGAATCAGACTTCCGGTGCTGCTGTATCCATGAACAGCACTGTGAAAAATGATGCTGTTATGGCGCTCAATGCGCTTGGATATTCGTCTACTGAGAGTCTTAAGGCAGTGTCCAAGGTTGATATCACAGAGGATATGGATGTAGAGGATGTGCTGAAGCTTGCACTCAAAAATATGGGCTGATCGATAAAAGCTGTAAGCTTAAAACAGAAACGGGGAACATAACGTGAAAAGAGTAATTTCCACACAATTGCAGGAAGAGGACATAAAGATAGAGAAATCCCTGCGTCCTATGTATTTTGATGACTATATCGGTCAGCAGAAGATAAAGGACAATTTAAAAATATATATTGAAGCTGCAAAATCAAGGGGCGAGGCGCTCGATCATGTGCTGTTTTACGGACCTCCGGGGCTTGGAAAGACAACACTTGCAGGAATCATTGCAAATGAGATGGGTACAAAGATAAAGGTGACCTCCGGTCCTGCAATAGGTAAGCCGGGAGAGATGGCAGCCATACTCAACGGACTTTCTGAGGGAGATATACTGTTTGTCGATGAGATTCACAGATTAAATCGTCAGGTGGAGGAGGTGCTCTATCCTGCCATGGAGGACTATGCCATAGATATCATGATTGGAAAGGGCGAGTCTGCAAAGTCAATCAGATTCAACCTGCCCAAATTCACCCTTGTAGGTGCAACAACGAGGGCGGGCATGCTGTCAGCGCCTCTTCGGGACAGGTTTGGCGTGGTAAATCACATGGAGTTTTATACTGTCGATGAGCTAAAGCATATTATCGTCAATTCCGCAAAGGTGCTTGGGGTTGAGATAGATGACAAGGGAGCCTACGAGATGGCGCGTCGTTCAAGAGGTACCCCAAGACTTGCAAACAGACTTCTAAAGCGTGTCAGGGATTTTGCGCAGGTCAAGTATGACGGCAAAATCACCTATGATGTGGCAAGCTTTGCACTGGATCTTTTGGAAGTGGACAAGTACGGATTGGATTTAAACGACAGAAATATACTTCTCACCATCATTGACAAGTTTGCGGGAGGACCGGTAGGTCTTGATACGCTTGCAGCGGCAATAGGTGAGGATGCCGGAACCATTGAGGATGTTTACGAGCCGTATCTGGTGAAGAACGGCTTCATAAACCGCACACCAAAGGGGCGAGTGGCAACAGACCTTGCCTTTGAGCATTTTGAGAGAAAAAGGGCTTAAAGTTGCAATTTATATCTATAAGGCATATAATAATTAAGTATTTGATATTGAAATTGATAGTAATATTAATACTAATATAGCTGGTTTGAATAAATGTGAAAACGGAGGATGATTAAATGTCTGCAAAAACAAATGCCGAGGTGGTAATAGACGGAAAGGTTTACACACTGTCAGGATATGAAAATGAGGAATACTTACAGAAGGTTGCGGCATACATCAACAACAAGATTGCAGAGTTTGATGATATGGATGAGTATAAGCATCTTCCGGGCAATATGAAGAGCACACTTATCGAGCTCAATATTGCTGATGATTATTTCAAGGCAAAGGCACTTGTCGAAAAGCTCGAGGGTGATATAGAGAATAAGGATAAGGAAATATACGATTTAAAGCATGATTTAATTTCCAACCAGGTAAAGACCGAGAATGCTGAGGCAAGCATGAAGGAGCTTGAGGCACAAAACAAAGAGCTTTTACTCAACAAGGCGAGACTTGAGGCAACTCTTGAGGAGTCACTTCTTGATGGAAAAAAGCCTGTTAAAAAATCTGCACATGCTTCTAAAGGGGCAAATGACAGTAGCGATAAATAGCAATAAAAGGGGAACAGTTATCGTACACTGTTCCCTATTTTATTGCAGGTTTATATGATATCAAATTAGCATCTATATGAGGAAATATATGAGAAATAAAGATTTTGAACTGCTTGCACCGGCAGGAAGCCTTGAGATACTTAAGGGTGTGATAGAAAGCGGCGCCGATGCTGTGTATGTGGGCGGAAGCATGTTTGGAGCCAGGGCATATGCCAATAATTTCACAGAGGAGGAGCTTTTAGAGGCAATTGATTTTGCGCATTTACGAGGAGTAAAGGTGTATCTGACGGTCAATACGTTGATTAAAAACAGTGAGTTTTCAAAGCTCTACGACTACCTGCTTCCATACTACAAAAGAGGGCTTGATGCAGTGATAGTGCAGGATATTGGAGTGGTGAAGGCTATCCATGAGTATTTTCCGTCAATGGAGATACATACGAGTACACAGATGACGGTGACTGGAGCAGACGGAGTGCGTTTTCTTTCACAGTTTGGAGTGACGCGTGTGGTCATGGCAAGGGAGGTTTCTCTTGCCGAGATGAAGCGCATACATGAGGAAACCGGCATGGAGCTTGAAGCCTTTGTGCACGGAGCATTGTGCTATTCGTATTCCGGACAGTGCCTTTTCAGCAGTATTTTAGGTGGTAGAAGCGGAAACAGAGGCCGCTGTGCACAGCCGTGCAGACTGCCGTATACCGTGGAGGGCAAAAAGGATGAATACATTTTAAGCCTTAAGGATATGTGTGGTATAAAGGCTCTTGACAAGCTGCATGATGCAGGTGTTTATTCGCTCAAGATTGAGGGACGTATGAAGCAGCTTGAGTATGCATGCGGAGTGGTAAAATACTACAGAAACTATATTGACAGCAAAAAGCCTGTTAGTGATGCTGATTATGACAGGATAAAGGCACTTGGAAACCGCTGTGGTTTCACAGACAGATATTATTTCGACCACAATGGCTCTGATATGGTGACTTATGTGAAGCCTAATTTCGTTTCAAATGCTGCAGAGCCTTCGCCTGAAAAAAGAAAGCTCTCGATAGAGGGAGAGCTTGTTTTAAGAGAGGGCGAGCCCGGAAGCCTCACTGTAAAAAGAGGTGATGTGACATACAAAGCCTCAATAGAACCTGTCAGCGCCGCACTTAAGGCACCGCTTGATAAAAAAGCCGCTATAGACAGGATAAACAAAACCGGTGATACAGACTTTGCGTTTTCACATATTAAAGCTCAAATCGGAGAAAACGTCTTTGTGCCAAACGGAGCACTAAACAAGCTGCGGCGTGATGCAATTTCAGGGCTTTGTGATAAGCTGTTGAAAAAGTATTACAGGAATGACGCACGATATGCTGATATATCAAGTATGTGTGAGCTCCCTGAACATGTCGTAAAAAGCGATGCAGCACATGAAGATGGAGCTGTAAATGCAAAGGATTACACTGCCATATGCTCGTGTATGACACGCGCGCAGCTTGATACACTTATTAGCTATGAATGTTTTGATGTATTTTATCTGGATTTTGACATGTATGACAGGAAGACTCTGATACAGCAGTTTGCAGATGATGTGCAAAGCCTTACCAAGCGAAATAAAAAAGTGTATCTCATGTTGCCTACGATATTCAGGGCGGATTCATCTGATTATTTTGTAACTATCGCAAAAGAGCTTGACAAGGTAAGCTTCGAGGGCTTTGTGGTGAAAAACTATGAGGAGCTTTATCTGACAGAAAATTTGTTTACAGGGAAAAAAGTTATTTTAGACCACAATATGTATACCTTTAATGATGTTTCAAAGAGTGCTTTTTTTGAGCACGGAGTAAGTGGTGATACAGTGCCGCTTGAACCCAATTCAAAGGAGATTATGCATAGAAATAATATAGGCTCGCAGATGATAGTCTATGGATATTATCCGCTTATGACCACCGCCAATTGTGTGCACAAAAACACAAAGGGTTGTGATAAAAAGCAAAAGCTTATATATTTAAAGGACAGATACAATAAATCCTTTGCAGTTTGTAACAACTGTAAGGAGTGCTATAATACAATATATAATTCACTGCCTACCATGCTCACAAAGAATATAGGTAAGCTTAAGGAGGCAGGTATCAGAAGTTTTAGATACAGCTTTACAATCGAGACTCCAAAGCAGATTAAGGCGGTTATGGATGATAAGGTAGCTGAATATACAAACGGACATTACAAAAGAGGAGTAGAATAACATGGTACATCTGATAGTACAGCTTTCCAAGTATATTATGATAATACTTTTTCTCATATATACTTTTTTATGCTTTCATTTATTCAAGTATCCCGACAAGCCGAAAAAGCAGAGGCATATATATAATCTGCAGAGATTTTATATGTTTCTGATTCATTTAGATGGTTTTTTGGTGCTCTTTGTCACGACAATGGATACAAAGATAATAGGATTTTATATAGCACAGCTTGTGCTTTTTGAATCAATTTATTTGATTTATCATAAGTTTTATAAGAATGCCTCAGAGCTTGTGCTAAACAACATGGTGATGATGCTTTGTATTAGCATGATTATTCTAACGAGAATTTCGTTTGACAAGGCATTAAGGCAGTTTGTTTTTGTACTTGCCGGAACGATATTTGCGTTTTTAATACCGCTTATCATGCAAAAAGGCACGATGTTTCGAAAACTGACATGGACATATGCCGGTGTGGGAATAGTTGGACTCTTGTCGGTGCTTGTGGTAGGAGTGGCGAGCAGAGGAGCAAAGCTTTCTTTGACATTTGGTCCTGTTTCAATTCAGCCATCTGAGTTTGTAAAGATACTTTTTGTGTTTTTTATAGCATCCATGCTGTATAAATCAACTGATTTAAAGCAGCTTGCCATAACAAGCGGCATGTCGGCAGTGTTTGTGCTGATACTTGTTGCATCAAATGATCTAGGTGGAGCGCTTTTGTATTTCTTTACATATCTGGTCATGATTTATGTTGCGACAAAAAAGCTTTATATTTTTGCCGGAGGACTCGCGTTTGTGGGGCTTGGAATGTACGCAGGCTATCATCTGTTTTCACATGTGAAGAACAGAATTGTTGCATGGCTTGATCCTCTTTCTGTCATAGACAAGGCCGGCTATCAGGTGTGTCAGTCACTATTTGCCATAGGTACAGGCGGACTGTTTGGCTTTGGACTGGGACAGGGACTGCCAAATAAGATACCTATTGTGTCAAAGGACTTTATCATAGCGGCTATCTCAGAGGAGATGGGCGGTATATTTGCTGTCTGCCTCATTATGGTGTGTGTCAGCTGCTTTCTTATGATATTTAATCTTTCCATGCAGATGAAGGATGCATTTTACAAGTATGTGGCGCTTGGACTTGGCAGCGTGTATGCGCTTCAGGTGCTTTTAACTGTCGGCGGCTCAACCAAGTTTATACCGATGACCGGTGTGACGCTACCGCTTGTGAGCTACGGTGGCAGCTCGCTTCTATCTACGATGATTATTTTTGGAATGATACAGGGCATGTATATTATGCAGGCAGCCCCTGAAAAAAGGAGAAATATAGATGACAAGAGACGAAAGGACCATGAGACAAAAAACAGACAAAAGCAGACAGCTAAAGAGCCGGGGGCGCAGGGAAGTCAACAGAGAAGGAGAAAACCGGCAGCAGGCGGCAAAAACAGCACGAAGACACAGAAATAGAGAGTATGAGATTCAGCCAAAGACATCCTAGCAGTAGCTCAAAATAGATACAAAATCGAAGACTGTTTTAGAATCATGAAGACTAATTTCGATGCAAGACCAGTATTCTTGAGAAAGCCAGAAAGAATACGTGCACATTTCTTGATCTGCTACACTGCACTACTTATATACAGGCTTATGGAGTGCAAGTTGGATGACAACTTAACTCATGTAACAACATCAAACCTAATAAAAACATTACGAAATATGAATGTAGTAAATATGGATGACATGTACTACAAATCCATCTATAGTGGAAGTCAGGCATTAGATGCATTAGAAAGATGTTTCGAGT
>ERZ791603.2673-NODE-2673-length-10948-cov-3.380703_pt1 | contig 10948 bp, 9 predicted proteins | sample MGYA00509966_ERZ791603 | MGnify/ENA primary metagenome ERZ791603 (study PRJEB30046, sample SAMN00791931) | human gut metagenome | study: EMG produced TPA metagenomics assembly of the A metagenome-wide association study of gut microbiota in type 2...
CATCCATAAGAATTCTCATAAGCTCTGCAACTGCAACTGTTGGATGTGTATCATTAAGCTGGAATGTAACTTTCTCATAGAGCTTTCTTACATCACCGTTGTGCATACTCTTATATCTGTCAACAGCTCTCTGTACTGATGCTGATACGAAGAAATACTGCTGCTTAAGTCTTAATTCCTTACCAGCATAGTGGTTATCATTAGGGTAAAGAACTTCTACGATATTCTTAGCAAGGTTCTCCTCCTCAATAGCCTTCTGGTAATCACCTTTATCAAATGAGCTTAAGTTAAATGTATTAACTGGCTCTGCATCCCATATTCTAAGTGAATTAACTGTGTTATTGCCATATCCAATAACAGGAAGGTCGTATGGAACAGCTATAACTGAACGGTAATCTTCCTGAACGAATATATCACGTCCTGATGCTTCATCTCTGTAAGAACGTACATATCCACCAAACTTTACTTCATACTTGTATTCAGAACGCTTAATCTCAAATGGATTGCCATCCTTTAACCAGTTATCTGGAACTTCTACCTGATATCCGTCCTTAATCTCCTGCTTAAACATTCCGTACTTATATCTTATACCACAGCCGTATGCTGGATATTCAAGTGTAGCTAAAGAATCAAGAAAACATGCTGCAAGTCTTCCAAGACCACCATTACCAAGTGCCGCATCAGGTTCCTGATCCTCGATAACATTGATATCAAGACCTAATTCTTCAAGAGCTTCTTTTATCTCATTGTACTTAGTAAGATTAATCATATTATTGCCAAGTGCACGACCCATAAGGAATTCCATTGACATATAATATACAACCTTAGGATCTTCCTTATCATATGTCTTATGAGTTGCTATCCACTTATCTATTATAAGATCTTTAACTGCATATGCCACTGATTGGAACACCTGCTGTTTGTCAGCTTCATCTATGTTCTTTCTATACAAAGACTTACAATTGCTTACGACCTTCTTCTTAAATTCTTCTTTGCTAAAAGATACTGCTGTGTCTGTCATACTGTATTCTCCTCCTTATATATAGATATACCCAATCTGTATACCTTTTATTACCAAATTAAGAGTTAATTAATCATCAACTCCGCTTTCCAACTGCATCTCCAGCCAGAAATACTATATAAGTAAATTATACACGATTACCACACCTATTGCAATTTAATAAACTTATTTTAGTGTAAATACAACATAAAATTGTTAAAAAAACAACATACTTTTAAATCAAAAAATATTACTGTCTAAAACACTTCTCTTTTAATAGGAATTGTTTTAAACAGTAATATTCTATAATTATCATTCAAAATAATAAATATATTGTTTTATCTACATTTTTCTATATAACTTATTCTGGTGTAACTGGTTCCAGCGTTATATTTCCACTACCAATCTGCGATTTATCCAAAATCGCTGAAACATTAACATCCACGAAACCTTTTTTATTTTTAAATACTTCGTCTTCTAATTTTATTCTAAGATTTTGTTCTTCTTCTGATAATTCCAAGCCTTTTATATCGTGTGTGGAAAATCCTATCAGCAGACACCGCTCGTCTCCTCCATAAAATTCAGCACTAATATTTCCTGATGCCTTTTCATCCGTATTATTTAATATTACTGTATCCTTTATATTACCATCAGTATCTAATATATAAATATAATTATCATATTTTTTAAATTGCTCATCAAGAGGCTTTCCACTCAAAGCCATCAGATTAACACCCTTATATATATAGATATAGTTTCCATCATAATTCTTTAAATGTACATAACCATAGTCTTTTTCGTGCTGTAATTCCTGTACATACAAATCTTTGATATCTCCTGTACTTATATTAAGCTTTTTAACCATATAATTATCTTTATCAACACAAGTAAAATATAAGTTGCCATCCTTATCAAAATACGTTTCACTATTCCAATTTATAATCGTTGATGATATTTCAGGGTACTTTTCATTCATATCACACAGTCTACTCACCTTGTCTGTAGAGATATCTATCTGTTCTATATAATATAAGCTTTTATCGGCAGATACTCCACTTAACCAATTCACATATATCTTATCCTCTATTGGATATAACGATACTCTTTCATAATAATTATATTCACTCACATACTCTTTAACAACATATGCCTGTTCATCTGAATTCAAGGAAACTGCACATATAAACAATGAATTATCTCCTGATAATTCATAATACAGCTTACCATTAGTTATACAGGCGTTCTTACTATTTTTATTAACGGACAATCCATTTATTGATAAGGTCTTCTCTTCCTTCTTATCTCTCATCGTCTTATCATAAGAAACAAGTATATCTTTTTCCTCAGTTTTCTCAATCATATATAATCTTTCATTATGATACCATATCTTGCTTCCTACACAGATATTCTGTGATATATATGCCTCACATTCATCTGTTCTATGGTCGCAATCAACCTTAGAACATAATGGTATCGTCATATCTTTAATCATATCATAATAATATATATACATATTACTATTATTAATAACTGGTGCACCGTCTATGTAATAATATCCTGTCTCCGATGCAGCTGCGGAACCCGCCATATAATACTGCGGTGCATTATCGTCATAAGTATATGAAGAATACCTGTAATCATCAGTTACTGTTGGTTGATTAGATTGCTTATCACCACAGGCAGATATTCCCAACATTGTCACTACCGTGATTATTATTAATATTATTTTTTTCATAGCCGATACACCTCTTTCTAATATGCTAAATCAATGTAATATTTGTCACGTTATATTTATATATCTATTCATTATATCGGTTTGTACTCTATACAACTATCCAGATTGCCCCATTCATCAATAGATACATATATATAAATATATCCTCGGTAATCATTTATAAATGAATGTCCATAAAAATAATATTTAAAACATAATTGTGATGTTCCATATCCATATTGTTCATCTAATTGAAGCACCTCTACGTTTACATTATCACTTCCAACACCATCATTACCAACTACATATCCATCCACTATCCAACCATATGCACCTTCATCATATGCATATGAAACGTGTGTATGTGCATATATATTTATAGAATGTGAATCATCTAATTGGACATCCGTTAACTCTGCATAAACATCATCTTCACCAGTCTGCGTTGCTAATGCCTTATCTGGATTCTTAATAATAATCACCGCTATAAATACTGCTAATACTGTTATAACTGTCTTTATAATCTTCTTAACTTTCATAAAAATTACCCTTTCTTATTTTTTATTTCTTACTTCTGATACTTTTTACTCCTTTCCGATTATCAACAAAACTCTTACGATAATCAATATTATATTAATATAAAGATTGAGCTCATCGTCTTTATAATTAATCACTCTATTATTTCATTCTATTATTTTGTTATCATTCAAAATAATAAAGATATACATCTTCCAGATCTATATCATTATCTACTTTTACTGCCTCCTCAGGAAGCTCATCTCCCACAAGCCTTAATACCATACCGTTCTTTCTCTGCCTGATATTTCCTATATGGTACTTTCCCTGCAAATCAGCTACATCTGAAAGAGTGCAGACAACTTCACCAACCTTGCCCTGCATATTCTCTATAAGCTGTGAAGGTGTTCCTGTTGCAATTATCTCACCATCCTTTAACAAAAGCACTTTATCCGCTATACACTCAATATCACTTACAACGTGAGTTGCGAATAATATAATCTTATCTCTGGATAATTCAGCAATATAATTACGGATACCTATTCTTTCCTTAGGGTCAAGACCTGCTGTCGGTTCATCGAGTATAAGTATCTTAGGATCACCCAGCAATGCCTGTGCAAGAAGTACACGCTGTTTCATACCACCAGAGAAACCACCTATCTTCTTATACGCAACTGATGTAAGATTGACCACTTCAAGCAGCTCATCTATCTGCTGACTGACTTTCTTAACCTTTATATTACCATTCTCATCTACACTTTTTACAGCTTTGACACCTTTAATCTCTGCCATATACTTAAGAAATGCCTTTGGTGAAAACTCCTCATAAAAGCCCTGCTGCTGTGGCATATATCCTACAACTCCACGAAACTTCGCCCCAAGCTTTAATATATCTCCATTAATTGATGTATTGTTGATTATCCCATCATCACCACAATATGTTATGCTTCCACCATTCTTATCACGTCTGACATTATCGGTTATAAGATTAATCATCGTACTCTTGCCAGCGCCGTTAGCACCAAGTATTCCATATACTCCCGGCGTAAATGTATAATTTATCCCTTTCAAAGCTTTGACATTTCCATATGTTTTCTTTAAATCTGTAATCTTAAGTTCCATAATAACCCTCCATACTTCTCATACCAAATAGCTTTTATTTAATGGATATTCTGTCTATATAATATTTAAAAATATTATTTTATATTTTTACGATATGTTGCACAGGCTATCACAAGCATTATTACAAATACTACAATAAGCAGAATTATGCTTTTTACGTTATAGCCATATGTATTAAACAGTCTGTTAATATCCATACCTACAACTATTGAAAACTTTTGCGCCCAGTTTACACCTAATATATATATAACGTGTGGTATTAACATAACAAATGCAACCATTAACGATACTTTATAGCTAAACCTATAAGATATAATATAAGCTGTAAATGCAACAACAAGCATCCATATAAGCCTGTATACACTACACCAGATAATATATGCCAGAATACTTATATTAACTGGAAAATCCTTAAACATCTGTAAACACCATATACTTTGTGTAAGCTGGTTATATACATAACGGTCAGATATATTATGTACATTAATTATAGTTGATATCAGCCACAATAATGTGGTTATTATGAAAACCTTTAACATTTTATTATTCCATAACCTTACTCTTCCTTTAGATGAACGTATATGGGCTGTCATTTTATTCTGCTTTTCAAAAGCATAGTCCCCTGCAAATAATAATATAACTATAATAATACTTATAAAATTCACGCTCTCATTACTAGAATACATTCTTTCTCCAAATATATCGTTATAATTGGCTGGATTAACTATAACTGCTGATGCTGACCTGTTATCATTAATTTCATTGACATAATCAACTGCCGTCTGCATTACATCTATGTTACGCTGCTCTTTTAACAACTCCTCCTTTTTATATAACATTGCAGCTTCATCCTGCTTTGCTTCTTCTAACTCATCTCTTAAATCTGTTATATAGGCTTCCACATCTTCATCTGGCGCACGTCCATCAAATTCCTTATAGAATTTATTAACCATATAATTGGTATTAGTGTAATCCACTCCTCGTTGAATTTTAAATGTCATAAGCACATACACCAATACAATTATAAATAGAATTCCCTTCTGTATTACAAGCGTCTTATATATTTCCATTAAAAGAAGCGACATTTTATACATCAGTTTTTGTATCAATATATGTATTTTATCAAGCATAATATCAATAATATTCTTCTTTCTGATAGTATGCTTTGATGAATACACAACTATATTTCCAACAAGACTTATAAGGAATATAACCGCGGTCATAACAAATGTAGTAGTACTTATATCTGCTATAAAACCATTGGTTCCCCAGTTCTCATATACAAGATAAGATGTTCCAGAAAACAATATATTTATTATGTTTATGTACTTCAAAGCATTAAACTGGCTATTATACTGAATTTTATTATATAGCAGATATTCACACAAAAATATTACTATAACCAATGTAACAGCAACTTTATAATTACTTATAAGATTAATTACAAAATATATGAATAACCCTATAGTAAACATTGCCAGTGCATATAACAGACAATATAGAATAAAGAACTGGTTAATGCTTATAGCATATGGAAACATATTAAACAACTTGGAATTCTGTATATATGTGCCGCCAGAAATTCCATATACGCGAGCATATATAGCATACAATATTCCGTTGTACAGAAATGAAAGTACAATATTATATATAATTATAATTCCACATCTTACTATGGGAAGTAATATACGCCCACGCCTGCTTGTTCTTACAAGTACTAATACACCATTATCTGTTTCTTCTGTAAAATAGATAATAATAACTGTAGATATAATTATATACAAAAGAGGCATCGTTCTGTTGGTTACCAGCTTTTCAACAGCCGTTGTATTAACCATTTCTACATCAACAGATGGGCGATTTTCCTTATCCTTAATCTGTTTATTCGCATTAAGTATATAAAAACTATTGTCATTACCAAAAAGTGTACTCTGCAATATTCTGTTATAATTCTTTGACTGGTTATCTGCATTATAACTTTCGATATATTTTTCTTTTTCCTTAATCAGTCCAGCAGCTTCCTCTATATATTCGCTGTCTTCTTCCTTATATTGTTCATACGTTTTAGTAAGTTTTGCTGCTGTAAATGCTACGTTATCATTTTTAATATTATTATAATCTGCGATAATCTCCTTGTAATACTTATACACTTTACTATCCTGATTATAATTAATCTGATAAAGGCTTATACATATCATTGCTATGAACAGACAGATTATACAAAGCATGCTTTTTCTTACAATTCTTACAAGTTCCATACGCCTTCACCTCACCCATAACTTATTCAGGTGTAATCTGCTCCAAAGTTATAGCACCACTGCCAATCTGAGATTTATCCAAAATGGCTGAAACACTGACAACTGGACTTCCCTTTTTATTTTTTCTACTTTCTTCTATAAGTTCCGCCCTAAGAGCTGTTTTTTCTTCAGATAACTCCAGACCTTTTATACCATATGTGCTAAATACAATAAGAAGACATCTGTCATCTCCTCCATAAAATTCACCTGAAATATTTCCACTTGCTGTATCATCTGTTCCATTCAATGTTACTGTATCTATTACATTGCCATCAGTATCCAATATGTATATATTATTGTCATATTTTTTTAATTTTTCTTCAATACTCTTTCCATCAAGTGCTTCTCCATTGACATTTTTATAAATATATAAATACTTACCATCATAATTTTTCAAACTCACATACCTGTAGTCTTTTTCGTGCTGCATTTCCTGCGAATATATGTCTTTGATATCCCCTGTACTTATATTAAGCTTTCTTACTATATATTTATTATCACCTACGCATGCAAAATATATATTTCCATCACTATCAAAACGCGACTGTATACACCATTCTGTATATATAATAGTTGATGCTATTTCAGGATACTTCTCATTCATATTACACTGAATAACAACTCCATCTGTTGACACATCAATCTGCTCTGTATAATATCTATACTCATCAGCTGATATTCCACTCAGCCAGTTAACATATAGCTTATCTTCTATTGGATATAATGAAATCACTTCGTGATAATAATACCCACTCGCATACTGTTTTACAATATAAGCCTGCCCATCTGTATCTATAGGCACTGCACACAGATATATCTGATTATCTCCAGATATTTCATAATATAATTTACCATTAGTTAAACAGGCACTGTTATAATTTTTATTAACTGACAGCCCATTTATTGATAGCGTCTTCTCTTCTTTCTTATCTCTCATTGTCTTATCATAGGAAACAAGTATATCTTTTTCTGTAGTCCTCTCAATCATATATAATCTTTGGTTATGATACCATATCTTATTTCCCAGACAGGCATCCTTAGACATATATGCCTCACACTCTTCTGTCCTATGGTCACAGTCCATCTTTGAACATAATGGTATGGTCATATCTTTCACCATATCATAATAATATATATACGAATTCCTATTATTATTAACAGGCGCACCGGCTATATAATAATATCCTGTCTCTGATGCCGCTGCATTATCCGACATATAATACTGTGGTGCATTGTCATCATATACATATGAGGAATACTTATAATCCTCAGATGATGTCTGATTTGTTACCTTACCCGAGCATGCCGTCATAACTAACGCTATTGTGACTGTTACCATAATTAAAAATATCTTTTTCATAGCCGATACACCCCTTTCCATAATCAACATTTTAGATATTTTATTATTCTAACCAGTAATCAATATTCCCCCATTCATCAACACTAAAATTGAAATATACATATCCCTCATAATCACTATCTCCTAAATAACCTGTATAATGGAATACATATGTTGCCATTGATGTTGTATATCCATATTCATCTACGTAATCCATATTACCTATAATAACATCACCATAATCACTCCATCCTCGTGGAGTTATATTTATAACCCAGCCATAAGAACCCTCATCATATGCATATTCAACATCAGCCGTTATAGAAATATCCACACTATGTGAATTGTCAAGTACATAATTGGAAGCTGCCGTTACCGTTACTACACCACCCTGTGATGCAGAGGCCTTCTGTGGATTAATAAATACTACAACAGCAATAAATGCTATGATAGCCGCTGTTGCCATTTTACCTATTCTCTTTATTCTCATAATATTCATAATATTTTCTCCTTTCGGTAAATATCTTTAGTTACTCGGTTACTAACTAAATATTATCTATACCTCCTCCTTTCTTAATTAAATTTAACTCTTTGTTGCACTAATACTAAATATTAAGAACTGAGCTCTTGGTTCTTTATAATTAATGCACAAAGTATTTATACCGTTAGTCTAACTCATTAGACCTATCCTGTCAATTAATTTTACTTTTATTTATTACATATTAGCTACCACAATGTTCATTCCAATTATGTTATTAATCATAATATCTATCTATTATTTCATAATCTACACTTGTTTCACCATAACAATCTGCGTATGCTTTTATCTTATATTTTATATTTAAACCGTCAGAGTTGCTTATCGTGCAATATCTTACTCCGTAATCTTGATATATTTCTTGGTTCTCATCAACAAAAACTAAATAGCCCTCATAACACTCTATACTTAAATATACATTATTCATTTCAACCCAATATCCATCAGCATAATCGTATAAAATACTAACTATTACATCTGCAGTCAATTCATTAGTATCTATATCTGTAAGCGTTAAATACATTACTGACTTAGCAGAATATTCCCTCATCATTTGCATATCATCTTCTGAATATGAACTTACATATAAAACATCATCAGCCTTAGCTTCATTAATTGGCATTGTGCATATTAATATTGCTAATAATATATTCGTAATAAATATTTTTTCTAATCTTTTCATAATAACCTCTATCCCTTTCCTAACTAATTTATTCATTTATACTATCAGAACTGCCATCCGGATATTTTACAACAACTTTAACTAAATTGCCGTCATCATCAATGACCTCTTGATATGACTGGACATATTGTCCACCCGTTCCTAATACTTTCCCATCAACTTCCTTCTGCTCTGTCTTAATTACCTCATCTTCTGCCTGTTCTTCATCTTCTATCTGTACGCTCTTATCTGTCTGCTCTATCTTTTCAATGACATCTGTACTTCTATTAACTTCACTACCACCGGCTTCTACATACTGCACCGTAGGCTTTATGAATAATGCAGCCATAACAACCGTCAATATCAGTAATGATACTGCCACCTTGCTGGTACTGGCACTTTGAGGCTTCATTATATTACCTATTCTATTAATCGTAATTCTGTAATCATTATTAAATCCCAGCACCCTTACTTTTGTCACATTGCCTTTATAAGCACTATTTAACAATATATTGGCATATTTCTTACTCCAGTCCTCATCGTCCCTATGTCTGTTACAGCAGTCATAATCACAGCTTAACTCTATATATTCTGCATAATACTTATAAAACATCCATACCAGCGGATTGTACCAATATATAACCGCTGCTATGCCTGTTATTATCTTGATAATATGATGTCTGTGGCGTATGTGCGTATACTCGTGCTCATAAAGATATGGTACGTCTTCATCATTGACTGCATATGATATATAAACCTTAGGTCTGACAACACCATATACCAATCCAGAAGATATATAATCACTTCTGTATACTTTCACTCTTTTACCGCCAGCTAGTATCTCCTGTGGAATACTTGTAGATAATCCGTTCCTGAATTTCATATCAGCTAACATATTACGCAGAAATATCACAACAATTCCAAGCAGCCATATGACCGCTAATATTTCATACATATTTATTGTTATTCCCGTCACACTATCTGTGTAACTCACTTCTGACAATATGTCTGTTGATACTCTTTTTATATTGAATCTGATTGACAGTGGTATCAGAATTCTGACCCACACTAAAGACATTAACAGCAGCTTAAGCTTCGCTGACTTTATACGCATTAATCCGCATATCAGCAGGCATATTAATATAGCTACCATTACTCTGATATTATTCTCCAAAACGTCTGTATATAACTTTAACCCCATCATATGTATACCCCCACTCACTGATGTATACGGATTGCCCTAAGCCTTCCACTTTACACAATCCCCATTGTGTTATTTATCTAACCCAAATTGCCTTACTATCTCCTGTCTTTCCTCGTCCGTTATCCCCCTTGCACGAACAAAAGCCGCCACAAATTCCGGCAGCGAACCGTCAAATCTTGAATCTATGGTATTCACGCTCTCTATTGACTGTGCATCTTCTTTCTTAATTATAGATGTGACTATTGCATTCTCGGACTTTATTATTCCGCGGTCACTCAGTCTTTTTATAACTGTATATGTGGTTGACTTCTTCCAGTCAAGCTTTTCCCTGCATAATCTCACCAGCTCCGTGCTCTTAACTGGTTCATTCTCCCACAATATCTTACAGAAGTTATACTCACTTTCATATATTACTGGCTGCATATTAATCTGCACCTCTCTTATCTGATATTTATAGCCTTAGTCTAAGTCACTAAACCTTATTTGTCAATATATATTTTCACAAATATTTATACATCAACCCAAAAACTGTAAATATTAAAAAATCAGGAGAAAAT
>ERZ791603.2682-NODE-2682-length-10923-cov-3.328487_pt1 | contig 10923 bp, 9 predicted proteins | sample MGYA00509966_ERZ791603 | MGnify/ENA primary metagenome ERZ791603 (study PRJEB30046, sample SAMN00791931) | human gut metagenome | study: EMG produced TPA metagenomics assembly of the A metagenome-wide association study of gut microbiota in type 2...
GGAAGTTCCCGCCAGTGCCCGGTCGCGCCCGTCGATCACCGCACGGAATCCTTCGACCGACAGTTTGCCGCGTCCCACGTCCAGCAACGTACCGACAATCGCGCGCACCATATTGCGTAAAAAACGGTCGGCCGCCACGGTAAAAACGTAACATCCGTCCTGCTCCTGCCACTGTGCCCGAGTCACCCGGCAAATATTGGTTTTGTTGCCAGAATGTAGCTTGCTGAAGCTGGTGAAGTCCTGCCGCCCGAGCAGTGTCTCCGCCGCTTCGTTCATCCGGTCCAGATCAAGCGGCATAATCAACTGGTAAGCCACGTCACGCCGGAACGGGTCTTTACGGGGAGAAACATAATACTTATACTCCCGCTCAACGGCATCGAAACGGGCATGTGCATCGTCCCGCACGCGCCGCACGTCCTGAACGGCAATATCCCAGGGCAGGATCGCATTGAGGTGGTAACAAAACCGCTGAGGCTCTTCCAACGGACATTCCGCGTCGAAATGAGCCACATAACGAGCCGCATGCACCCCCGTATCCGTCCGTCCCGCACCGACCACTCCCGTCGGAACCCGTAAAATCGTGGAGAGAGCCTCCTGCAACGTCTGTTGCACCGAAGGGGCATTATTCTGTATCTGCCACCCGTTGTATGCTTTGCCCGAATAGGAGAGTTCCAAAAAATAGCGCACGGAAACCAATTTTCATACAAAGATAAAATTTTGTCCTAAATTAACCGTAAACGTCGCGCCTGTTGGCTGCTATTTTTTTCGTATTTCAGGAAAATTAAGCTATTTTTGTGCAAATATATCATATCCTATGAAGATCGCTCTCGTGGGCTACGGCAAGATGGGCAAGGAGATCGAACAGATCCTTATCGCGCGCGGCCACACTATTTCCCTGATTATCGACGTTAACAATACGGCAGACCTCGACGCCGATCACCTCAGAGACATCGATGTCGCTATCGAATTCACCACTCCGCAGACCGCCTACGGCAACATCGTCAAATGCATCGAAGCGGGCGTGCCCGTCGTATGCGGCACGACGGCATGGCTCGACAAACTGCCCGAAGTCGAACAACTCTGCAAAGTGAAACAAGGCGCTTTTTTCTATGCCTCGAATTACAGCATCGGCGTGAATATCTTTTTTGAGATCAACCGCTATCTCGCTGAACTGATGAACCGTTTCGGCGAATACGACGTGACGATCGAAGAGACGCACCACACCCAGAAAAAAGATGCGCCGAGCGGCACGGCCGTAACGCTGGCCGAAGGTATCCTCAGCAACCTCGGCCGCAAACGGAAATGGGTGTGCGGCACCACGACCGTTCCCGAAGAGCTGGAAATCGCAGCAATCCGCCGGAGCATCGTACCCGGCACGCACACGGTCACTTACGAATCCGATGTCGATTCGATCACGATGACGCACACGGCCAAAAGTCGCCGGGGATTCGCCCTGGGAGCCGTGCTCGCCGCAGAGTTCCTGCGGGGTAAAAAGGGCGTCTATTCGATGGAGGACCTGATGCGGGCCTAACGACGGACAGGAAACCCCGGAGCGCTGCGGCCAAATCACATTAAAACGACCAACGTGAACAAGATCAAACAAATCTGGAGCAACAAATGGGTGAAGTTCGGTACCGTATCGGTCATCTACCTGCTAGTTTTCGTCGTGTGGACGGGTAATCTGTGGCTGCTGATCGGCCTGCCGTTCATCTACGATTACTACATCTCCAAATACCTCGACCGCTGGGTTTGGAGCCGCAACCGGGCACTCAAACAACGTTCGAAAAGCTATAAAAAGACGATGGAGTGGGTCGAATCGATCCTCTTCGCGGTCATCGCCGTGACGATCATCCGCGTATTCCTGTTCGGCATGTATGTCATCCCGACTTCGTCGATGGAAAAAACGCTGCTCGTAGGGGATTACCTTTACGTAAGTAAAGTCGCTTACGGACCCGCGATGCCCAATACGCCGCTTTCGTTCCCGCTCGTACACCATACGATGCCTTTCTCGCAGACGAAAAAATCATTCGTCGAGTGGATCAGCTGGCCTTACCACCGGCTCAAGGGATTCGGCCACGTCCAGCGCAACGATGCCGTGGTATTCAACTTCCCGGAAGGGGATACGGTCGTACTCGACGATCCGACTGCAAACTACTACGATATCCTGCGCCAATACCAGCTCCGGTACGGACCCGACCGCGGACGCGAAGCACTGCTGCAACAGCATGAAATCATCACCAGACCGGTGGACAAACGGGAAAACTACATCAAGCGCGCAGTAGCGCTGCCCGGCGACACGCTTCAGGTGATCCATTCGGACGTATTCGTGAACGGCCAGCCGCAAAGCCGCATCCCGAACAAACAGTATGTTTATTTCATCCGGACGGACGGTACGATGATCAACCCGCAAGCCCTCGAGGATATGGGTATTGCACAGGCCGACATCAACTACGATGCCGCCGAACGGACCTACATCATGCCGCTTACCGAGGACAACCTCGCCCGTATCAGCAAAATGCGCAACGTGACCGACGTGGTCAAATACGAGGCCGAAGGGGTCGATCCGAACGTTTTTCCGCAAAGTCCCGGTACTTATCCCTGGAATGCGGATAACTTCGGACCGCTGTGGATCCCCTCGAAAGGGGCTACTGTACAACTGACCGAAGAAAACCTGCCGCTTTATCGCCGCATCATCGAAATTTACGAAGGCAATAGCCTGGAGGTCAAAAACGGCGTGATCTACATCAACGGCAAACCGGCCAGTAAATATACGTTTGGTATGGATTACTATTTCATGATGGGGGACAACCGGCACAACTCGGCCGACTCGCGCTTCTGGGGTTTCGTTCCCGAAGACCACATCGTGGGCAAGGCATCGGTCGTGTTGTTTTCGACCGACAAGGAGAAAAAATTCCCGAAGAACATCCGGTGGGACCGCATGTTCACATGGATCAAATAACAGAAGATGGAGCAACCGACCTTCGACACCTTCTACACTCTGGGCGGCGAAGCCGAAGCTCTGTACAAGGACAAAGGGAGCAAATTCCTCGCTTACGGCTATCCGGTTACTTGCGAGGAAGAAATTAAAGGGCGGCTGGATGCGCTGCGCAAACGTTACTACGATGCAACGCATCATTGCTATGCATGGCGTCTCGGCCCGAAAGGAGAGAGCTTTCGGGCCAACGACGACGGGGAACCTTCGTCGACCGCCGGCCGGCCGATCCTCGGACAGATGCTCTCGCGGGAAGTGACCGACGCGCTGATCGTGGTAGTACGCTACTTCGGCGGAACGAAACTGGGCGTACCGGGACTGATCGAAGCCTACAAGAGATCGGCAGCGCTGGTGCTTGAGAATGCAGAAATCGAACAGCGCACGGTGGACGTACAGACAACGATCCGGTTCAGTTATCTGGCCATGAACGATGTGATGCGCATCGTCAAGGAATTGCAGCCGCAGATTATCGCACAACAATTCGACAACCTCTGCACGATGACCCTCGCGATCCGGCAAGGCTTTGCAGCACAGTTGCTCGACCGGCTCTCCAAGGTGGAGGGCCTCGAACTGGAAACAGACGATCAATAAAACAACATAAGGGTTATGGGAAAGAAAAACCTGGTATCGATCAACGACTTTTCACGCGACGAAATACTCAAGATCATGGAGCTTGCCGCGGGCTTCGAAGCCGATCCGCACCAACAGGTGCTTGCCGGCAAAGTTATCGCATCGCTCTTCTTTGAACCGTCCACCCGCACGCGGCTCAGTTTCGAAAGTGCGATCAACCACCTGGGCGGACGCGTCATCGGATTTTCGGACACGTCGAACACCAGCGTATCGAAAGGTGAAACATTCCACGACACGATCACGGTCATTTCGAATTATTGCGACATGATCGTCATGCGCCACTATATCGAAGGAGCGGCCCGCTACGCAAGTGAAATTTCCAAAGTGCCGGTCGTTAATGCAGGCGACGGCGCGAACCAGCACCCGAGCCAGACGCTGCTCGACCTCTTCTCAATCAAAAAGACGCAGGAACGGCTCGACAATATCAACATCATGATGGTGGGCGACCTGAAGTACGGACGCACGGTGCATTCGCTGCTGCAGGCCCTCTCGCACTTCAACCCTACCTTTACATTCGTCGCCCCCGAAGAGCTGAGAATGCCCGACGAATACAAACTTTTCCTCAAAGAGCAAGGGATCGCCTACACCGAAACCGAGCGGATCGAAGAGGGTATTAAGGAGGCCGATATCGTGTACATGACGCGCGTGCAGCGCGAGCGCTTTTCCGACCCGATGGAGTACGAACGCGTCAAACACGTCTACATACTCAAAAACAGCATGCTCGAGGGAACCAAAGAGAATATGCGCATCCTGCATCCGCTGCCGCGGGTGGGCGAAATCGCCGAGGATGTGGACTCGAATCCGAAAGCATACTATTTCCAGCAGACCGAAAACGGCGTCTACACGCGCATGGCAATCATCAGCTACCTGTTGGGGGCAACCAAGTAAACCATTTCTGTTACGTATGACCATGGAAGGAACATTAGAAGTCCGGGCAATCGAAAACGGTACCGTGATCGACCACATTCCGGCCAACAGCCTGTTCAAAATCATCAAGATACTGGGTCTCGATACTGAGACGCACCGCATTACCTTCGGCATGAACCTCGAAAGCAAGCGGATGGGAACCAAAGCGATCATCAAGATCAACGAACGTTTCTGCCAGCAGGAGGAGATCAACCGCATCGCGATCGTTGCGCCGATGGCCGCCGTGAACATCATCAAGAACTACGATGTAGTCGAAAAACGGGCCGTAGAAGTACCCGAGACGATCGAAGGTTTCGTGCGGTGCGCCAACCCCAAATGCATCACCAACATGGAACCGGTGCGCACTTCGTTTACCGTCATCCACGGCGATGAAATTTCACTCCGGTGCAAATATTGCGAGAAGATCACGCATCAAAACAGTATCGAGATAACTAAATAGAAACCGTGCCTAAACCGCGTTCCGCCAAATATACCGTCCCCGCCTCAGAGGGGAGGGATGTTCCTGTCGACGACCCGTCCAAGCAGATGATCCACGTCAAGGGAGCCCGTGTACACAACCTCAAAAATATCGAGGTCCAAATCCCGCATAACGAACTGGTGGTGATTACCGGCCTTTCCGGTTCGGGTAAATCGACGCTCGCCTTCGACACCATCTTCGCGGAGGGGCAGCGGCGTTATGTCGAAAGCCTGTCGGCCTATGCCCGGCAGTTCCTCGGCAAGATCAACAAGCCCGAGGTCGATTTCATCACCGGCATAGCCCCGGCCATTGCGATCGAACAGAAGGTCAATACGCGTAATCCGCGTTCGACGGTCGGCACCTCGACCGAAATCTACGACTACCTGAAACTGCTTTTCGCCCGGATCGGACACACTTATTCGCCTGTTTCAGGGCGTGAAGTCACATCGCATACGGTAGCCGACGTGGTGAACTACATCGTTGCGCTCCCTCCCCATACGCGCATCCTCGTGACCGCTCCGCTGATCCTCAGCGAAGGACAGGGACTGATCGAAAAGCTTACCCTGCTTTCGGGAGATGGTTTTCAACGTGTATATATCGCCGGAGAAGTGCTTTTCATCGAAGATGTAGTGCAACAAGCCGAACGCTACAATGAAGCCCGGGATATCCGCATCGTGATCGACCGTGCGAAGGTCAGCGCCGAAGAGGAGCTCCTCAGCCGCCTCGGCGATTCGGTCTCCACCGCGTTCAACACGGCAGGCGGCATGTGCGATATCGTCATACAAAATCCGGAAGGCGACCGTGTCGAACACTTTTCATCACGCTTCGAGCTCGACGGCATCCGCTTCGAGCATCCTTCGGAACATATGTTCAGTTTCAACAATCCGATGGGGGCCTGCCCGCGATGCGAGGGTTACGGCAAAGTGACCGGCATCGACGAAGACCTCGTGGTACCGGACAAAGCCAAAAGCATTTATGATGGCGCCATTGCCTGCTGGCGCGGCGAAACGATGAAATGGTGGAAAGAACAGTTGATCGAGCACGCGCCCAAATTCAACTTTCCGATCCACCGGCCCTATTACGAACTGACCAAACAGGAAAAGCACCTGCTGTGGAAAGGCAACGAATATTTTCACGGACTCGACCGTTTTTTCAAGTTCCTCGAAAGCGAACGCTACAAAATCCAGTACAGGGTCATGCTATCGCGTTACACGGGCAAAACGATCTGTCCCGACTGCGAAGGAGGACGCCTGCGTAAGGAAGCGCTGTACGTCCGGGTCGGGGATAAAAACATCACCGAACTGGTCACGATGCCGGTCGATGAGCTGCAAGATTTCTTCACCGCACTGCCGCTCGACGACCGGGAACGGCACATGGCCGAGCGTATCCTCACCGAGATCACTTCGCGACTCACATACCTGAACGAAGTAGGGTTGGGTTACCTGACGCTCGACCGGCTCTCATCGACGCTATCGGGCGGTGAAAGCCAGCGTATAAACCTGGCCACTTCACTGGGCAGCAGCCTTGTGGGATCGCTCTACATCCTCGACGAGCCGAGTATCGGACTGCATCCGCGCGACACGTACCGGCTGATCGGCGTTCTGAAAAAACTGCGCGACCTGGGTAACACGGTGATCGTAGTCGAACATGAAGAAGAGATTATCCGTGCAGCAGATACGATTATCGATATCGGCCCGTTGGCCGGCTACCAGGGCGGGGAAGTGGTATTCCAGGGCTCTGTAGATGAACTAATCCATTCGGACAAGAGCCTTACGGCCAAATACCTGACCGGCCGGGAGACTATTGACGAACCGAAGCATTACCGCAAATGGAACAGCTATATCGAAGTGCTGGGAGCGCGGGAAAACAACCTCAAGGGGATTGACGTGAAGTTCCCGCTCGGTGTGATTACCTGCGTCACCGGAGTGAGCGGCAGTGGCAAATCGTCGCTGGTCAAGGGTATCCTCTATCCGGCCGTGCGGCGCGAACTGTACGAAACGGGACTGAAACCGGGCAGTTTTTCCGGGCTGTCGGGCGACGTCACCCGCCTTAAATCAATCGAAATCATAGACCAGAATCCGATCGGCAAATCGTCACGCTCGAATCCGGTCACTTACATCAAAGCGTACGACGAAATCCGCAAACTTTTCGCCGACCAGCCTTATGCGAAACACAACAACATGAATCCGTCGCATTTTTCGTTCAACATCGCGGGCGGGCGCTGCGAGGAGTGTCAGGGCGAAGGGGTGATCAAGGTCAGCATGCAGTTTATGGCCGACGTCGAGTTGGTGTGCGAATCCTGCGGCGGCAAACGGTTCAAAGACGACGTACTCGAAGTGAAGTACCACGACCGTTCGATTTACGACATTCTGGAGATGACCGTCGACGATGCGATCGAATTTTTCGGCAAATACCAGGACAAAGACCCGGTCAACAAAAAGATCATCGAAAAACTGAGCACTTTGCAGGATGTGGGTCTCGGTTATATTAAACTGGGGCAATCCTCTTCGACGCTCTCTGGCGGCGAGAGCCAGCGCGTGAAACTCGCATCGTTCCTCACCAAAGAGAACGCACAGGGACCGATCATGTTCATCTTCGACGAGCCGACCACCGGCCTGCATTTCCACGATATCCGCAAGCTGCTCAAATCGTTCAACGCGTTGATGTCTAAAGGACATACGATCGTAATTGTCGAGCACAACATGGATGTCATCAAGTCGGCCGACTGGGTGATCGACCTGGGACCGGAAGCCGGGGACCGGGGCGGATACCTGGTTTTCGAAGGTACGCCTGCGCAGCTCAAAGACTGCAAAGAGAGTTATACCGGCAAATTTCTGGCACTCAACACCGACCGGAAAACCGGGTCGGCAGTCGCATCCAAGGTGTCGACAGCATCCGGGCCGACAACGGAAATACCTGCTGACAATAGGGCTAATACGACGGAAAATACGGGAAGGACACGATCCAAGAGCAGTAAACCGCAAACAGCCGAAACAAAGTACCCCTCCCAGAAAACCGTCAAAACAACCAAATCCGAAGCATAATCCGGCATGGACCTAATCCAATATACGCTTCCCAACGGCATCCGGTGCATCCTCAAGCGGGTGCGCTCGGCCGTCGCACATTGCGCACTGACAGTCAATACGGGCAGCCGCGACGAATTGCCGTCGGAATATGGTTTGGCCCACCTGCTCGAGCATTCGTTTTTCAAAGGCACGACACACCGCAAATCCTACCACATCAACTGCCGTCTCGAAAACCTCGGCGGGGAACTGAATGCCTATACGACCAAGGAAGAGACGGTAATCCATACCACGACGCTCAAAAGCGATGCGGCCAAAGCGGTCGAACTGATCGCCGATATCGTATTCCACTCGGTCTTTCCGCAAAAAGAGATCGACCGCGAAAAAACGATTATCATCGACGAGATCAACTCCTACAAAGACACCCCCTCGGAACGAATCTTCGACGACTTCGAAGATATGGTTTTCGCAGGCACTTCATTGGGGCATAACATTTTAGGAAAGAAGGGATCGCTGATGAAATTCACGCGCGACGACCTGCTTCGTTTTATCGGCCGCACCTACAATACCGACCAGATGGTCTTCTCGATGATCGGCAACATATCGGAGAAACGCTTTACCGAACTGTGCAACCGCTATCTCGGTGAAACGGCTTCGCATCCGCGCACATTCGAGCGGGACCGAACCGACCGTTATGTCCCAATGACCAGAACCCTGCACCGCAGTTCCCATCAGGCACACTGCATCATCGGCAATCAGGCTTACAGCCTCAGGGAAGAGAAACGCATTCCGCTGTCGTTGCTGACCAACCTGCTGGGCGGTCCGTCGGCCAATTCACTGCTGAACCTCGTGGTTCGCGAACGCAACGGACTGAGCTATACGATTGAAGCAGGCTTCACGCCGCTGAGCGATACGGGTATCTCGACAATCTATTTCGGCACCGACCGCGACAAGGTCGATCTGTGCATCGAACTGGTCAACAACGAACTGGAAAAAATAAAGCGGGGAGAAATCAGTCCCCGGCTGCTGAATATGGCCAAAAAGCAGTTTATCGGACAAATGGCCATAGCCATGGAGAACAACGAGGGATACATGCTCAGCGCAGCCCGCAATTACCTATACTACAACCGGGTCGAGACAATCGATTCGATCCGCCGGAAAATTCGGGAGGTCTCGCTCGACGATTTGACCGAAGTAGCCCAGACGGTGTTCGGTGGGAATCTCTCTACATTGATATATAAGTAAACGGACAATGGACGACCTCGAACGCTACATAGCCGATCACATCCCGCCGGAAGATTCGCTGCTGACAGCATTGGACCGTGAAACCCACCTGCGGGTAATCCAGCCGCGGATGATCTCAGGACACCTGCAGGGACAACTGCTCAAAATGCTCGTGCAAATGATCTCGCCGCAACGTATTCTCGAAATCGGCACATTTACAGGCTATTCGGCCATTTGTATGGCCAGGGGACTACAAGCGGGCGGGGAAATCCACACAATCGAAATCGACGACGAGTTGGAGGAGATCGCAGCCAAATATTTCCGGGAAGCGGAACAGAACATACAGGGACGGATCATTCAGCACATCGGCTCCGCCCTCGATCTGGCGCCGGGGTTAGGTATATTCGACCTGATCTTTATCGACGGAGACAAGCGTGAGTATCCGCAATACTACGAAATGGCGATGCGCTCGCTCGTCCACAGCGGCAGCTACCTGTTGGCCGACAACATTCTCTGGTACGGAAAAGTGGCGGAACAGACTCCTGCGGGCGACCGTTTCACCGAAGGCATCAAACAATTCAACCGCATGGTAACGGAAGACGACAGGGTAGAGAACGTCATCCTTCCCCTACGTGACGGGCTGAATCTGATCCGAGTGAAATAATCAAAGTACCCCTGACACGAAACCGGACCTTATCACATACCCCAAACCGGACGCCCTCTGGTAATTCCGCTAAAGGTTACTCCTGATATTTTGGCCGTAAAATCTCCGAATAGAGCATGGCCATACGCGGATCGAAACCTCCCGCAAAAATATCTTGTACATCCTCGGTTTTAACGGGATCCGTCAATTCTCCGGCCGCAATCTCTCGGTCCGCCACACCTGCCAACATAATGTCAGCAAGAGGATCCTCTTCTTGTATATCTTCCAACCGTTCCAATGCTGCGGCAATCGCACCGTCATCGTAAGAAAACGGTACAGACTGCCGGGAATCGGCAAAAGTCGCCGCTTTCTCCAACTGCGTGTCAGGATCAGGATTCGGTTTCACGTCAGTAGTCGCAGGAATTATGGGACGGACCGGTTTCCATTCCACCTCATCCGTTTCAACCGTCTCCGGTTCCACTTCCGCTTGGGCAGTCTCTTTGCGTTGAATCTCCCGCAACAGGTCGTCCCACGGAGAATCCTGGGGCAACCGATCCGACTCGCCCGGCGGCGCAGGCTTCTTTTTCAACAGAGAAAGAGCGATCGAAGCTCCCACGGCAATCAATAACGGCAACAATCCTTCCATCCTGTTCTACTCTTTAAGATTTTCGACCCGGGTAATTTTTTCGACACCCTTAATTTTACCGACTTTTTCCATAATCAGCTTCAGGTCTTTCAGATCCTTGACATACAGGCTGATACTCCCTTCGAAAATACCGTCATGGCTCTGTAGGCGCAATTCGCGGATATTGGTATTCAATTCACCGGTAATCACCTGCGACAATTCCATCAGGATACCCACCCGGTCGATCCCCCGCAATTCAAGAATCGTCAGGTAGGACATCGCCTTATGGCTCGACCATGCAACCGGCGTCAGGTTATTGCCGTGCTGGCTGGCCAGCTTGATCAGCTCGTTGCAACTTTTTTTATGCACATCGACCTTGTGCGTATCGGGATTTTTGAAACC
>ERZ791603.2683-NODE-2683-length-10920-cov-2.297837_pt1 | contig 10920 bp, 5 predicted proteins | sample MGYA00509966_ERZ791603 | MGnify/ENA primary metagenome ERZ791603 (study PRJEB30046, sample SAMN00791931) | human gut metagenome | study: EMG produced TPA metagenomics assembly of the A metagenome-wide association study of gut microbiota in type 2...
CATACGAGTATCTATTTTATCTGCTCTGTTTATTTGGAATAATGGTTCATAATCCTCATAATCGGGACCATTAAAGCGATAAATATATCCACCAGATTTATTACAAAAGAAAATTTCACCAGTCTGTGGATGCACAGCTAAACCTTGCGTTTCTGCTTTTTCAAACTTACATAGCCCTTTCACATCCATAAAACCACCTTCACGTGTTACATATAGTATGTTAAAACTAGTTTTTATATCACTTCCGTAGGACATATTAGAAATATAAAGAGTGTCCTGCTTGGGATTAAACGCAAGACAGGTAGGACTTTGGAATGGACCACTCGAATTTTGCACCAAAGTTTCCACCCAGCCTTCCTGAGCACGGCGCAAAGCACCATTTTTATTTTGTCCACGCCCCTCATCAATAAAAAACAAGGCACCATCTTTATCCGCCAAAGCAAACCAAGGACGTTGTAGTTTACATTCAGCATATGGTCCGTCATCACGCCCACTTTGCCCTTGTCTACCCATCAAAGTTGTTACATTACGTTTAAACTGATAAATAAATTTTGTTTGGGAAGCATATTCTTCGACATTATCATCTTTGCCCACAAATAAACGAACATAACCAGTATCAGCACGCGCAGGAACAATAGCGTAAATTACATCATCCGCTACTCCTACAATAGCAGCACGCTTATTATTAACAGTCACTTTCAGATAGGCAGTATCCGTACCAAAATTCTGTCCACGAATAATTAATTGAGTCTTTACGCCACCACTATCAGGAGAGAAACTCTCAAAAACAGTTGGTGCATTCAAATTGGGAGGAAAAGTCTGACTTTGGCGTATCGGAGCCAAGTCATTATTGCATCCCCCAAAAACGGACGTTCCAATTAATAAAGATAGTCCGATTTCAAGCTTTCGCTTCATAAATAAATTAGATTTCATAAGATATTAAATTTAATTCAAATAAAATAAAAAGTAAAAAGGGATCATTACATACTTAAAAAACAGGTGGAGGATCGTGTTGTTGATTCATAGTTTCATGAGATATTTAGTTAAACATATTATATATATTCCTGCTTCTTTATTGCATCAGCAAAATTAGCGTGTTTGCCAAAATTCTGAGTTTTCCTTCTTCGTGTTTTATGCCACACGGCAGGGATATTTACTATTTTGGCATGATTTAATAGTATTCCAGTTCTCCTTAAAGGTTAAATTCCCCGCTATTAAAATCAAGATAAAAATCAAGAAAACAATAACCGGAGAACGAACTTCCTTTTTTACTTCTTTGGCATAGACATTTACTCATATATAAACTAAATGCGACACTATCATATCTTTCTATTTCATAAATTAAAACTGCTACTGGTAGGGATAAAGAGAAAAATCCTCCAATTACTCAGTATTATTTTTTTCGAATGAAAATTCGAAAAAATTCTAATTGTTGCCATACCACTCCAATAATTATTGTACTTCTTCCAAGTGTTTGGTCCGGAATTCTTTTGGCGTGCATCCGTACTTTTCACGGAATACTTTAAAGAAAGTGACCTTATTAGAGAATCCGGCTTCGAATACAATTTCATCAATCGTCTTTTTCGTTTTCAGCAGCAAATCTTTCGCTACATGCAAACGACACTCCTTAATCATAATCGTAGGACTTTCTTCCCCCATCTCCTCCATTTTCCGGTAAAGGCTGCGAACGCTGATAGCCAAATGATCGGCTATGAAACGGGGAGTCAGTTCCTTCTCCTGAATGTGGTCATTGATAATCTTCAGAACAGATTGCTGGAACTTTTTCGATTCCTTATGTGTCAGTTTACCATCTGTCTTTTCAAAAGAGCTGATTGCTGAACTGAAATAATCCTTCAGTACTTCCTTACGTTCCAACATCTGACAAACAGAGATACGGAGATATTCGGCATTAAACGGTTTGGTGATATACATCTCGGCTCCTGCAGAAAGTGCAGCCATCTGCTGTTCCATTTCATGCCGGCCGGAAACCATAATAATAGGTATATGTGACGTTTCCTTCACCGACTTAATCCGTTTCGTCAATTCGATACCGCCAACTCCCGGCATCATGATATCGCAAATGATCACATTCGGATAAACTTCATTCAATACCTGCTCCACCCGTTCCGGCTCCTGCAGGGTGACCACATTAAAATCGTTAGAGAAGATTTCCCCGATGAACCACAACATTTCCAGTTCATCATCAATCACCAGCAATGTAGGCCGCATCTTGTCAAATTCATAGTGAGGAAGTTTCAGCACCAGTTGCGACTCTATTTTTGGAATGTATTCCGAAGTGATTCGTTTAGAAGACGATACGCCGGTAGTCACTTCCAGCGGAGGCAATGACAAAGTAAACAATACCCAGCCGTCAGGCGTATTTTCCACCTTCAGCATACCATTCAGCAATTTCGCCATATTGTAGGAAATGGCAAGTCCCAGCCCATTACGGGAGAAGTTCTTTTCATCCTGGTTTTCAAAGCTATCCAGGATAGCATAACGGTTGAAAACATATTGAAAGTCTTCTTCTTTAATCGTACTTCCCTCATTGGCAACCCGGAGAACCAGCAGGTTTTCATCGTTGGTATCCACTTCTATTTTGATACTTTTCCCATCCGGAGTATACTTGAAGGCATTGGATATCAGATTGATAATAATAGTATTCAGAAAACCTTTGTCTGAGTTCCAGGAAACTTGCTCGGGTATCTTGCTCAGGAATGTGATATTCCGGGATTTAGCCATATCGACAAAGGTTTTTGCCGTATTTTTCATTAAGGAAGATACATTCAGGGCTTCGATCCTCACTTCCCGGTTTCCGGTTTCGATACGGCGGAATTCGATCAGTTCGTGAATCAGGTTATTCAAACGTTCCGCGTTCGTCTGAATCATCTGAACATAATCGACTACGAATTTACTGAGTCCTTTTGATGAAAGGATACGTCCGCAAGGACCGTAGATAAGAGTCAACGGGGTACAGAACTCGTGAGCTATATTAGTGAAGAAACGAAGTTTCGACTCAAATACATTCTTTTGATGGCGTTTCTCTATTTCATTCAGCAGTTCCTGCTTTTTCCGTTTGGTGCGGAGAATGAATGAACGTACCAGCATGGCGGCTATCATAAGCAGACATAAAGAATAAATGAGATACGCCCACCAAGAGGCGTACCACGGGTCACCGATCCGTATCAACAAAGAATAGACTTCACTTTCTTTATCGAATACACTATTGTAGTACTTCACCAATAACGTATACTCACCGGGAGCCATGTTCGTGAAAGAGACAGAACTTTCTTTACCATTATTAATCCACTGGTCACTCAATCCTTTCAGTTTATAGGAATAGGTGCAGTTATTTCCGTTCAGATAATCGACAGAGGTGAATGAAACGGCAAAGAAGTTCTGGTCGTATTTCAAATTCAGTACTTCATTCTCTTTTTTACGGGTGATAAACTCTCCAAGATTGTATTGTTCTCCAAAGATAGAGAGTTTGTCAAAGTAGATGGGAGGCATATAAAGCTGTTCGGGACGTCCGTCTGCCTGAATAGCTACAAAGCCGTTGATTCCTCCAAAAAACAGTATACCCGTTTGCGGGTCTCTGTAGGAAGCTCCGTCACTAAATTCGGCGACTTTAAGCCCGTCGCCAAAGCCGTAAGAGCGGAATACATTTCTTTTGGTATCAAAATTAATCAATCCCTGATTCGTACTCAGCCAGAAGTTATCGGACGAATGCCTCAGAATGGCATGAATAGTACTGTTCAGAAAACCGTCTTTCGCATTAAACAGTTGATAAGAGTTTTCTGAGGCATACTTGATGACTCCATAAGTAGTACCGATCAAATAATTGTCCGCATCATCTTTTATAATAGGTACTACCTTGTTCAAGTTCATATTCTCATACTTATGAGTGGTCAGCGGTTCCAATCCGTTGATCGTTTCATTGAAGCGGTATACCCCGTATCCCATATTGCCGAACAACAGGTTCAGACTGTCCCCCTTGCAGATCGTAAAGAAGTAATTAGAGCCGAATTCTCCGCCATTGACCACATATCGTTGTAACTTTTCAAGAACCGGATGATCCGGTGTACCTCCGATACGCGCTCTGACTACTCCCATCCCCACACTGGCCAGCCACAATTCCGAGTCCTCCGTTTCATAAATATCATGTATGTATTTGAATTCCTCATTATCAATCCAGAGAGGAAGTTTCTTGATACGGCGTTCACGATACGAATAAAAGTTCAGTCCTTCTTCATCACCGATCCATAGCAAGTTACGGTTACTTTCTCTGATACAGTAGACCGCATTACTGCCTAAACCACTGTTCGATGTTGTCAGTATCTCCGAGCGGCAGTCCGAGATATTCTTTTGTACCTCATAATCAAAGATTTTAAGTATACCATTCCCTTTGGTACCGATCCAAAAAGTACGCTCCTTGTCAAGCAGCAAAGCACGCACGGGCCGTTCTATCTTTTCGGTATAGTTATTCAGTACCACCGATTTTATAGAATAAAGAGGATTTGAGTAAAGATAAACGCCCTGCCCATCCGTACCAATCCAGACAACATCCTGAAAGCGGTCTTTTATCAGGCTGAATGTTCCGCTATTTATAGGTAAGGTCTGAATCTGATATTCACCGCTGCCCTTTTGTTTTTCCAACGTCAGAACACCGTCCATCATTAAGCCGACAAAAAAGCTATCATGATATTTAACAATGGAGGAAATCTTGTCATGCGCCTGTATGTTCGCTCCCAGGTTAGCTATAAATTCATTCTTTTTACTCTCAATATGAAAGGCATAGAGATTGTATTATTTATCCACGTAGTAAACGGCGGCGTCATCGTAAAAGCTACAAATCAATGGCGTGTGATGATCCAAACCGCTTTTCTGCGATACTAAAGTGATATTCTCCGTCAGAGGGTCCTGTTGCAGGTCATAACACCGGTTATACCCTTTCATCATCACCCACATACGGTTATTTTTATCAAAGAAGAAAGTAATGACATCCGATATCGGGATACCGGTCACATTGATTTTCTTAAAGATGCCTTCCTTCTTATGAAAATAATAGATGCAGTTGGTGTCTTTAATGATAAACAAGGTGCCATGATTATCCTTATTCATCAAGAAGAGTTTCTGAAACTCATTAAAGCGTGTAATGGAGTTCGTTTTACGGTCCAGGCGTATCAGGCTATAATAAGTCTGAAACCAATAAGTATCGTTGCCGGTATAGATAATATTATCAATTTGATTGCCGGATAAGTAATCCTCCTTGTCACGGGTCTTAAACTCTTCGATCTCCTGACCGTCATAGATATTGAGTCCGTCACAAGTGCCGATCCACATCAGTCCTTTGTCGTCCTGGCACAGAGAAGTAATAGAGCTGTTGGACATATATTCTTTGTCGGCAACCTGCTTCAGATTATAGGCACCGGCTGTATTCATCAGCAGATTAAGGCAGCAGAAGAAAAGTAAAATACAATGTTTTTTCATGGCATAGAATCCTTAGATTTGCAATATGACAAAGGTAAACAAAAAAACATTCCGAGCTTTTTTTTGGCCGGAATATAAGTAAAGTTCCGTGCCAGAGTAGTTAATTTCAGCGACAAGAGGCGATTTAGCCCCTCTATTACTAGAAGCACATTCCTTTTCTCCCTATTTTCGTCGTAGAAATTATTTTCAAATCTATAAATTCATTTGTTCATGAAAACACATTTTTCATTTAAACACCTGTTATTTATTGGAGGTGCGGTGTTGTACAGCATGCAAATTTCTGCCGTCAAGAATCCGGTAGACTATGTCAGCACGCTGGTAGGAACGCAGTCCAAGTTTGAGTTATCGACCGGAAATACCTATCCGGCTACGGCACTGCCGTGGGGAATGAACTTCTGGACACCGCAAACCGGTAAAATGGGCGACGGTTGGGCATATACCTACGATGCCGACAAAATCCGGGGCTTCAAACAAACACATCAACCCAGCCCGTGGATGAACGACTACGGTCAGTTCTCCATCATGCCGATCACAGGCGGACTGGTATTCGACCAGGACCAACGTGCCAGCTGGTTCTCGCACAAGGCGGAGGTTGCCAAACCTTATTATTATAAGGTGTATCTCGCAGACCACGACGTTACTACGGAACTCGTTCCGACGGAACGTGCCGTTATGTTCCGTTTCACGTATCCGGAAACCAAGAACGCTTATGTCGTTATCGATGCATTCGACAAAGGCTCTTATGTGAAGGTGATTCCGGAAGAAAACAAGATCATCGGTTATTCTACCAAGAACAGCGGCGGAGTGCCGGAGAACTTCAAGAATTACTTTGTCATCCAGTTCGACAAACCGTTCACCTTTACTTCCGGCGTGAAAGAGAACAACATTCTCCCGAACGAAACAGAAGTTCAGGGCAACCATACCGGAGCGATCATCGGATTCGCTACCCAGAAAGGGGAGATCGTTCACGCACGTGTAGCTTCTTCTTTTATCAGTTATGAGCAGGCGGAACTGAATCTCAAGGAACTGGGCAAGGATAGTTTCGACCAGCTGGTCACTAAAGGAAAAGACATCTGGAACCGTGAAATGAGCAAAGTAGATGTGGAAGACGATAATATCGACAATCTGCGTACTTTCTATTCCTGCCTGTATCGTTCGATGCTGTTCCCACGCAGCTTTTATGAAATAGACGCCAAAGGACAGGTCGTACACTACAGCCCTTACAACGGAAAAGTGCTGCCGGGCTATATGTTTACAGATACCGGCTTCTGGGATACGTTCCGCTGTCTGTTCCCATTCTTGAACCTGATGTATCCGTCCATGAATCAGAAGATGCAGGAAGGACTGGTCAATGCGTACCTTGAAAGCGGATTCCTTCCGGAATGGGCAAGTCCCGGACACCGTGACTGCATGGTCGGCAACAACTCCGCTTCCGTAGTAGCCGACGCCTATATCAAAGGACTGCGCGGATATGACATCGAAACACTTTGGGAAGCATTGAAACATGACGCAAACGCCCATCTCCGCGGCACAGCTTCGGGCCGCCTTGCATACGACGCCTACAACAAACTGGGTTATGTCCCCAACAATATCGGTATAGGACAGAATGTTGCCCGTACGCTGGAATATGCGTACAACGACTGGACCATCTACACGCTAGGCAAGAAACTGGGCAAACCGGCAAGCGAAATCGACATCTTCAAACAGCGTGCACTCAACTACAAGAACGTCTACCACCCGGAACGCAAACTGATGGTGGGCAAAGACGACAAAGGTGTGTTCAACCCCAAATTTGATGCAGTAGACTGGAGCGGCGAGTTCTGCGAAGGCAACAGCTGGCACTGGAGTTTCTGCGTATTCCATGATCCGCAAGGACTGATCGACCTGATGGGAGGCAAGAAAGAATTCAACAACATGATGGATTCCGTCTTTGTCATTCCGGGCAAACAGGGTATGGAAAGCCGTGGCATGATCCACGAAATGCGTGAAATGCAGGTAATGAACATGGGACAGTACGCTCACGGCAACCAGCCTATCCAGCACATGGTTTATCTTTACAACTATTCGGGAGAACCGTGGAAGGCCCAGCACTGGGTTCGTGAAATCATGGACAAGCTCTACACGGCAGGCCCCGACGGATATTGCGGTGACGAAGACAACGGTCAGACTTCTGCCTGGTATGTCTTCTCGGCTTTAGGATTCTACCCCGTTTGTCCGGGAACAGATCAGTACATTCTGGGAACTCCCCTTTTCAAGTCAGCCAAGCTGCATCTGGAAAATGGAAAAACCGTCACAATAAAAGCAAGCAACAATAACACCGACAACCGTTATGTGAAGGATATGAAGGTAAATGGCAAGGCATTCACCCGCAATTATCTGACGCACGACCAATTACTGAAAGGAGCGAATATCCAGTATCAGATGAGTCCTACGCCGAACAAACAGCGGGGAACGACTGAAAAAGATATTCCCTATTCCCTATCATTTGAATAAAATGTCGTACTTTTGAATGCTTTAATGAATGATCTAATCCAAACAAACTAAAGAAAACATGAAACTAAGAAACCTTTTATTTATCGTTCTTGCAGCGATAGTCTTCTGCAACTGCCAAAGCTATCAGCCTACTTCGCTCACCGTTGCCTCCTACAACCTGAGAAATGCCAACGGTTCCGACTCCGCCCGTGGAGACGGATGGGGACAGCGTTATCCGGTGATTGCCCAGATCGTGCAATACCACGACTTCGATATTTTCGGCACACAGGAATGCTTCCTTCACCAACTGAAAGACATGAAAGAAGCCCTTCCCGGTTATGACTATATCGGCGTAGGCCGCGACGACGGTAAAGATAAAGGCGAACACTCCGCTATCTTCTACCGCACCGACAAATTCGACATCGTAGAGAAAGGAGATTTCTGGCTGTCGGAAACTCCGGACGTACCGAGCAAAGGCTGGGATGCCGTATTGCCTCGTATTTGCAGTTGGGGTCACTTCAAATGCAAAGATACCGGCTTCGAGTTTCTGTTCTTCAATCTCCACATGGACCACATCGGCAAGAAAGCCCGTGTGGAGAGCGCTTTCCTCGTACAGGAAAAGATGAAAGAGCTGGGAAGAGGCAAGAATCTGCCGGCTATCCTGACGGGAGACTTCAACGTCGACCAGACCCACCAGTCCTACGACGCATTTGTCAGCAAAGGCGTCCTCTGCGATTCTTACGAGAAGTGCGACTACCGATATGCGCTCAACGGAACTTTCAACAACTTCGATCCGAACAGTTTTACCGAAAGCCGCATCGACCATATCTTCGTTTCACCTTCTTTCCACGTCAAGAGATACGGTGTGCTGACGGATACCTATCGGAGTGTACGGGAAAACAGTAAAAAGGAGGACGTGAGAGATTGTCCGGAAGAGATCACCATTAAGGCTTATGAAGCACGTACACCATCCGACCATTTCCCTGTAAAAGTGGAACTGGTGTTTGACCAACGTCAGCAAAAATAACCCCGAATACTTCATTTAATAATCTGATACCCATATGAGAAATATATGTTTTGTAGCCTGTATGTTGTTTTGCCTCGCTTCCGCTTCCGGAAAAACGGTGAAAAATCATCCTTTCGTGTCCATTGCCGACTCTATCCTCGACAATGTTCTGAATTTATATCAGACGGAAGACGGGCTGCTTACCGAAACATATCCCGTGAATCCCGACCAGAAAATCACTTATCTGGCGGGCGGAGCACAGCAGAACGGAACCTTGAAGGCCTCCTTTCTGTGGCCCTACTCAGGGATGATGTCCGGTTGCGTAGCCATGTACCAGGCTACCGGAGACAAGAAGTACAAGACGATACTGGAAAAGCGCATCCTGCCGGGACTGGAACAGTACTGGGACGGAGAACGCCTTCCGGCATGCTATCAGTCGTACCCTGTCAAATACGGTCAGCATGGACGCTACTACGATGACAACATCTGGATCGCACTGGATTATTGCGACTACTACCGCCTCACAAAGAAGGCCGACTATCTGAAAAAGGCCATTGCCCTGTACGAATACATCTACAGCGGCTGGAGTGACGAACTGGGCGGAGGAATCTTCTGGTGCGAACAGCAGAAAGAAGCGAAGCACACCTGCTCCAATGCCCCGTCAACAGTACTCGGCGTCAAGCTATACCGTCTGACGAAGGACAAAAAGTATCTGGACAAGGCCAAGGAAACTTACGCATGGACCAGAAAACACTTGTGTGATCCCGACGACTTCCTTTACTGGGACAATATCAACCTGAAAGGGAAAGTCTCGAAAGACAAGTACGCCTACAACAGTGGACAAATGATTCAGGCAGGCGTATTGCTGTACGAAGAGACAGGAGACAAGGATTACTTGCGCGATGCCCAGAAGACAGTCGCGGGAACCGATGCCTTTTTCCGTTCGAAAGCAGATAAGAAAGACCCGTCAGTCAAGGTACACAAGGATATGTCGTGGTTTAACGTGATTCTGTTCAGAGGCTTCAAGGCGCTGGAGAAGATTGACCACAACCCGACTTATGTCCGTGCGATGGCAGAGAACGCGCTCCACGCATGGAGAAACTACCGGGATGCCAACGGATTACTGGGCAGAGACTGGTCGGGACATAACGAGGAACCTTATAAATGGCTGCTCGATAATGCCTGCCTGATCGAGCTGTTCGCTGAAATCGAGAAATAAAACATTGATTATTAACCCTTACATGAATTAAAAAAACAATTACCATGAATATAACCAAAACACTTTGCCTCTGCGCAGCACTTTCGGGCGCTGCCGGCGTGCAAGCAATGGAAAACCGCGAATTTGTGACCCAGCAAGACAATACCCGGGTCAATAATTACCAGACCAACCGCCCCGAAGCCTCCAAGCGCTTATTCGTATCGCAGGAAGTAGAACGGCAGATTGACCACATCAAGCAACTACTGACCAATGCGAAACTGGCATGGATGTTCGAGAACTGCTTCCCGAACACACTGGACACTACCGTTCACTTCGACGGAAAAGAGGACACTTTTGTATACACCGGAGACATCCACGCCATGTGGCTCCGCGACTCCGGTGCGCAGGTATGGCCGTATGTGCAGCTTGCCAATAAAGACCCCGAACTGAAAAAGATGCTGGCAGGAGTCATCAACCGCCAGTTTAAATGTATCAATATCGACCCGTACGCCAACGCCTTCAACATGAACTCCGAAGGAGGCGAATGGATGAGCGACCTGACGGACATGAAACCGGAACTTCACGAACGCAAATGGGAAATCGACTCTCTCTGCTACCCGATCCGCCTGGCATACCATTACTGGAAAACAACGGGCGATGCCAGCGTATTCTCCGACGAATGGTTGCAGGCCATTGCAAATGTGCTGAAGACTTTCAAGGAACAGCAGCGTAAGGACGACGCGAAAGGTCCGTA